>Ga0123342_1006451_pt1 | contig 16255 bp, 5 predicted proteins | sample Turbeawhitnodule_FD_89960 | JGI IMG/M metagenome (GOLD analysis project Ga0123342, IMG submission 89960) | Root nodule microbial communities of legume samples collected from Mexico - Turtle bean Mexico white nodule | ecosystem: Host-associated > Plants > Roots > Nodule | place: Mexico: Nepantla... | reverse complement strand
GTTTCTTCATTGTACTTGAGTAAGACAACAGAAATATTTTGCGGGATGATTCTGGGCATCTGAAAGTTGCAGACTTTGGAGTTAGCAAGTTGCTTAAAGTTACTAAAACAGTCAAAGAAGACAAACCTGTGACAAGCCTCGATACATCATGTAGGTTTCCTTCTACAGTGAGAGCCTTGTAATGTCTACGTTAATCATGTTCTGCATAAAACCAATATTGTAAACTTGGGTTTCATGAGGGCTGTAATGTGCAATATGTTGCATATTCTATAAGAAAAAAAGAAATACCCGTCTACTCAGTGACTAATAAAGACCTAGGGCTCGGTTTTACTAATTTGAATTTATTAATTAATTTATAAGTATTGCCATCTTTTTACTTATAATTCAATTCGTTTTGATCCTTTTGGGAATGGTTCTGATTTTCATGGGTTCAATTGATGAATTTATTCAACTCTGTAACAGGGCGATATGTTGCACCAGAAGTCTATAGAAATGAGGAATACGACACAAAAGTGGATGTGTTTTCTTTTGCTCTGATATTACAGGAGGTAGAATCATTATTGCTCACCTTTGGATGCAGTCCTGCCCCCTATTTTAGAGCTTTTTTATTGACTTTTAAGTTAATTATTTACCCTTATTATGCGAATGATTGTCTCCTATCTAGTCTTGAAATTGAAACAAGACTTTTAAACCCGAAAATTGAGTATTAATTAATAAATATAAAACCTGTTTGATGAAATAATGCTTGATTAATAATGTTGTGTTATTTATTTGACCAAATAATACATGTTAATTCAATACTGGTAATTCCTTTTTATCTCAGCACCAAAAACTGTTGGAAAGATGATAATTGCATTTGCTTCTGAAAGCTGGACGCATCCCTTGTCAGAATAGGAATTTACTTTATGTTTTCTATTGCTTTTTATGTTGTTTTATTTTTTGAACATTTAAAAGCATTTATTGTTACAGAATCCTGTACTTAAAGTCACATCCCTTACATATAGAGTTCTGTTATTCACTTTGGTAAAAATTTCAAGTCCTGGAAAATAATGCTTTTATATTTGTAGATGTGCTTCTTATGTTGCTTTCATCATTCAAATTCCTTCAATGTTGTTACAGCATATTGAATGTTAGATATTTGGTGGTGTCTTTTACTCTTTCACTTATCAAGTATACTATAGGATGAGTCCATGGACAGCTCAAGCACTTGTGACTCTTGAGAGCTCTGCGTCTTTTGGCCCTCAGATCTTCCTCAAGATATGTATATAATATATAATCGTGATATGCAAAGTTTTATTACATATTTTATGGTTGAACTAACAGACAAGTAAAGTTCTAGGGATTTGAGCTATCCACGATTGACTTGTAAAAGTAAAATAATTATATATACATTTATATAATCATGATCATCTTTGGTAAGATGCCATGCCTAATAGTTTGCTGTTGTATCAATATGCTTGGTTCTTGTACTTTTTATGTGAATACAAAATGTTCATTTTCTCCAACTGTTTTACTGATAAACTTCATTCAGATTACAATTATTTTATTTGTGGATCATGGGCAATTTGTAATCTAGAATATAAATGACAGCAAACAGTGGGTTTTTAATGTAGAGATGCCCAGCAAAATACTGACCTGAACTTCTATGGTTTTCTGTTACTGTAGATGATTGAAGGTTGTCCACCGTTCTATGCAAAGCCAGAAAATGAAGTTCCTAAAGCTTATGTTGAAAATGAGCGGCCACCATTTAGAGCATTGCCAAAACTTTATGCTCATGGACTAAAACAGTGAGAATTTTAAATACATTTTTATTGGCAGCAGATTTGAATGTTTAGTTTCAAAACCTACCAAAAGTAGGAGAATAAAAGAATAAGTTTTTTACATTCAGGAAATCTGATTTGTCCATAGGTTAATTGAGGAATGCTGGGATGAAAAACCACACAGAAGACCAACATTTAGGCAAATAATTGAGAGTTTGGATGAAATCAACAGCCATCTTATTCAAAAGAGGCGCTGGAAGGTATCTCTTTTTCGTGCAAACATTTATTTGATCAGTTTTAGACCTAGTTGTGGTTGTATAATTTTGACATAATAGTAACTTCTGACACAAACTTATTAGAATGTGAGGAAGTTCAGCTTCAAAGGCTTTTCCTGTATCATTGGATATTAGCAATTAGCATCTGTGGTTTAGTAGCCAGTATGGTATGGGTACATTAAAAATGATTGATGCCAATATTGTGGCTAGATTTTAATTTATTCCTCTGCATTTACCATTAATCCCTTAAAGAAGAGTGGAGAATGGAGAGTAAGACAATGGATTCAAATTGTACATTTATTAATATCACCTTTTCAATAATTTATACTAGCGTTATTTTGCTAGGGAGTGATATGTGCATTGAATAGGATATGTCCTTGAAAAGAAATTAGGCAACATGTTCAATACAAATGAGGTCTTTAAGGAGAGTTTGAGAACAACTGAGTTAAGCAAAAAAATAAAGTAAAGGAAACTATTAAATGTTTAAAACCTGCCCAAAATCGTGGTTACATGGTTCCTAATTCAAGCAGTTTGAGGTCTAGTTTAGGCAAATTATCATTTCGGACAATTATTGCAAAAATTTCACTATAGTGAAGTGACTATGGTAATTATCTACCTCTTTTTATGAAATTTAATTTATATGCATTTCTGTGTAAATTTATTTTATTTACATGAACACAAGAATTTGCTCTATCATTGTTTCATTTCTATTGGTTGGTATTAATATGATGTGACAGTAATTCATTGGGTTAAAAAATGTTACACCGATAGCGTATATAAATTAAACTCTTTTTTTTGTTATAAAAAGAGAGGAAATAGGCAAGTTATAAGAAAAGTAAGGCACAATCCTTGAAAATAGCATTACTACGTACCTGGACACACCAAACTAGATTACGAATTTTATAGTGAATTTAGATGGGTTTTTTTCTTTTTTTAAGTTTTGTTGATTGAAAAAAATAGTGCAAGAGCTTTATAGCTCTATGTCACGCGTGTTAATTCACGAGTTACATTTCACAATACTCCAAAAGATGACTAATAGTATTTTGGTGATCCTTTCCTATTTTTCCATCCCGAGGGATATCCATTCTGGAGAATTTATTTTTGGTCCATAATCTTTTGGAGTTGGTTTCCATCGTATAATTCCAGTAGTCCATAATCTTTTCTTGGGCTTCATCCAACATTCATGATTATAAAAGATAAATAGTATGCATTTCTTAACTGCTGTCTAACTGTTTTTTTACCCATCTCGCCAGTGGAATGCCCTTATCAAAAGTGTGGATATTGTTCGATATGGTTATTTAACCACGACAACTCTGTGATTTTTTATTTTAAAAGGTTTGATATTTTCTTTGTTATGATATTCAGATTGGAGCTCCTGGATGCATCCAGTACCTGGAGGCCCTATTTAGGAGTAATCGCACAAGTCCAAGTAGCCGGTCATCTCGCTCCACAGCCAGATAAATATTTCTCATCGAGAACCAACAATTATTTTGATCACAGTTTCAAGAAAGAAAAGTCGATTGTGGTGCCATATACTTGCATATTGCACCCATCAAATATAGTCTTTTGTAAATAACTTGCGCTCCAACATGCGCTTCACGTCCGGTTGAATAAAAAATGAAGAGTGTGACATATCCTTGTGTAATTTTGTCCAAAGTTATTCTTTCTACCTTTTAAAAACAACAATAGTCTTTTTCAAGTTTTATCTTTTCAAACTGTTATTTTAATTTATGCATATTTTTAAGTTTTTGCTTCTAAAAAAAACTACTATCATCATGTTGATGTTTGTATTCTGATGTGTGGGCCAAAATAGAATTGAGAACCTGTCTGGACCGGAGGACAATTTTTTAACTGATTCTTGTGTCATCTTATTAACGTGTTTGTAGAGCCTGATCTTTCCTCCATCTATTTTGAAATTTTGGATAAGAAGATTTTTTGCTGGAGTACTGTTTCTGCAGTATAGCTCGGCGGCAATATTTTGCTTAAAAGTTTCTTCCTCAGTAATGATGCTGCCTCAAATGACACTGAACGATGTTGACGGCTCCAAGCTACCAATGTCACATGTACGACTCTTAATGTGTTTAGTTGAGTAATGTCTTTTTGTTTGTCTTGTTTGATGAATAAAAAGAGTGAAAGAATTTAAGGAATAACAAACGGATTTAGGAATCAAATTTTGTTCTTCTTGTTTAGGAATTACCATTTATTTATTTATTTATTTGTAGTTTTTAAAATGTGTTAGGAATTGCCAATTTTTATTTCTTTTTATAGTTTTTAACCATGTGTCTTGCATATATTCTTGCCAATGTAATTTGATAGTTTGGGAAGCGTTGAACCTGTAAAGGGGATATGCTTTTGCAATGTTTTGGGCATGTTGTCTTATAGTTTGACCTGTCCAATGTCTAGGCTGGGTGCCATTCTGTGGTGGTGTTGTACCATATGCTCCCTGCAACTGCTATTCTGCAAACAACTCAACAACCACTATGGACGCAAACATGCAATATATCATACCATTTTGACCGTTGCCACTGCCTAATATTTTTTTTTCCAGATTTTAAACTTTTTTCCATAAAAAATAAAGCAAATTGTGGATGCAGCTTAGAGGAAAAGTTTTTCAATATGCACTCAAAGCAAACAAAATCTTCTGAACAATAGTAATAAATTAAATTGAAAAGAAAAATGGTTAAAAATCTTAAGTATGACCTATTTTTGGTTGAATTATGTTTTTGTTTTTTGTTTTTTGTTTTTTTTTTTTTACTTTTAAAGATGTTTTCTGTAAGAGGTAATTATGCTTCAGATAGAATTTGACATTAAATATGAGCTCCAGTAAAGTATTGACTAAATTCCTAGAAAATGGTGGATAGTTAAACATATGGGAGATAAATAAAAAATGATTTTTAATGTAAAATGAATTATATGAAGAACATCAATTTTTATAGGTTAAAAGGGACTTAATTTGATAGAGGAAATTTCATATAAAAAAGAAAAAAATATTATTTTGATAATATAAGTTCAGCTTCAAGAAAAATAAACTATAAATTATAATGTAAAAAGATGAAAGTAATAAAAAAAATAGAGAAAAAAATAAAATAAAAAACAACTAAAAAAATTACATAAAAATAAAATAAAAAAGGTATAAAAATGTCAGAACACACGCCTTAAAAGAAAGGTACAGAATATTACAATAATTTCTAAAATTGATGTTTCTATTTTATTACAAGAAATATTGACAATGCGTGTTTTACCACACATTATTATTAATTAAAATTTATAATTTTTTAAGTCTTTATTTAATAAGTCTCTCTATTACACTTTAAAGACTTAATTAAGTTTTAAATTCCTTATAAATTTAGGTATTTATAACTCAATCCTTATCAAAACTCTTTATACTGAATATTTAATTTTTTATATTCTTCAATTGAATGATAGTCATATAATCTTTTTTTTTTAACTAGATTAGGTGATTATTAGTCTGTCTAATCGGCTTACTTATTTATCTTTACATATCAAGAAATGCAAGATTTGGTAGTTAATATAAAATAATATTATAATTAATATAAAATATATTGTAGTTAATGTAAAAGAAGTAACTTTTATTACTTTCCTAGAAAATGTATTAATTAAGATCGTCGTTACCTAAATGGTAACGGTTCCTTGATCACTTAATAACATAAAAGTTATTGGGGAGCATTTCAATCTCATTATTCAAAACGTGTTTAATGAAATTAATAAAAGTCACTTATCATCTTATATTAATAATAATATCACTTAAAACTCATATTTTTTAACATTTATATTAATAATAATATCACTTAAATCTCATATTTTTTAACATGTTAAGTTAAAGATGTAACTAAGATGACGAGAAAAGATACCACCCATCTCACCTAGTTAAAAAATGAAATGAAAAGTACTCAATTAAAAAATATAATTTTTTTAATACTCAATAAATCTTTTTTTAGTAAAAATTCAATTGAAAATATTTAAATTTATGAGATTTAAAATTTAATTAATATTACTTTGAATCATATATTGAAAATATATGTTACATGATTAAACATTTTACAAGTAAATATTCAAACACATATGACAAAGCAAGGATTAATTATAATGGATTTAATTTTTACATTGTTAATATAAATATTTTGTACTATATTGTCAAATGATAATCACTTTAGATCTAATTTTTAACATAATTATTTTAAAAATTAACAATTTTACTTTTCATGTAAAATTATTATTAGATAATAAGGTAATTTTCTTTACCAATATAGTCAACTAATTTTTTTTTCACTAATATAACTAGATATTTTACTAATCTAACTAGATTCTTGTTAATTCAAAATTCAATAACTGTTAATTTATTTCAACAGAACTTTAGAAGACCACAAACCACATAAATTGATTAGGGTGTATTTGTTTCAGTTGAAACAATTGGCTTGAATATATATTGTCTTACATGGTCTATAAAAATAGCTTAGGAAAAGAAAAGGACACTCATAAACAAAAGTCTAAACTGGATTCAGTGGATTACTGTGCTAGTTATTGCAAACTCCCAAGTACCCAAGTTCCCCTCCCTTATGACTTCATCAAAGAAAATTCTTCAAATGTGCATTCCATGAACCTGGTTAGACATCTTACATAGTTTAGGTTGGATTGTACAAAGGACCATTGGATCTCATTTCTCAGCTAATGTTTATTGGTTTTTGGTTTGAGTGACAGATGACATGATTCTCTTCAAATCTAACTCTGCTAAATTCTGAAATGAATCGAATTCAAAGTAGCTTTTGAATACTATAAAAATTATCAAAGAAATGATCCACAGTAAATTATTCCCCACAGAAGCAAGCACAAAAAGAAAAGGAAAACAAAACTTTGATTACCATTATGATAACTTTCTCAATAGTTGGCATCGACTATCAATGGAACAAATCTTTTTTTTGTTCCAAAAATTAATTATTATGTTGTAAATCATGTAAATTTTTAGAAAATAATTTATATGCATAATATGTACCAACCTAGAGGGAAACATCTATCCTATTTGATAGCTTAAATTAGCTTTCATATTATGATATTCTTTCATTTAGGTATTGGCTGAGAAGAATAAACATAAATGTAGAGTTCCACTATTTTAGGATGATTGATCCGTGAAATGAAAAAGAAGAGATAGGAAAAAAGAAGGTAGAAATAAGATGAAAGAGAATTGGAATGAAAAAATCCCTTATTCTATGCTATAATTTTAACGGTGTCACCATTTCTGAAACACCAATCATTGTCATACATACATACATACCAACTTTACCTTCATTCTCAATTTTCACACGTAAAATTAACAGCTGCAAATGCAAAAACACACACAACTGACACCATTGCATGTTACAACCATATATTCATTCTGCTTTAGTACGATCTGAATTTGCAAACAGTGAACCTGAAAGCAATCACCAGATAGACAACTAATCAAAAGAATAACTTGGTAGTAAAAAAGACAATGCCACCACTTTTGAGAGGAATTAATAATTTAATTTCAACACACTGATCTTCATCCTATATCAACTAGTTAGACATTATATTTTAAACAACTTTTTGAAAGTAACTGTTATAAAAGTTAACAACTTTTAATTTTACAGTAAACAAAGATCAAATCACATGCAGTGTAAAACATGTCCCTCACTGATCATCACTGTTAACATATTATAATTTAGTTGTGAATGATGTTCATTAGCCATTTGTGCACCAGACAGCACAAGCTGGCTTGGAAGAAAAAACTTATGAGGGAATGAAGAAGTGAATTGAATGTGTAGGTTGAGAGTTGAGACATGTCGAAGATAATATATTTATCTTACTTTTCTTTGGTTTTTGTGCCTCATTTGTTTGTTTGTGGAAATTGTTAAACATGTTATCATGTGCTCATCACAGAATGTTAAACACGGTTAATAGTATTAAAGTGAAGGTACCAAAGAATTACTGTTTGTGTAAGAAAAGTGGAGTGAAAGAAGAGAGAGGTGTACGGTGAAAAGGAAGAAAAGAAAAGGAACCTTGTTGTCTGTAGGTCCATTTTAGCCTACATACTTGCGTGCCATTTTGGGAGCTGTTTTAGCACAGTAACTTTTGTCTCCCTTTTACTTTTTTTTTTCTTTCTGTAGGGAAGATAAATACTCTTTTTCAACTTTTATTACTTCTAATTACTCTATTTTTTTAGATAAAAGTTTAGGTGAGATTAGTATCAGATACTCATAAACAGAGAAAACTTTAAAAACTTCTGCAGAACTATGTATAAACTACTCACCAATAAAGTTTTCACATAAACAAGGTGAATCAATTTTATGTCTTTGTAAGTATGAGTTTGTTTCTTACCAACTACTAATATATAGTATGTTTTAACATGTAAATACACTATTTTTTCCTTTTCATAGATGTTTGTAGTGTTTTTTTTATTATAGAAAACTATGATGTTTATTTTCAAGAGATTAATATGTTCATTTTGTCATGTAAATGAGCATGTCACCACTAATTTATCTCGTTTTTAACTAAGCTTTGATGAAGGCCAGTTCTGAACACCTGTTATTATTCTTTAGATTTCATAAAATAAAGAGTTTGATTTGAATAATAAAGTTCTAAATACTGATAGTGAAAGTGTTCAGATTTTCATTTTTTCCAAGTGTAAGAGTCAATAGTATAATAAGATGCTCAAAACTATTTTCACTGGCACTAAAACTCAGATAGACGAAAAATATCCTGAAAGTTTTATTTTGTAACCACTCATTATTACTAAAAGGTTCTGAACATAAAAACATATATAGGATATTTTCAAACTTAGTAAAGAGGTATATAACTAGAAGGACCATATAAATAAATGATTAGAAGAACTAATATTTTTAACTCAAAAGAAACTTAAATTAATTAACACAATATGGATCAATAAATGCATATATTATGGGTAGAGATTACATGATTTAAACCAATAGAATTTGAGTTTATGAAAAGGATTGTGAAACAAAGAGTTTTGTTGTTCTAGCTCAAGGTAAATGGACTTGAATTAATCTAAACAAAAGATTACTGCAGTAATGGTAACTTTTTTAAAGGAAAATTTATGTTAAGATTAATTTCATAATCAGTATCATTGCTCCCACACATGTAGGGATGTGCCCATTTTTAACATGGTAACTTTTTAAGGTTTTATGGGTTAGTGCAAAAAAAAAATGTTCATCAATTAAAAGCTGTCGTTATAGTATGACTTCAAAGTTATTATGGTAAAAAAATTGTGACTTACCTTGACCTTTTTTTATGGAATATCAATCTATAGACTTTCTAATGGAAGAGTTTTTAGAACTTCTTTAATGAGAAAAAAAAAAAACTCTACTTTGAATAGAAAAAGTCTGAAAAGCTGATCTCATCTCATCTAGTCTGTATCCAAAGAGGCCTTAACACTGAAATCTATAATAGGTTTAAAGGGCAACACATTATAACATTAATCCCCCCCTATCCAAACCAGCCAATCTCCAATGTGTTGTTAATCAAAATAGAAGCTAGAAACAGCTACCTTAACTAAATAATCAGGGTATATTTCGTTAAGTGTATCAAATAAGACATAATTACACAACTGTGAAAACACATACAATATGTTTAATGAGTAGTTGCATGACAAGATTTCCAGATCCAGAAAGCTGGCTGTGTTCTTTCCAACATATTGGTTTTGTCCAAGAATGAACTAATTAAAGTGTTATGATATTACCATGATCAATTTCATCCACCAGCTTGTCTCTCCATATATAGCTCTTGACAGTGATATAAACAGATTACTATAGTTTTAAGCACAAGCACTTACACCCTCATTAATTAGACTCAATGATAATTTTCTATATATATGCATCTACAGAGGTCTTCTCATGCAAAAAAGTCGACATGGATTAAAAGCCACTGTACGGCATGGGAATTGGCACAACAATTAAGAAATTCCTCTCTTGCTTCAGTCAAAATTGATTTCATTTTCATTTTTGTTCTCAAATATATATTCCTTACTCATTAATTCAGCAAAATCCATGGATATAAATAAATGGATCTCATCCTTGGAAGTCCCATAGTCCATATCATGACGAACAGAATCTCAGAAGTGTTCAGTTCTTGAGCTACCTCACAGTAAAAGCACTAACAACGTGTTTAATGTTTCTTTCATCTCTTAATTGGAAACCGATGCTTTTGCAGTTCCAAAACCATACAGTTAGCAAATTAATGAAAACTCAAAAAAATTCATTAATTTTTTATATCACTTGACCAAAAAAACTGGGTAAAAATTTCAGCATCTTAACTAAACTTCCCCATAATATTTGTCATGCTTTCATTTCATTTTGTTAGCCATGGGCATGAGCTAAATGTCATCACTAACTAGCTGTGGAGGATCCTTTTACTAACATTTGCTCCTAAGATTCAAGTAAATATATATTTCTCAATGGTATTTTTAAGCCTCTCAATCAAATGCTGTTTGTAATTTAAAAGCAGACTCTTAGATCAATGTGGATTCCATATTGGAATACTCCAAAACACATTGATTTACTTGGAATATTTTCATATTCTGCACATTAGCAGAACTTTTAATCTTGCCAGATGTACTTTGATCTTAATAATTTCACAATCCTCTTGTCCACTGTGTGTTTGAGTGAGAGTTTGTGATAGATGTATGGATGTTAGATTCTAAAAGCAAGTTAACAGTAAAATTTCATATAAAAAAATTACGTCCAATGTTATTCAAAGTTGTTTCATTTCAACTCAATTTAATTTAGAATTAGAATCCATTCTTCAACATCAAACCAAACATAAATATTTATCTAACATCGTGTTAGCTAGTATTACAATGTGATTTTTCATGATTCAAAGTGAATCCAAGCATAACAATCAGTAATTTTCAAGGTATTTTACATAGAGATAATGTGCCCTTTCTTCTGTATTCATTCATTTTCTTAGCAGTTACTATTGTACATCCTGGATGGAACATTGAAAAAAAGGTGAACATTACTCATGCTGCATCTAAATCTTTCTGCTTTCACACAAACGGAATATGTCATCATACTCAAGGCCTCTCTAGCATTAGTTGTTCATTCAACTATCAAAGTAAACAACAACCATCTCCTAGATCTTCCCTTTCTGAATGGAAAGAGAATATGGTTTGTGAGATGATTCAGAAAGACTCTAGCATTGCCTCAATAAATGCCAATCATTTTTTTATATCTTTTTCCTATCAGAAGCACACTTATGATGATACTACTAACATATATTCTTTATTATTGATTCAAATCTATTGGAAATCAGAAAATTTAGTTAATCAAACTTTCTATATAGTTAGTCTCAGTACTCCGGATTTTATAAACATTAACCAATAATATAAAATGTGTCGCTATCAATTCTCTATCCTCGTTTATAAAACGATTTCCGCAGAATGATCCCATGTTCATGATGGAGGTATAGTTGGAATTTATTGTTACCTTCTTGCAGTAATTTTGTGTTGCAGTTATTTATTTGATCCTGGGGCTCGGTTGTGGGGGCTTCAATGAACAGTGCTTGGACTGTAGATTCTGTTTCACCAACCTTCAAAAATATCAATCTCCTCCAACTTCCTCACCAGCCAGGATCATCAGGAAACAAACAGGAAATGAAGTGACTTTCACAAAAACATGCCCTTGAACTTGATCTCAATCTATCATCACAGGGAACAAAAAAACACCCTGATAGAAAGAAAATCTCAAATAAATATAAAAAACCAGGTTGAAGAGAAAAAATAAAACAAAATTCAACACAATCACCTGACCTGACACCTGCTTTGCTCATTTTAGGAGTGAAAATCAGTAAACCACAGTGTTACACACTCCATCCCTCTCAAAAATGAAAATAAAAGCTCTTCCAGAAAAAGAAAAGGTGCTGAGCTAGAACTGCAAATCCATGTTTTTATCACCAAGTTCATACTCCATCCGAGTATTAAATTATATTTCATTTTCTTTACAGAAACAGTAGGATGATCCCTTGATTATGGATTGGGACAGGTATCATAACAAAATGAGGAATTAATATATATCATCATATCAGTAATCCATATATGGTAAAGAAGTAGAAAAACACAAAATAGAAAATGTAAGAGTTTGCAATCTAGAAATGAAATATCAGTATTATATGCACATACCTAAATATAGAGAGAGTTGAGGAGGATTGAGAGTGAGTTTGTGAGTAGAGAGACAGAAACAGAGAGGTAAGGTAAGAGCTGAAAATTGGAATTGGAATTGGAATTAGAAGGGTTGATGCAAAGCAAAGGAAACCAAAGTGTGAGATTAGATTAGAAAATAGTAGAGAAAGAGAGAGAGAGAGAATAATGTGTGCACTAAACGACAAGAATAGCATTATGATTAGTGGGTGGGACCTACGTTGTTGTCGTTTTGTTTGACCGCATGCATCTATGTTATTTTCAGTCACTTCCTCATCATTATGCCACATCCCCCAACCCATATTCTAATTTTCATTTTCATTTTTAATCTACTACACTAATAATATATCGTAAATAAATTATTATTAATATATATTAATAAACGTATCTTATATGTATAACAGTGTACGTTTTTTATATTGTTAATACATTTACTATATGATAATTTATAATTTATAACTCAATCATGATATAAACTACAACTAAACAATCAACAAAGAAGAAATTCTGATATATAATCATGACTTCTATAATTATTAACTTTAACATAGTTTTTTTTTTAAATTTAATGATCATATTACACGGTGTATGGATTTTAAATTCATTACTTCGTATACTATTATTATGACTAAGTTTAATTAAATAACAAAGGACATAAACGTTACACATATTATTTCTTACTTTGAATATTGAATGCCACGCTTATGGATAAAAAAGAAAAATGCAATTTGTGGTCATAATTATTATTTCTATATATTATTTTGTATACATTATAGAAAATAGGAGTATCTGATAATAATATGATATGGTACAGAAAAGTGACATTTAGTGGTATAAGTATAATAATGGAAGTATGTATAATTTGATGTACGATGTTTTTGTTAATTATGTAGGGAAATTAAAAATGGTAAAGATGTTAAAGATAAAGATGGTGCGTTGGAGAAGTTGGTAATTTGCAGTGTACGTTACTTTAAACTTTAAATAACCAAAACCTCCTAAAGTCAAAACGATGCGTGCTGTAACTGTTCGTGTGTCTTAGTGGGCCCGCCTCATATTCTACCCATAACCACACGCTACACACCGCGTCCCTCTCACGCGCTTCTTCATCCACCGTCACTTCAGCCACACCTGCAACTCACTTTTTTCATTATTTTCCTTTTTTATTTTTCTAATCAATAAAATTTTGTGGAGAGAATATAACATTTTCTAAATAATACTGTTTTATTTTATTATTCAATTATGTTAATTATTGTACAGTGAGAGAATGAAAGCATTCTGATGTGACAATTCTCATTTTTTTACTAGTTTTGTGAGACTACACACAATACTATTTCATATCCACTTTTATTTTTCAAACTTACATGATGAGTTTTTGTGGCCTTGAAGCAAAGAACATGTTCAAATTTTGTTTCAAATTTTATTAGTACTACTATAATTATTACTTTTCTTGTTATTTGATGAATTTATTTTGATTATAATTATTATTACTATTTTTTATTTTATTATTAATATAATAATTATTACATAATTTTATTTGTTTTATTAATATTACTATTTGTTATCATTATATGAATTTATTATTATTATTATTATTATTAATGCATATTTATGAATTGTTATGGCCTGTAAGAAACAAACATAATTGATATACCATGAAATTCACATATAAAAAATGCATAACTTGCAAAAAGACAAAAATATTTCTTTGTGTTTTGTGTTAAAAAGTAAAGTTGGGATAAGAATTTAATACCACTTGAAATATCAACATAAAACCATTAATTCTCATACATTTTCACAAACCATCAAGTGTCTATCGAAATTCACAATTCATCTTTCTCATGTCAGACTTCTATTGACTCACAATACATAGACACTTGACTCTACTTCTATAAGACTCATATATTGAAATTAGCATCCAGAGACCCGGATTTGTCATACTACTCGTTGTGAAATCCACATAGCTATGCGCATAATCATCTCAATGTCTCATCATCTCATATGAAACGGTAAATTCATTTGATTTGCTCCGATTAATTCTTTCAAACCTCAAACTCAGCCAAATGGACCTCCTTCGACTCTCACTCATTGAATAACTTCATTTATGTGATTCCATTATATCACTAGAGTCAGGATCGTATTATTCACATGACACTTACAAATCAATACACCTTAATAACAATCTCAACACGGTATTTTCTTTCCTGAAAATACTATGTCTTGATCACACTTTCACCTCATTACGTACATCATATTACACATCAATGCACAATTCAATCACATCATATTTTAAACTTTCTAAACAATCCAAATATATCTCAAAATTCACTTAAACATATAACTAAGTTCCTTTAATCATACTTTTAAATAAAATTTAGAATTTTCACTTAAAAATAATAGGGAATAATAAACTAGGCTTTCAAAAGCAAAAATTAAAATTTTAAGTTTTTATTTTTTATAGAATCTAGCTTTTGCAAAAATTTACTCGCTTGACCGAGAGTGGATCTCGTCCAAATGAAAATCCTTTTGCTTGAGTGAGGGTAAACCGAGAGCAACCCCGAAAGTTATCCCATTTTCGCCTGAGTGAGATTTCTTCTCGTTTGGGCGAAAATGGACCCGAAAGCACCCCATCTTTCTATTATATTCTCGCTTGAGCGATATATGTAGAGAAATTTGCATAATTATGCCTAATTTCATCATTCATAGTCAAACAAAAACAATTTCAATAACTCATTTCACTTCAAAAGTAACTTACACTATATCCACTATATAAATCAACCAATTTTTCAGATTCAAACAAAAGCATCTACCATAAATCATCCATATCAAAATCAACATATTCACATTTTATTTCAGACAATATTCTGCATTACTCATAAACAATAAATTTTGTAAACAAAATTTGGAACTGGTGACCACGTTACCCCCACATCCAGATCTTCTAACTTAGGGTTCTATTGAAAATTTAAACTAACTTCCATTACCTGAATTTGGGGAGATACTCATTAAGAACTCCAAATCTACCAAAAGCTTAAAAGTAACTTAACTTGCACCACAAAGTCCTGATCACAAATCTAAATATACCACTAGGACTCTGAGCTAACAGAGACTACTTCTGAAGATAAAAGTATCACATGCAAGCTTACACTAAAGGCAAACCTAACCAGATCAAAACTAACTTAAGGGAAAATGAGCCAAGAATGAACTTACTCTATTTGAGATTTCAATCAAACAATCTATTAAAGTTCACTGTCAGAAGTCTAATGGCAAACTCCGATCGTCAAACTGATGAGTAAGGAGGTCAGAATCTTAGAGAGAAGACAGAAGAAAGAAAAAATGAGTTTTTAAAGAGATGATGATTCTTTTAAAATGAAAGCGGATTAACTAAATTTCTATTTATAATTTTAACCTTAATAATAAAATACTCAAATGTCATTTTAATTATACCACTTCTATTCTAAATTTTTTTTCCGGTCTTTATAAATATTAGTTGTATTTTTATTGTTTCACTTTACTTTAATCGAGAGATTTCAACTAACTTACACGCCTTTTTTTTAATTCAAACAAATATCAACAAATCAAAGCGTACTTAAGAAATAAATTAAAAAAATAAAATAGGATGGAATGAGGTAGTGACATAACTAAGAATGTACATAGAATAAAAAATAAGGTAAGTTTTCATGAGAAAAAAAAACTAGTTTTAATAGATTTCAGAATACTTGAATTGAATGTAAAATTCAGAATCATGCTTTCAATAATATATATAAAAAAATCATGGTTAATATGAAAATCATATTTGCTTTGTTATAGACTCAACTTGAAGCATGTAAACCATGAATCCAAGTACAGTGCGTCAATGTTTGGTACGAATCTTCTTTTTTATCAGAATTTATCAATCTCTTTCTTGCATCTAAAAAGAGAGAACAGAAACTTCGAAATTTGGAATGAGAAAATTTTGTTACTTTTTTTTCATTTTTAAAGTAAATCGGAATATATATATATATATATATATATATATATATATATATATATTTTTT
>Ga0123342_1006450_pt1 | contig 16255 bp, 12 predicted proteins | sample Turbeawhitnodule_FD_89960 | JGI IMG/M metagenome (GOLD analysis project Ga0123342, IMG submission 89960) | Root nodule microbial communities of legume samples collected from Mexico - Turtle bean Mexico white nodule | ecosystem: Host-associated > Plants > Roots > Nodule | place: Mexico: Nepantla... | reverse complement strand
TTGGAATTGTGAGTGAAATTTGGAAGCATAGGAACTCGGTCGTCTTTAATGGAGGAGTGGCGGATGTGTTAGAAGTTTTTGCCTCAGCACAAGTAAAGGTGTGGTCTTGGATTGCTGCAAAGTTCCGCGAAGTTTATTTTTCCTATCCCTGTTGGGTTCTGAATCCTTTGGCCTGTATACGGTTGATTCGGTAAAGCTAGTTAGCGCTTGGTTTGGTTGGTCTTTTGACCAGTAGTTTTGGGTGTCGAGTTAGGAGTTAAATTGTATGTGTGTTTGTAAAAGGGTTGGACCACCCCTGAAGTGGTTCTCATTTATTGATTTTTTATTGCTGATAAAAAAAAATAATCTTAGGAAGCTAAGAAAAAAAGAACAAAATAAAAAATTTAAAAAAAGTCATAGGGAGATGATAATTAAAATAAGTGAATAATAACATTATTTTTTATGATTTTTGAAGTAAACTTAAAACATAAATATCATCCTTAATTTTTTATAAAAAACATAGAAACATAATAATTTGTATTCTATAAAATTGGGTTTTAAGAAAATTTCGCAAATTTAAATTAAAAATTCATTTCATGATTGAGTTAACGTATTAAAAATATCATAAAAATCCACTAAAAATTTACTAAGATGATGATTATTTCCTATATATATATATATATATATATATTTCTAAATCGAACTTTAATAATTTTAAAAAATTATCCATAATTAAAAACTAAATTTAGGTCATAGTTAAATTTAGACAAAAAATATTCAATAAAATTTACTAACATACACTCACTTAATTTCTAGAAACAATATGCTAAAATATTATAACCTTAATCATCTTAAAATAGAACTAAAACAAAACGTGAATTTGATTATTTAAATATAGGGATATATTCAGTGCAATATTCAAACTAAAACAGTATTTCAGAATAAAAAAGCTAAAATACTATTCATTTTCATACATTTTGTTAACCAAACTGTTAGTGCAAGCAAGTACCTATACCGGTACTAACGCAGTTACTGGTTTTCAAAACTGAACTTGTCAAAACAAATAAAAGTGAGATAAATTCACGGGTAAGTTACAAAAATATTTTCAATAATTTTAGTGTGAAATTTAAAAAGTGGTAAGTTATATTATTGTGTATATGCATTTTATTATTATATTTTGATTTTTATTAAAACTTTATGATATATCTTATATGAAAACTTTACTTTTTCAGAGGAATGATATTTTACCCTAAAGTATATGATATGATATAAGAAAAGCATTACATCCTCATAATAAGTGGGAGAGATTGGCATTGGAGAAGAACACGAGATTGGCACAAAGAAGAGAACGGGAGCGGCCGTTTCAACGGCCACCTCCACGTCAGCCAGCACCACCCTTACCACCATTTATTTTCTAAAAATAAAGAAAAAAAGAGAAAAATAAAAGACAGAGGAACAAACCCAGGAATCTCTGTACCCAAAAAAATAGAGAGAACCCTCCATTTATTATTTTTATTTAAATTTTAAATTTAAATAAATAAATATTCGCGAACCCGATTTTGTTCTCTTGACAGCTTCAATTGTTCTCGACTCCGAAAGCTCCACCGTTGAAAAACGGAAGATGCAGCAGAACATCTTCAACTCCATTCGTAGCATGAAAATCATGGACGCTTGTAAGGGCACGCAGGTCCACGCGCTCAAACCCTCAGCCGCCGCCGCTGCCGATCGGAGCTCTGTCAGTGCAGCTGATAAACAGCTGCACACTTCGCTCGACCATTCTAAAAGCCCGATCGGTCGGACCAGACCGGTTTCTACTACAGCTCCGAGACACGACGCCGTTTCGGAGACTCTTCTCCCGTGCGGGCTTCCGGCTTCGGAGCTTCTGGAACCTTCGATTGAGCCTTCCTTGAAGCCCTTGGACTTTGTGGAAACCCTCGCCCGCGTACATCGAAGGGCTGAGTGTTGCGCGGCGCTCGAGAAATCCGAGGTGTATTTGGAGCAATGCGCGGTGTTGCGTGGCCTGCCGGATCCGAAGCTGTTCCGGCGGGGGCTCCGCGAGGCTCGGAGGCACGCGGCGGATGTGCACGCGAAGGTTGTACTGGCTTCGTGGCTGAGGTATGAGCGGAGAGAGGATGAGCTTGTTGGATCGAATTCGATGGATTGCTGTGGAAGAAACCTTGAGTGTCCCAAGGCTAGTTTGGTCCCCGGGTATGATCATGAATCGGTGTTTGATCGTTGTACGTGTTTTCTTAGAGAGATAGTTAGTGATTGTGTTGTTCGTAATCAGGAATGCGAACAAGAATGTTCCACTTCGAGTGAATATGTTGATGGTAGTGGTGATCGTGATGCTGAAGATGATGATGTGTTTTTCTGCATAGGTGATAGTGAAATTAGTTGTAGGAGGTACTCTATGGCTGCACTTTCAAGGCCGTTTGAGACAATGTTGTGTGGTGGATTTCTTGAGTGTAGGAGGGAGAAGATAAATTTCTCTATGAATTGTGTTTCTGTTGAGGCAATGATGGCTGTTGAGGTTTTTAGTAGAACCAAGAGGCTGAGTCAGTTCCCTCCTAATGTTATTCTTGAGATGCTTTCTTTTGCGAACAAGTTTTGTTGTGAGGAGATGAAGCATGCTTGTGACACGCATTTGGCTTCTCTGGTTTTGGACATGGATGATGCCGTGTTGCTGATTGAGTATGGACTGGAGGAGACTGCATATCTGCTTGTGGCGGCTTGCATGCAGGTGTTTCTGAGGGAGCTTCCTGGTTCTTTGGAGCGATGGAGTGTTATGAAAATGTTTTGTTGTCCGGAGGGTAGGGATAGATTGGCCCTTGTGGGGCACGTGTCGTTTGTGCTGTATTACTTTTTGAGTCAGGTTGCGATGGAGGAAGAAATGAGGTCGGACATGACAGTGATGCTCTTGGAAAGATTGGGAGAGTGTGCGGTGGAGGGTTGGCAGAAACAACTTGCTTATCACCAACTGGGAGTTGTTATGTTTGAGAGAAAGGAATACAAAGATGCACAACGTTGGTTTGAGTCTGCTGTTGAGGCAGGGCATATTTATTCTTTAGTGGGTGTTGCAAGGGCCAAGTATAAGCTTGGTCACATGTCTTCAGCATATAAGATGATAAACTCCCTTATAGAAAATTACAAACCAGTTGGTTGGATGTATCAGGAGAGGTCTTTGTATTGCACTGGGAAGGAGAAAATGGTGGATTTGCTCTCTGCAACTGAATTGGATCCGACTCTTTCTTTTCCATACAAATATAATGCTGTTTCTTTGCTGGAGGAGAATAAGATTGGAGCTGCCATTTCTGAAATTGATAAAATAATTGGTTTCAAGGTTTCTCCGGACTGCCTTGAGTTGAGAGCTTGGTTGTTGATTGCTATGAAGGATTATGAAGGAGCCCTTAGAGATGTCAGGGCAATTTTGACGTTGGATCCAAATTATATGGTGTTCTATGGGAATATGCATGGTGGTCACTTGGTAGAACTCCTCCGCCCTGTTGCTCAGCAGTGGAGCCAGGCTGATTGCTGGATGCAATTGTATGACAGATGGTCATCTGTCGATGATATTGGTTCTTTGGCTGTTGTACACAAAATGTTGGAAAATGACCCTGGGAAAAGTATCTTACGCTTCCGGCAGTCACTCCTTCTATTAAGGTAAGAATGAGCTTTGCATCACTTCAAGTCTAATGTCTCTAACCTTGTAAGTGGTTTTCCAAAAAATTCTCACTAAATGGAATTATTTTCCTGTTGGTTGTTTTGTAGTTCTCTCTGTTACTAGCAAGGGTGATTCATCTCTAAATATAGCTATATCTTTCTCTGTTAATTATTTTTCAGTTTAAACTGAATTCAATCATGAACATAATTCTGCACGGAATTTGTGGCTCTATTTGCTGCTAAATAGATTAGTTAGTTATGATGACTTGTGACCTTGTAGAATATTTAAATTAGAGGAAACTATAGCATCGTCATTGTTCATCCACCAAATTAGAAAAGGTAACCAGGTACTGTAGAACAGTTTTATTTGTAGCTTAAATGATCCGGTTGATGCTCTTAAGAAAGTGGAATTTAAGTCTAACCCAACTTCACAAAACTAGTCTGAAATGTTATATATATATATCATAACTTAGTAATATCTTTAATTGATGTGGATCTTCAACACACTCTCTCACGTTGAGGATTAGACATCTCGAGCGTGAGACTAAGGGGAACTCGATAGCAGATGACACGGTAGGCCCAACAAATTTGACTAGAATAGACTCTAAATGACTGTGATGTGATATCACCTAAAGAAAGTGAAATTTAAATATAACTCAATCTCACCAAACTAGTTTATAAGATTAGTTTTGTACCTACTTATATTATATTTTAGTAATATCTTTAGTCGATATGAGATCTCCAATAGATACTATCCTTTTGGTGTGGGTTGTTGGGTCCCATGCTTCTAGATTCTTTATAGTTCAAGCTAGCATTAAGAATGAAGTTTTTGTTGCATAAAGAAGGAAAAAGAGGAAAAAGGAAAACCAATATTTGTTTTCTTTTTATGAAAAGTGAGAGGTTAGCTGGGAGTAATTCTCAATCCAAGAGCACTTAATAAGTCAGAGTATTTCCTATTCCATTTTCTCCATACTAGGTTGTGGCATCTCAATTTTCCCAAGCCAGATATCTTTCCCTAGTTAAAAGATTTAAAATCAATAGCAAGCCCTTTTGGAAATACTTCAACATCCCTCATACTCTAACTGTCTTTATGAACCTTTAATCCACAGCGTGAACAATGCAGTATATGCAGAAATTTCAGAATTCATATGTAACAGAAGGTCATATTATACTTTACTATTGGAAATTATGTACAGGGCTGAGTTTCAAAATTGAGATGTTTCCTTGCCCTGTTTAAATGGTAGTAGGTTTTGATACAGGCAATTTTCTTTTTGTCGTGTTATTGTATCCTACTGCACTCTCTACCCGTAAGATAGATGGAAACTGATATCTCTTGATCTCTTTTTCAATGGTCAGATGATTCAAGTGTATATTTTTTCACTAGTTTTTTACATTTCAGTATCTACAGCAAATAAGGCATGCTATGCATTAAACTATTTCTAATTTTTGCTTGTTAATCACATAGGTTATTTGATTAGTGCTTCAGTCTCTACTATTTTTACTGCCTCGGCATGACCCTGTTCATAGCAGGCATTGATGCTTCTTAATCTTGCAGGTTAAATTCTCAGAAGGCAGCCATGCGCAGTTTGCGTCTAGCCAGAAATCATTCATGTTCAGCACATGAAAGGCTTGTCTATGAAGGCTGGATACTATATGACACTGGTTATCGTGAAGAAGCATTGACAAAAGCTGAGGAGTCCATTTCTATTCAAAGGTCATTTGAAGCTTTCTTTCTCAAAGCTTATGCCTTAGCTGACTCAAGTCTTGATTCAGAGTCTTCGAAGTATGTGATCAATCTCTTGGAGGAAGCCCTTAGATGCCCCTCAGATGGTCTTCGTAAAGGACAAGTGAGTATTATACCTATTTTCAGATTAAAGATGTTAACTGGATGTCAGCGCTGAAGCAATGAGTTTATTAAAGTCATTCTTGTACATTGTAGGCGCTGAATAATTTAGGAAGCGTATATGTAGATTGTGGCAAGTTGGACCTTGCTGCTGACTGCTACAAGCATGCACTTAACATCAAGCATACACGAGCACATCAAGGGTTGGCACGTGTATATCATCTTAAAGAACAGCACAAAGCGGCATATGATGAGATGACAAAACTGATAGCAAAGGCCAGGAATAATGCATCTGCGTATGAGAAGCGTTCAGAATATTGTGATCGTGATATGGCAAAGAGTGATCTTAGTTTGGCAACACAGTTGGATCCCCTAAGGACTTATCCTTACAGATATAGGGCAGCAGGTAATCTTCTCACAGCTAATTATATTTTGTCTATTCTTGTCTTTATTTCTTTTGTTGGTGTGGAGTGTGATAGGACTATAGAAGGGGCTAGTGATTGTTAGCCATATTTGCATGTCAAACATTTGTTTTGACTGATTTGGATCCTTCCCTGTTATAGCTATAATGGTTTTAGCACTGAGTGGATGTTAGAGATACTGTAATCTTTCAGTGTGTGTTTTAACCTGCACTTTTCCTTTTATGCTGGGTTTTAGTACCACATGATAGCAAAACTTATAACTACCAACACAGACATCATGCGAACTTTATTTTGACTGCAAGCCATTATATATTTCTCACATTTTCATGGCTGATGCAAATCCCTGTCAGTTATAGCTTTACCGCAAGATCAATTGAAGATGTAATATGATTGTGAGAATCTCATTTTGAGGAAACATTATGGTTTGGATTTGTTAAATGATTAGGACATCCCTATCGGGGTTCTTTTCCTCTCAAAAAACTTTGAACTTTCAATGCAAACTTTGACCCTCATGTAGCTACGTCATCTAAGCTTTTAGAGAAGTTAGGTGAGAGAAGTCTATCAATATTAAGTATGGACATATTTGGACAAACTTCTTCATAAGCACTTATAGGAAAGAAAAATAAAAATAAAAAATAAAACATGAGAAAACTTCTACATATTAGCTTACACAAGCTATTTCAACTTTAGGAGAAACTTATTTAATTCATTCTTATTTTTCTCTTTTAAATGTCCTTATGGAGAAGTCTGTCCAAATATAAGTTTATTTTAACTTATCGAAGTTAATTTATTTTACTTTCTTATTTTATACTCCTATAAATGCTTATATAGAAATTTATGCAAATATGATCCAAGTGTTCATCAGATAAGCACTATAAGCACTTGTGTATAGGTTATTTGCATAAAGGAAATAGGATAAAATAAACTATTTTCGTATAAGCTGTAAGCTGTTTAACTTATTCTTGGGGAGCTTTTTGAACTAAGCTGAAAACAGCTTATGGCAATATCATAAGCTACATTCGTAAGCTTTTCTTACTCAAATATTTATGTCATAAGATTAAATCCGAAAAAGCTACAAATAAACTCTTCCAACCTAGCCCTTAATCTATTAATCTTTCGTCATCAGTGGTATGATATCTTGCCCATAAACTTTCTTTTGCTCTTCTTTATCATGTTAGGCTATTATTAATGCTCATCATTGTAACTTCGTCAATAGATTTTTCTGCCATCCTTAAGATATTAGTAATTTCCGTATTTGTGGAAGGACTCAATGTTAAAATTATGATTATTATTGAATTGTACAACTTTCATAAAGCTGCTATTTGGGTGTATGTACCTAGCCTAAGGGGTTGAGTGTTGTAGCATAAAACTTTTTCTTGTAATGCACTCTTCTCTCCTTCATAAATAGAAAATATACATTAGGTGAGTAAGCGAATCACTGAGTTTTCATCACATCCAAATTCAAGTTGGTATAGCCCTGTCTTGGATCACCATTGACCATTGTTTACTCTCATTTCGATTGGTAAAGTCAGGATTAGGTGCACCTCGAGAAGCATGATCCAACCCTAATGCTTGTGTGACCAAAATCTTCACAACGCCCCATTATGTGTTGATCTTCATGTGTTCCATGTGTCACCTTCTCGGTGTCAAAATCACACCATATTATCATTGTTCTTCTCGTTAACATCTTTTGGGCACACTTTTGTGCTTGTCTTCCTAGTCTGACGTACGTAGATAGCATATGAAGACTTTCTCTCCTCCAACTTAGTCCTTTTCTCCTCTTCTCAAATCTATTTGTGGCTTTTTGTTTGGAAAGACTTCTATTATTTTTGCTCCTTGTTTTGCTACTTCTACTATTACCACGACAAAACTCAAGTGGAAGAACTACTTATCTTGGTCCACATCAGAGGAGTTATGGCTCCTTGGTCAAGGATACCATGATCATTTGGAAAAGGAAGTTAGTGCTGTTTTTGAATAAAGATAAATTTTAGTGGTAGAAACTGCACTTCTAGTTATGTGTTGTGTTTTCAGTTGAACATGATGTTTTAGAAATAATTAGATCCTTTAAGACATGCTCTTTTTTTTATATTGACATTCAACTTCTCTTTGATGTGACTCAAACAGTAGCCTCTCACACAAATTAATCGTAATATTATTTCACACATAGTAAAGGCGTGGGTTGTAGTAAAGGAGATTTCTTGTGGATGAGTCATTGAAGGATATCAACAAAAAATTTTATAAGTTATACATGGTGGTCCTAATTATGAGAAGTCTACACTAGGATTTTGATAATGTACAAGACTAAATTTTAGTTGCTGATAAAATTCATTGCATGGTTAGCTTAGTCACTGGACCTTTTCGGGGTTAGGGTTTAGGGTTCAATTGAAGTTATTGAAACATCAACAATGCAAGCACCACGAGGAAGATGTCATAGCAACCGAGGAGGATGTGGTGGCTGGAGTGGATGTCTTGACTGCACATGCTACAAAAGAATGAGTCATACCCAAGAGAGTTGCTACTCCTTGCATGGTTTTCCAGAAAAGGCAACCTATGTGCCTAGTTCTGATAAGGAAAGTCTAAGTTCTCTAATGAGTAGTAGCAAGAATATTTGAGACTTAAATGCCAAGTGTTTCAACAACTTGTATTTCTCAATCTATGGAAGGTCAAGGTCTATGAATACTTGAATCAAATAAAGAGTGAAGAACTAGCATTCACTCAAATATTTGGAGACCTAGCATTATCACATCTTTTGGTTTAGATATTTTGTAACCCTTACGGATTCTCCCGTTGTAGTTGTTTTTTTTATTGAAAGACAAATATAAACTCTTGTCCATATTTCTCTCCTTTAATGAGATTAAGAATCAATTTGGAAAAATAATTAAAGTCTATTGAAGTGACAATGCTAATTGTTGAGGTTTTCATCTTTATCCTCATAGGGTATTTACATCAACCTAGTTGTTCCTGTTCCCTATGGAAAGAAGACGGTTGGTTGTAGATGAGTCAAGTTGGGCATAGAAGTGAAATTGATTACCTTAAAGCTCGGCTAAAGAATACATATAAATTTATGGACTGGAGTAATGTGATACTTTTTATCTCGTGGGCAAGATCAACACATTTACACTTTTTCTTACATTGGCTACTATTTGCCACTGACCACTTCACCAACCTAGCATTTAAAGTGGTTTCCTTCAAGGTGATATTGAGGAGGAAATTTACACGGAGCAACTTCCTAGACTTGCTATTTAGGGGGAGTTTGGCCTAGTGTGTTATTTAGGGGGAGCAACATCGCTCTCTCTATGGTCTGAAGCACTCACCTCGAGCTTGGTTTGGTAAATTCAATCATACTGTGTAGGTTTTTGGACAAACAAAGTGAGGCAGATCATTTAGTTTTCTATTTTCATATTTCTCGAGTGGTGTGTTATCTAATGGTCTATGTTAATGATATAGTTATTACAAAGAATGATACTACTAGGATTGCTCGACTAAAGGAGCACTTGTTGATCCATTTTCAGACTAAAGATCTTTGTTATTTGAAATACTTAGTGGGTATTGAAGTGGCACCTTAACATATAGGAGACAGGATTGACAAATTGCAAGCTGATTAATAGTCCTATAGATCCAAGTCAAAAGTTTATGTTGAACCAAGGTGAAACTTTTTCAGATCTAGAAAGATATAGGAGGCTAATAGGAAAACTCATTTATCTCAATATTACAAGATCTGATATTTCTTATATGGTCGGAATTGTTAGTCAATTCATGCAGAATCCTAACATTAATCACCGGAATGCTGTAATTTGTATTCTTAGGTATATCAAAAAGGCTCTTGGACAAGGATTTGTATGGGGACCAAGTAAATACTCAAATTATCGGGCACTGTGATGCAGATTGGGCTGACTGTCCCATTGATAGAAGATGCATCACAAGATATTGTGTATTCAATGAAGGAAATATTGTCTCTTAGAAGAGTAAGAAATAAAATGTTGTTGTCCAATCTAGTGCAAAAGCTGAATATAGATCCATGACTTTGGGCACTTGTGAACTTGTGTGGATTAAACAACTCCTTCAAGAGTGAAATTTTGAGAAGTTGATAAGCAAACAACCCTCCATATTGCTTCCAATCTTGTGTTTCATGAAATGACCAAATACATAGAGATCAATTGTTATTTTATAAGGGTGAAGCTGGGGAACTCTTTACTGGATTTATTGGCTCTAAGGACCAGCTAGCTGACATTCTCAGTAAGTCCTTGAGAGGGCTTAGAATTCAGTTTATACATTCCAAGCTTGTGCATACATCCAGTTTGAAGGGGCGTGTTAAAATTATAAGTACTATTGTATTGTACAGCTTCCATAAAGCTACTTTTGAGTGTATGTACCTAGCGTAAGGGGTTGAGTGTTATAGGATTTAACTTTTCTTTGTAATGTACTTCTATAAATAGAAAATATACATCTGCTGAGTAAGTACCTCACTGATTTTTCATTACATCCAAATTCAAGTAATAACTACTTGAACAAAATAATTTTCTACCCTTCAGCTGTATTCATTTATTTGTTTATGTACCCTATCTTCACCTTTTTAAGTTAAGAGCATTAGTGATTAACTTTCCTCTAATCTAAATTAAATACTGCATTCATGCTCCTTATCGAAACATAAACTTGCATTAATAGTAGTTCATTAAAACCCCTCGTAACATCATAATGGTGAAAGGTTATGGGAAATAACACATGTATCTTAGCACTTATTGAGTATAAAATAAGCTTTAGGCATTTCCTTAAGTCTTGGAGGAGTACTCTAGTATAGTAGTTTATATATTTTGTGACTTTGTGTAGAAAAACATGCCTATCAAATTTCACATTTCTGGAAGGTGCCTTGCTCATTTTTGGCTATTTTATCTTGACACCAGCAACCATTGAGATTGAGCCTATTCTTGTCTGATAAGCTAAAATAAATCATTAGAGGTTCCTTTTTTGTATGTTTTTTTGTTGTTTTGATTTTAGTCTTAATTCATACAAATGTATTTTGTTTGCTATAAACGTTGTGACAGAATAATGCAATCATGTTTTTGTCTTGAATCCTTGAAACCTGTTTATGAATTATCTTAGATTCCTCGAGATGCACATAAATTGTCAAGTTCTAACATGGGGTCCCTTTCTCTTAGTTTTAATGGATGATCATAGGGAAGATGAAGCAATAGCAGAGCTTTCAAGGGCCATTGGTTTTAAGCCAGATTTGCAACTGTTACATCTTCGAGCAGCATTTCATGATTCAATGGGTGATTATATTTCTACCGTCCGAGATTGTGAAGCAGCCCTTTGTCTTGATCCTAGCCATGCTGAGACGTTAGAGCTTTGTAATAAAGCACGGGAGCGAATAAATGAACAAAAAGTGAGAGAGTCAAAAACCAATGATCAGGTGTTCTCGGAGTGTTCCTTATGGTGACAGGCCTATTCTTGCCAACCTATACTTTTTTACACCTCACGACCCAGTTATCATCAGTGCTATTTATCTATTGGATTCTGTCTACTGAAATAGTCTGGTCCACATATCTTTTAGGCTAACCTTCTGGATGCTGAATTACAGAAGTGAAAGGGCAAGTTAGAAAGATAATTTTGGATTGCAACTGAACGGGAAGGAAGGAAAGATAGTTTGTAAATATATGTAATGAATTATGGTTTTGCCAGCTTATGGGTGCAGATGCCACTGCTGTTTCCAATATACAACACCGGCAGGGATGGTTATAAGTTACTACAGTTTTAGACAAACTTGTACATGAAAGTCAGTTTGTTATGCAACAGATGTCATATCAACATGTTTGGATTACCGGCATGGAGCTTCCAAAATTATCTTTGAAGCAAGAGATACACATGTTATTCTTTTGCTAAATTTCTGAACGGTATTCCAATCAAAGGTCTAGATATTTACCACAAATTTTTTGACCGAGCAATCGCCAATTCACATTGTGTTGTTTTTTCAGTCCTCTCTGTTGTATAAAACACAATTCCCTTGCAACTCCTTTTTACTGTGTACTGTGACAGAGAGTTCTCTTTGGAGAACCATATCCATACAAGCTATGAAAGTTTTCATCTATTCAATTCGTCTGTATTTTTCTTTTTACCCCCACCCCTACACACTCTAAATGAATTTTCTGTTGATTATTTAAATTGACTCAAACATATATCTACTTTGTGATATGTTTATTGAAAAGTTTAAACATAGGCATGTCTGTTCAGCTGCTGTATACACGACAGTTTTTTCTTCCCCTTCTTCATCCTTTAGCGCTGCATACATAGGACCTCCTCCTTCTCAAATTATTTAACGTTAAATATCTGACTTCCTGTTTCTCTTCCACATGGAAGGGGGTTATCAACTTGCCCGTGACCATTTTAAAGCAGGACTTGGTATAATGAATTTCACGAGATATCTATATTTTGAACTGATATTTTTATTCCACTCAACTAACTGGATCCCATATTCTCTCTAATGAAGATTTTAATGATTTAACCAACCCTTTTGATAGTCCTTCCGGTCACAAAATCAGCCCTACACAGAGGAAGGAGAAAAAAAGAATCTGGAAGCGATGGATTCCAAACGACCTAGAGAGTTAAACTTTAATGCACCTCTTTTTTCAACAAAGCGTTTTGGTTTTTCAGGTGTTGCAGATACATCTTGCTCCTCAAGCTCCCTTGGCAGTATAGTACCAAATACAAGTGTTCCATTTTCATGGGAACAAGCCCCAGGGAAGCCAAAAACCATGGAGAGGAGTGATAGCATCTATGGAGACATAGACACCCCGCGGCTAAGACCACCTCCTTGCCTTTGGCATCCACTAGAAGAAGCAGTCAAATCTGAAGTATATAATGGTGTTCTTGCATTTGATCAAGACGATGGTTGTGATGGCGACAATGAAGATGATGACAAGAAGAATGATTCTTTCTCAGATGCAATGGATGTTTTGTCTCTCTCTGAGGCATTAGACATTATGCAACAATCAGAGGCAGCTCACAGTGAAAGCAATGATGGGTTGAGATTAAGGCTTGCAGAGTCTAATGGTTGTCAATCTCCAACCTATATGATCAACCGTTTTCTTCCTGATGCCAATGCATTGGCTGCATCATCTGAACATATTTCCTACGATTCAAAAATTAGTGATACTTGTAGTCATGAGGGTTATCTCCAAGGTTCCACAAGCCATTCATATGCTTCTTCTCCAAAAGGTTGCGGCCTGGAATTTATCTTCTCTTGGCTTATGAAGAATAGGCTTTGTGCTATAAAGAGTCCTGTTCTCCCATCATCTGCAAATGTGCAGAAGCATCGACACAGTTCAAAACATAAGAAACATCGTTTATCAATTCACAGGCCCTGCGCAAATGTGAAAGAAGATAGTCGAGGAATACAGTGATCTGCTGTATTAATATTTGGTAACCAATTTTTTTTTGTTCATTTTTCTTTTATGCACAATACTTACCAGCTTAAACAATATGCTCATGTTTTATGTCAATGCTTAACCAGTTCAATTGGAGTGTAACGAAAACTCAATCCATTTGGGCCAGTTACTTCCTTTCTGGAAAACCAGTAATGGGTAGTTAAATTCATTTCATCTAGTGATTCAGAATTGTAGAGAAGATGTAGAATTAGACACAATATGTCATGTTTTTCTTCCATGACTGCAAATAATTTTCGTGCTGATAGAAGAACATTAATCGTAACTTCAATTGATAATGTTGAAGAACCTTCAACAAAATGGAAGAATGTCACATAAACCAAGTAAAATGAGTTCACTATGAGGTTCACCTTATAGTTTATTCGTGTGCAAACTTGATATCATTCATAGTTTCAATGATCTTAAACAGATAACATATCACTGGAAACTGGAAAATCTTGATTTATTTGACACTTTTTTTCTTCTAACTTCAAACAAATTACGAGGACAAACAAACTCCATGTTAATCTCACCTATACTTGGAATTATCTTTTCTTTGCTAATACACTCATTCAATTGTTTGCATATGAGATACAAATGTTACAAACCAGCTTACCCAAATATAGTTTCTAGATCTCTTAACGCAAAAAACTTCTAACATCATCACACAGATCAATAAAAGTAATTAATTTAATCGATTCTTTTTAATTTTAAACAATTTTACAAATATACCAAATTGATCCTTAATATTAATTACTTTCAAAGTTTCCTTCTCGTTATTTCTTAATAAAAAACACAAATAAGAAAAAATAAAGAAAATAAATTTAATATTTTATATAAATTGTAAAATGCCTTATAAAAAGAACAATCAATTTCTTCTAAATTTTGTCTTGTTTTAAAAGATCAAAGGTTATATCTTAATAAAGTAAAACAAAAAAACATTTTAGAATATTATTTAAACTTTAAATCAAACATAAGACAATATTACAATAGCTTTCCTCATCTATATTGAGTGATTATAATTAAATAAAAATCAGAATGAACATTCAGTTCATTAAAAAAATCAATCACTTGACTAATTTTAAAAAGAAAAGGAAAAATATTACTAAATACTTCCATAAAATTATAAAAACATTGGCTTAATTTTACATTTTACCATTCCCTTATTATTATGTTGTAAATTTTACTATTCAACTTTATTTCTTACACATTTTATCAATATATACTTTTTAAATTTTACTGAGAGTTTACATATCTCATAAAATAGTATTATTATTATTGTAAAATAACATTGTTTTATTATCAACATGATAACATGATAGGTTGTTGAGGGGTGAAATGTACTTAGAGAAATTTTCGCAAATACACTCTTTAGAAAATTCCGAGAGAATGGATTGATTTAAAGAAAATCAGATTGATTTTCTTATTTAAATTGCAATTTCAGAAATACAACAAATTAATTTTTAGATTAACAAATTTTATTTCTCACTTAAGAATTCCATCTAATGCAGTTCTTATTTTTATACGGTGAGAATATTGATGACAATATCAAAGATAAAAGTTTTGAATGCAATTAGTTATCAAAGATTCAATTTAGTTTTAAAAATCAAGATATTGAAGAAACAATTGAAATGAGATTAAGATCTTTATTTTAGATTTAAAAACTGGAAGCTTTGAAAGACACAAAAAATTTATTCAAAACAGTTTTATGCAAAAGATTGATTAATAATAAGAAAAAACACTTTCCTTTAAAAGTTTGATTTGATGTGAAGAATCTTAAAACATTTGTTAAACCAAGATTGTTTTAGGTGACTAATTTTCAAGAATAAAACTGTCAAAAATTAAGGATTCCTTGAGTTTTAAGTTTGATTAAAGACAAATCAAAATCTTGAAGACAGAATGTGATTCACGCCAATATAGTACTAGAAAACAATCGATTTAATTATGAAATAACAAGTTTTTTTCATCACAAATTTCTAAATTTTAATTTTAAGAGGCAGTTTAAGGAAGAAAAATGACATACACAAATTTATACTAGTTCTAGTTCACTCAATAAGACCTACATCCAGACCCACCTTACACCAAGATGGATTCCACTAAAACAAAACAATCTTTACAAACAACTTAGTTCTTGAACCCTCCAAGAACAAAGATCACAAGCTGAAACACATTATTTCAGCAACACATTTACTTCTAGAAACACTATCAAGAAGTACATACAAACACTTTTACGAAGAAAAAGAATTAGGAAAAAGAACACCTTATTTGCAAACTACGGAACTCAAACCCGTATCCTCACTGCTGGAGAACTTTGATAGAACTTCAATTCCCAAGCCAAAAGTAATAAGCATAAGAACTCTTACAGTTTTTAAGAAAAAATTTCGTAAACTAAGCTCACATGGAAACCTCAATGAAAATCGCTTGAAAGCTGTAAGCACTTTGTAATTGCAAGGGATGATTTGAACTGAGATAAAACTCTCTTTTTATAGGATTCAAATCAAAACAATTTTGAAAACTGTTATAAAACAACAAATTAAAACTTGAAAGAACATATTGTATTTTGAAAAAACACTTGGTGGTAACATAAACAACCTATGATTAGTTGAAAACTGATGAATGTGTGAGCAAAACTGATTTTGGAGACAAAATAGAATTTTAAAAATATCAAAACAGTTTCGATGCAGTGCAAATGAATCAATTGTTTTATCAAACAAAAAATTAAATTTTTACTACAATAAAATGCACTACAAAAAAAAGCAGTATTATCTACAGATTTTTACCCACGGATCTGAGTCCGTAGGTAAATTCAGCATTACCTACGGATATTACCTACGAACAACATTACCTACAGATTCTGAATCCGTAGGTAAATTCAGCATTACCTACCAACTATTACCTACAGATCTTATTACCTACCAACTTTTACCTACGGA
>Ga0123342_1006449_pt1 | contig 16257 bp, 15 predicted proteins | sample Turbeawhitnodule_FD_89960 | JGI IMG/M metagenome (GOLD analysis project Ga0123342, IMG submission 89960) | Root nodule microbial communities of legume samples collected from Mexico - Turtle bean Mexico white nodule | ecosystem: Host-associated > Plants > Roots > Nodule | place: Mexico: Nepantla... | reverse complement strand
TATTTCTTTCTTTTGGGTGCATCTTACAATTGAGAGAGCATCCTATTTATAGGCTTTAGGAAGCTCTTCTAGAAAAGTCTTCATTATGGCCTTAAAACCCCACTAACAACACAATTAAAATCCTACTCACAACTTTTGACCTTTTACATATCCAAACTCCCACTCTACTCTTTTCTAGTAACTTCTAACTTTAAAACCCACAAATTACATTAAAGTTTATTCAACATGAATGACAGCTTCAACCCTGCATACTGCTTCATATATTGTGAATGATACAACATGACATAATCAAACATATTGAACTGGATAGACATTTTATTAAAGAGATGTTTGATAACGACATGATTTGCACACCATATCGTCAATTAGGGTTGAACAACAATAATTTTGCTATAGTTATATCCAAGTTAGGAAAAAAACTTATTCACCAGCTTTAGGTGAGTTTTGAGATATTTTAGAAAACTTTTCATGTTTATTTTACTGGTTTTGGAAAGACGATAAGGTCCAAGAGTTCTCAGATAAATCGGCTTATGGGATTCTAAGAGGGGATTCTGAGGGGGATTGTTCGAGGATGTTTAAAGTGTTTTGAAGGATTAAGGCTTTGCCTTCAGTTCATGTTACTGCTTTGAGGGTGTTGGAAAATAAGATTGTCACTAAGGTTAATTTATTTAGACGTGGGATTGCGGTCGGAAACATTCTTTGTTGCTTTTGCAGGCTAAAAGAGGAGGAGCATTAAATCATCATTTTTGAATGTAGAATAGCCTGGTTAGTGTGAACTCTTTGCTATGAGTGGTTAGGCATTTTGTCAGTTGACCCCTTAATTCTTATTCTCATTTTTTGTAGTTCAGGTTGTGTAATGCACTTGAGTCGGTCAACTTAGAGTTGGGGAACATTTGGATTGTGGTGGTTAGTGAGATTTGGTGTCACAGGAATAAGATTATTTTTAAAGATGGAGTGTTGGATTTCTCTGAGATCTTTTTTTTTTGGCTCAATTGAAGGTTTAGTTTTGAATTACTTCTAAATTTCCCTCTGCTTGTATCTTTTATTCTGATTAGTGTCTTGATCCTCTGGCTTGTCTGTACTCATTTTAGCTTATTAGTTTGTGGTTTGTTGATAGGGTTAGATGAGTAGTTATCTGGAATGTATTGTGTTGTATGGTTGTGTTAGTCTTTTGTATATGGGTTGAATCTCACCTAAAATGGTTCATATCTATATATTTTTTTTTCTGATAAAAAAAATGTCAACTTAATTTTCATCAATAAAGATCAAAGATTTTTAATGTTCATTTTTATTTTATAGTGAGAGAAATTTAAACTACACTAACGATTTAGGTATAGGTACTACGAAAAGAAGGGAAATTATCAATTTGTTATCATTGAGGATAGGTGTGATAAATGTTGTCCATGAACAAAATATAATAAAAAAATTAAGAAGACTTTTTGAGTCGCTAAAGAAAAAGTTGTATGTGATAAATAATCACTAAAAAAATATTAAATGAAAATTAATTTTAAAAACTAAAATAATTAATTATTATTTGATTAAATTATAGATTATTTTATAAACTAATAGTTTGTAAAACTGTTTTATATTTATCACTTTTTTTATAACATTTTTACCTTTCTCCTTTTGCAGGTTATTCGTTCCTTATTCCGTCAGTTTTTCTAAATTCGTTCAATATCAATGAAGTTCTACTCATTCTTTGCTTAAAACTAATGTCAGAATATTACACATTCTTTTTAAAGTTTATGGAATGAAGCAAAAAGGAAATTTTACACTTTCATAATTGTTTTGTATAAGATGTTTCTTAATTGTTTGTATAAGATTAAATACTTTTATAGTGCAACCACTTAGGAGAGCATATTTAGAATATAACTTGGATACATATAAAATCAGATCTTATCAATAGATTAATAAGTAATTACATCATATAACATCTAACAACTTTAGTTATATTTCGTTTTATCTCCAATTCAATATAATTTTTTTATAATTAGTCTCATAAAAGAATTATTATACTAGTATTTATATGTTTTTCTTACTGATATGATATGAAGCATATTTGATTAATATTTTACACAACCCTCTTTATTATTATCTTACTAACTTACTAAATAGACCTTTATTCAATTCTTACTTATGTCTTTTCTAATTGTAATCCACAATTTAACTTGTAAAATTTAAATGCAATAAAATATGAGAGAATTAGTTTTGAGTCTCCCTTCTCTTTGATGAGATCTTGATGCATATAGGGCTCATGGTCATCCCGTTTATTTTACTGTTACAAGTAACTTTCCTGACCCGTAACGCATTTGTTCCTATTTTCTGCATTCTACGCTCAAAGACCAACAATCCACAAAGTTTTCTCACTTTCTATCTTGCTTCCACCTTGTTATTAGTACACTTAATTAATATTTTATGTCAGACTTAACAGTCATATTCATGTCTAACATTTCATAGACTATCTATAAATAGATTCATTATGTCAAAATGAAAAGGAAGAAAGAATAATCTGTCACTAAAAGCAAATTAAAGGGAAACTACCTCTTTTGTGTACTGCTGATGAATCCTTCTTTAAGAAAAAAAATAACTTGCTGAACTTTTTACCACACCGTGAAGAACGTTTGCATGTGGTTCTTGGGTCTTAAATATGTTAATTAACTATACTAAACATGTACTTGTTTTTTCCATTTGAATTTCATAATTATTAAGGTGAACATTAAGTGAAGGAAAGCAAAAAAAAGACGTCATATCATCCATGCATATACATACATGCATGGTGTTCTATTTAAAACGATGAAAGATGATAAAGAAAGATATGTGGTGTGGAGAGAGAAGAAGAAAGAGAAATGGTTAACCCTATCCCATATTTTGCAAGGAACATTTGGGGGAAATGGAACATTCAGGGTGTTGTTCTTGTGAGTCTGAGCATGCAGATAATTCTGATCTTCGCAGCTCCTTTCAGAAAACGCTCTAGAAATACACTGTTGCTTTCGTTGCTTTGGTTCACATACCTTGCTGCAGATGTGACTGCGAGCTTCTGTGTTGGCCTCATCTCCAACAGATATGGTGATAAAGACACAGTTTCCACTATCGATGACTACTTGCGTGCGTTCTGGACACCCTTTCTGCTGCTGCACTTGGGTGGCCCTGACACCATTACTGCTTTTTCTCTCGAGGACAATGAACTTTGGCGCAGGCACATGCTTGGACTCATGATCCAGGTAAACCTAATCTTCTTATATTTCTTATCTCACTCTACATTAACTACTACAAATAAAAAATTTAAACAAATTTATAGTTTTAGGATTTTGAATTAGAAGTAGTGTATAGTGTAAATGTTGAATACAAGGTTTAGTATTAAACCAAAAACTATATATAGTTGATGGTCAATATGCAAATATTTCTTCTTAACAACATAGCATCCTTAGTCACATAATTCGATTGTAACTTTCACTAGTTCGACCTACATCACGAGACAACCTTACAATAAATTTTCTATTAATAATTGTCCAATTAAAAATTAAACTCTTCAAACTCGGATAACAAATTAGCAAAGCAATAAAAGAAATTGAGAGAAAGGAAACAACAGAAGAAATTGGGAAATTTTGTTTGACAATCCCAATTTTGTATTCATTCAGCAAAGAAGTTTCCCTCTCATGTCTTTTCTATATAACAAAGAATGGATTTTTTTTATCAAAAATTGGATAATTTCATAAATTAATTATTAAAATAGATAAAATTTTAAAAAATTATTAAAATGGATAAAATATACTAAATTGACACAATTTTATTACGAAAACAGTCATATCAAAATGAAATTATTTTATTGTATCTATATTGAAGTTGTGTTAAAGTAAAATTTCTAAAATTTTACTTATTTTAATAATAGACCAATAAAACTATCCTAATCTGATAAAATAGCCGAGGAAGGAGTGGAAAATTAAGGCCTGAAACCTCTACACATTTTCTTACACGTTACATATGCAGTAAGTGAAAAAAAAAAATTTATCAGTAAAAAATAAATTTAAATTAAAAAATGACACTTAACAACCCTTATACAAACTGCATAAAAGATAAAAATCAAACAATTGTCAAATAAAAAAAACAACATAATACGAGATGCTTTCATGTCAACTTAGAAAGAAATTTTATTTTATCGAAGAGATGATGCTTCTGAAATTAACTGAGAAATAAATTAACCTAGATCATGTGTTTTGAACATAAATTTAAATTTCACAGTATTATATAATTCAAGTTCTGTTTGATGTTTTATATATTCATTTAATTATTTTAATATGATATTATTAGTCCTAATTATACTTTTTATTCCTGAAGTACATAATGTTACAAATTTTGTCTCTGAAGAAATTTTCCACGTATTTTAACTAAAAAATGTAATATTACTTTTTTCAATAGTACTGATGATAAAATCTGTTTTAGTTAGTTTAGTAATTTGCGTAAAAAAGATAGTATTTATATTATTTCTTTAAATACATACAATAAATTATTATTGTATTATGCTTCCCAATTTTATTCCGTAATTATTGGGTACTGATAAGACTGAATTTGAACTCAAATAAATCACATTAATTACTATAAAATTAATAAAAGTAAAAATGGTTTTGAAATCCATCCTATGACACTTTCCCTTACATGAAAACATGAAAAAAGATATTCATTAATTAGAGATCATATAATATTTATTCATTTATTTTGAGTATATATTTGACTTATTTATATTCACAGGTATGCCTAACGGGTTACGTGTTCCTCTTGACACTTCCTGAAAATACGTTATGGATCCCTACAGCCCTAGTTTTCATGGCTGGGGTCATCAAATTTGCAGAAAGAACTTGCTCTCTTAAACTTGCAAGTCTCAGCAACTTTCGAAAATCTATGGTTAATAATCCAGATACAGGTCCCAATTATGCAAAGCTCGTGGAGGAACTCATATCTAGACAGGAAGCAGGACTTCCAGCAGTAATAGTAAACCCAGAACCAAGTGATGCCAAACCAGATAATCAACCCCCCAACACAGATTCTATGATTGAAAGTGATGGCTTTGAACTACGCATTCCTAGGACCGATGACGAGGCATACCTATTGGATTTGGAAGTAATAAAGGGTGCTTATGACTACTTCAACACATTCAAAGGGCTTGTTGTTGACATGATCTTCAGCTTCCAGGAGCGCAGTAACAGTCGAACTTATTTGCTTGGTCAAACAGCAGTGGATGCTTTGAGAGTGATAGAGGTTGAACTCAACTTCTTCTACCAAGCTTTCTACACCAAGACAACCATCATAAACAGCTGGTTAGGGCTTTCCTTTCGATTTGTGTCCATTTCTTCAGTCGTTGCAGCTTTGGTTGTTTTTATTTATGAGGAAAAGAGGGGTTGCGAACCCTTTGATGTTAAAGTCACATACATATTGTTGTATGGTGCTGTAGCCTTGGAAGTCATGTCGATTGTCATGTTCTTTTTCTCTGACTACTTATTTGCATTAATTTACTCTCGCAACTCTCAGAAAATCAGTTATTCTTGTAGTGGCACTATAACTGACATGGTAACATCCAAACTAGACCCCATCTTCAGCTGGCTCCTCATGCTTAAGACACCCAAATGGACAGAACACGAGGTGAACAAGCCAGAATGGTTTAAAAATAAGAGTTATAAAGTATTGCAAAGATTCGTACTGTTTCGTAGATGGTCTGAAACCATCTCGGCTTTCAACTTGATATCATATTGCTTACACAAGAAGAAAAACTGGTTGGATTGGGTGATCGATAACATTGGAGCCGAAGAGTTTGTGGAACAATGGATGTATGAGAGAAGAAGATGCCGATGCTTCAGAGGCTTCGGATTTTTATATTCACCGAGTTGAAAAGAAAATCTGGGGATGCAGATGATGTTGAAATTATTCAAAGAATATGTTCCTCTAGAGGTGAGTGGGTTATCCAGAAAGCTGATCTATCAAGACGTGATCAGATCAAGTTGAGGGGTTATGTGGCACGCAACGAAGTCACCTTTGATGAGTGCCTAATTTTGTGGCACATTGCCCCTGACCTCTTGTTCTATGCAGATGAGTGGCAAAACGAAAATGATGAGAAGAGAAAGAATGAAAACAAGGTTCAAGATCTCGAGCAAGGAAATCATGATGATGGTGAAGATGGTGATACTGAACTGCGGCATTTTAGTAAGCTTCTGTCAGATTACATGTTGTACCTTTTGATCAGGCAACCTACCATGCTGTCTGCTGTTAGCGTAACTGTGCAGAAAAGGTTTCCAAGACACGTGTAAAGTGGCCACAAACTTCTTTAGAAAGAGAAGTATTACTGCTGGAGAAAGAAAACAGCTTGAGAGAGAAAACAACGGGAGGCCCACATCGAATTCTTTTCTCTCTCTGGCAAAGGACATGTGTGAGAAGCAATTCATTCAGTTCATCAAAATGGTAATAATAATAGTGATACACAAGAATGACTGGAAATGTTCTAATCCATAACACCACACTTAAAAACAAAAACTCTAACCTATCACCCTTCCAAGGTTTCATCAATTTAGTATTCTTAGGATGAGAGAAAAACATATATTTAGAACTACTTTTAAAAATTTCAATCATGTTATATCATTCATTATATTTATATATATTTTTGTTCTATATCTCCTAATTTTCTTGTGCCTATAGGTGTTAAGGGGCACTCGGTGTTTTGCAATATTTTTCAAAGAAAAAGAAGAGGATGATGATTCACAGAGTAAACTCCAGGAGGCATGCATGGAACTAATTGGTGAGGATGTTGATTATGAACTCTATGGTGTGAAGGGAGATAGGAGCAAATCTTTGCTATTCGATGCCTGTAAACTGACCACTGTTATAATGGGTTTAAAAGGGACGAACAAATGGAAACTCGTAGCACAAGTATGGGTGGAATTATTATCATATGCAGCAGTTAATTGCACACCCATCACCCATGTCCAACAACTTGGTAAAGGTGGAGAATTCCTTTCTCTTGTTTGGCTATTGATGACTCATTTAGGTCTAGCCAAGGAGTTTCAAATCAATGACCATTCTAGGGCAAAATTGGTCCTAACTCAAGACTGTTGAATATTAGTCCTAACTCTGGTGAATGTAACGGGCTTAGTCCATAGTTTATATTATTATGTTATTGATTTTGTTATCATTCTCATCTATAAACAAAGATCCTTTTTGTGTATTTTACACAAGGATATCAATTCTATTTTTATTTTTTTTATTTTTAACATGGTATCTAGAACTTAGGATTAAGATTTAATTTTTTTGGTGAACCCATTGTTCACCGTCAAAGGCATCGTCGCTGTCGGAGTCGCTGTCGGAGTTGTCGCCACCATTAGAATCTCGTCAAAGGCATCGTCGCCATAATTTCCGTCAGAGTCTCGTTGGAGCCGCAGTTGTCGTTGTGTCACCAATTGGATGGCAAGTAGATCTATGAATGCATCTCCTACTACTGGCCCAATCCTTCTCCTACCACTATGTCGCCGGTAACTGGGTCTATGGCTTTTTGGGTTGCCACTATGCCCAATCCATCATCTATACTAATTATGTCAATGTTCATCTTTCTATTGACAAATTGGATAAAACTAATTATGACACTTGGGCCTCAGATATTAAATTATGGCTTAAGAGTCAAGATTACGTTGATCATCTTACCCAATGTGTTCGCACTGTTGCTGCAGATGAATCTTCCCGTTGGTTGAAAATTGATGCTCAATTATTCATCGTTATTAAATATACTATTCACTCATCTTTAAAACAATTTTTTCGTGTTTTTTAGACATGTTCAGAAGTTTGAGAACATGCGAAATTATCATACACCAATGATACTTAACATCTTTATGGTGTGTGTCAAAATCTCCTTACCGTTTTTGCTCTCAAACGTCTTAATGGTACAATGGTTGAATATTTGGGTAAACTACATGCTCTTCTTCATGATTTTAATGAATTATTGCCTCCTAGTGATTATTCTCATGTTATTGGGCTTACATGGCCTTTCTGGTGATTATTCTCATGTCCATGGTTAGATTTTGGGATCTCTGTTGTTCCAAATTTTACTTCCACTTATTCTACCCTGATGTGTGTGTCAGGTAAACACATCACTGATATACCTCTTCTAGTTGATGACTCTTCTACTTTAATCTCTCAACGTTATGATCGTACTCGCCCTTCCAAGTCGGGTAAAGGGCCTCACAAGTGTGACCATTGTGACAAACTTGGCCACAAAATAGATCGATTTTATGCCTTACATGGTCGTCCTCTTAGATCTGTTACAGTTGCCCAAAATGTTCCTGTGCAACATTCTACCTTGGACCCTACTTCATCTGATATCTCAGGTCAACCTGCAATTTTAAATGAATTTCTTAAATGGTATGAGGATCGTCAGAACTTTGGTTCCACTGCCTCTATTGCACATTCAGGTACACCTTTTGTTGGCCTTACTCACTCCAATTCTCTTGGTCCTTGGGTTATCAACTCAGGTGTCATCGATCATATTACTGGTAATAAATCTTTTTTCTCTTCTTTGTCTACCTATGGTTATTTACCAACCATTACCATGGAGAATGGCTTTAGGGTCTCATCCCATGGTGTTGGTACTACTTATCTTCTTCCTTCTTTATATATTGATAATGTTCTTTATGTTCTTGGGTATCCCTTTAACTTATTATCCATTAGTCATCTAACTCCTTCCTTTGATTGTGTTATTTCTCTTACCGAAGATTCTATTTGTTTACAGGACCGATGTTCGTGACGGATGATTGGCACCAGATGCAAGTCTCATGGTCTTTACCACCTACGAACATTTGCACATGTTGGCACGATTATGGATTCTCCATCTCTCATTCATGCTTAGCTAAGTCATCCTAGTCTTGCCAAGATGCAGCACCTTGTTCCAAGTCTATCCAAAGTGCCTAATTTGTCTTCTAAGTTGTGTCATTTAGGTAAACAAAAGTTGCAATTCTTTTCCTAATAGTGTCTCACAACGTGTTTCATCCCTTTTTGCCTTAGTTCACTCTGACATTTGGGGACCAAGTCGTGTTGAGTCTAATTTGGAGTTTCAATTAGAACCTTATGCAGTGATAATGTCTGTGAGTATCTTTCTCATTCTTTTATACCACTTTTATGAAATCTCATGGCATTCTTCAACAAACCTTATGTGCTTATACCCCTCAACAAAATGGGGTGGTTGAGCGCAATAATAGACACCTTGTTGAAACTACTCGTACTATGTTACTTCATGATGACGTTCTTCAACATTTTTAGGGTGATGTTGTTCTTAGTGCATGTTATCTAATTAATCGTATGCCTTTTTCGGTTTTAGAGAATAAAATTCTCATTCTATTTTATTTCCTCTTGAACCTCTTCATCCCTTACTACCTAAAGTTTTTGGGTCTACATGTTATGTTCACAATTTTTGTCCTGATCTAGATAAATTATTTGCTAGGTCAAACAAATGTGTTTTTTTAGGGTTTAGTAGATCTCAAAAAGGATATAAATGTTTTTCACTCTCTCTTAATTGTTATTTCATTTCTGTAGATGTTACCTTCACTCACTAGTGTAGAAAGGTTAAAAGAGAGCAACTATTTTCATTTTAAAACCACGGCTTTTTAGCCGCATTTAATGTACACGTAGTCTTATGTCCAACAAAGGAGAAGGCGGCTATTTAGCCGCATTCTTAAATGCATATTTATAATGGCGGTTATGGTAAATAGGTGTATTCTTATTTAAAAATTAAAAAAAAATTAAAACCCTAAACCATAAACCTAAACATTAAAAAATTAAAAGACCACCAACCTTGTGCGTGAAGGAAACTATGGTGGTGAAGAGCGGCGCGACAACAACGATGACGACATCAGCAAAGGAAAAAATACAGCACAACAAAAAGCCAAACAACAATGTGGCAATGAAATAGTGGTGACCTTCGAGCAATGGAAGAAAACAAACAAATAAGAGAAACGAAAAAAATACATAAACCAATGGTGAAGAAGAAGTAGAGAGCTCAAAACGAACTTACCAATGGCACGAAGAAGACAATGCAGGCTTGAGGAAGATGAGAGGAAGCTTGAGAGCATAAACATATGAGAAAATGAAGCACTAGAGAAGAAAGGAAGTAAGAATGCGTAAGTGGCACACTTTAGTGTTAGGGTAAAAAATGTTTTAAGAATACGGCCATTAGGTAAAATCGCATTCTTAAACAAAGCGCTTTGTTTTAAGAATGCGACTATTAGATAAAGCCGCATTTGTAAATATAGCACTTTATTTAAGAATGCGGCTATAACAAATAGTCGCCTTCTTAAATGAAGTTAATTTCAAAAATGCCATCGCGTTTTGAATGACAGCGTCTGACCGTACAAACGCATTAAATAAAGGGTAGTTGTTTTTTTATATTTTGTACTAGTGACTGAGTCTTCTCTTTATTTAAGTCTTTATCTTCTCCACTTGTGTCTCGATCTGAAAAAGTATGTATTGTAGTTGGCTTTGATCCTCCTGTTATGTCTAGTGTGCCCGAAGATTCTCCTCCTCCACCACCTCTTCATGTTTATAGTCGTCGTCAACCTCGGGAAAACCCTCTACAAAACACCACAACCCACCCAATTATCCTCCCAAAAACTGATTTTCTTCCCGTTACCGATCTTCCACTTGAATCGATCTTCAAAACACCTTCCCCATTTCTCCAACGCCTAAACCTCCTTCAAGTCTTTCCACCAAAGAGACTCCTTAGCATTAATCCATTGATCTCTCAGTCTTCTCCAGCCACCGTATTTAGACTCAAGGATATCCTTCCAGAAACATCCTTTGTCCGTCCCAAGATGCCAAATCCATTTCCAAGCAAGATTGAAATCTTTTAAATCAATAATACCCAGACCTTTGTCCTCTCGAGACTCGCAAACTTTCTTCCAAGAAGCCCAAACGATCTTCATCCCTTCCGACCTCCACCCCCATAAAAACTGCCTCTGGATTCTCTCAATCTCCTTTAACACAACAACAGACAATTTATATAAAGACATATAAAAAAGAGGAATTGACGAAAGCACAAACTTAATAAGGCAAATCCTCTTGTCCAAGGAGAGAAGCCTACCTTTCCATCTACATAGTCTAGACTTCAATTTTTTTATTACACCTCCCCAAAAAGAACCTTTCTTGTGACTCCCCCCAACCAACAATCCCAAGTATTTAAAAGGAGTTGTCATCACTCCACAATTAAGAACAACCGCAAACCGCTGCAATGTAATTTGATCAATCCCCAACCCGTCAATCCTACTCTTCAAGAAGTTCACCTTAAGACCAGAGCACAATGAGATGAAGCTTTTGGAGTTTAGGTGACAAAGTTCAGACGTGCTGGTTCGATAAAGATGTCTGTTAAGAACAAGAGCAATGAGATGAAGGGAACAACATGGTCGTCGACGAGGGGATTTCCCGAGTGGATCCTCCTCGAGAGCAGGGTTTCCTTAGGTCAAAGCATACATGGCGAGAAGCATTGGCGGCAGGCGATTTTGCAGAGATTGTGCTCCTCGTGGCACTTAGTGCTCACCAGAGTAAGTTACATGGTGAGTTATTCTGTGCATGGGTAACTCGTCGTGTGGTGAGGTGTTCTGGGTGTTTCGGTAAGGTCGAATGTTGCTTTGAGGTAACCTGTTGGTTATATTTTTGGGTATGTTTTTCTCACTTTAAGGTTGTTCTGCTCCAATCATAAATGAGAGTTTCTTTTGTGGATGATATAGGAAGTCCACTTGTGGTTACTGTATATGGGTTGGGATACCCCTGAAGTATCCCCTTTAATTTTATTTATTCATTGCTGATCAAAAAAAAAGACTAGAGCACAATTCAAAACATTTTAACGCCAGCTTAATGTTAAACACACTCTTAAAATTGGCTTCACAAAACAAAAGAATATCGTCTGCGTACTGTACCATATTAATCTTCACTTTCCTATCTCCAATATCCAGACTATCAATCAAACACTTCTCATCTGCCATCCTTGATACTCCTGCCAGACCTTCAGCCGCAATAAGAAAAAGAAAAAGGCGCTAACAGATCCCCTTGCCACAACCCCTTTGACAGAATAAACTCCTTGGAGGGACTTCCATTCACAAGAACTGACACTAAGGCAGACTCTAAACATGACTTGATCCAACTAATCCATTTGTCGCAGAACCCAACTCTTCCCAGCATATAATAAATGAAATCCCAACTTATAGAGTCATAAGCCTTCTCGAAATTTACCTTAAAGAAAACACAACTCTTTTTCTTCCTCTTCCGCTCCTCAAGGACTTCATTGGCCACTAGCACACCATCCAGAAGGCCGGGTCCTTCAAGAAAATATGATTGTTTGGTGTCTATAATTTTACTCATCACCTTCTTCATTTTAGAAGACAAAGCTTTCGAAATAATTTTATATAAGAATCTAACCAACGAGATAGGCCTAAACTCGCTGAGCCGTTGAGGGTTGTCAACTTTAGTAACCAAGCATAAGAAAGACGCATTTAATCCCCTAGGACATTTATCCCTTGCCTAAAAAATCTTTTACTGCCAACACAACATCCTTTTTAATGAATTCCCAGCTGAATTTTAGGAATCCAAAATTAAAGCCATCTGCTTAATTTCAGAAAACTCTCTAACTAACATTTTGTTATCCTCTCCAGAAATGCAATTAAACTTGACATTATCCATCCTAATCTAAAACAAATCATCCTTGACAAACCAAGAACTGAAAAACTCTCGGACCTTGTCCTTAACTACTTCCTTATCGACACACCACTGTCCATTTTCCACGAGCCTGTGTAATTCATTCCTGGACCTCCTTCACTTTACTGTTGAATGACAAAAATTTGTATTGAGATCGCCATGTTTCAATCACTTTAGGTGAGCTTTCTGATGCAAGATCGCCTCTTGTCTGAAGGAATTTCTACTTTGCTCAACCAAAAAGAGTATTCTTTCTTCCCTCATAACTTTATCTAAGTCATCTTCGTCGTCTCTTGCATCTAAAACGCTGATTCTCTTCTGAAGAATTGTTCCAACACTATTCACATTCCCGAACACTTCCTTGTTCCAAACTTTTAAGTCTACCTTTAGTTTTTTCAGTTTTTCTTTGAACACAAACAATCCTCCTTCGAACACCTCGTAACTAGACCACTTAGACCTGATAAAGTCTTTAAATCTGCTGTCACTTTGCCAAACGTCCAAACACCTAAAAGGTTTCAGACCCCAATCCACACATATCTTTTAGAACAATGGCACAATGGTGAGACACCGATCTGTCTAAAACAATCTGTTTGTTGTGTGACCACACTTCTAACAATTCCTTAGAAATAAGTACACTGTCGATCCCGCTCTTTACTAACCCATTCAGCTTATACCAGGTGAACTTTCTGCCAACCATCGGGATATCAACCAATTCAGACTTTTCTATGAATGCATTAAACTCATTTATTTCTCTATTATAGTCAGACACCGAAATCAGACTTTTCCTCTCCTCTTGTCTTCTGATGGAATTAAAGTCCCCAAAAACACACCAAGCCTTGCAAATTTGATTCATCTTGAACTCATTGATCTCCTCCCACGTTGACCTCTTATCCCTCAGCGTGCCAGAGCACTAAGCATTCACAATGGTGACGTGAATCCCAATCCCAACTTTCCAAAATCCTTCTATGACGGAAAACATTCCTCCATTGAAGATTCTGGACATTTGAAAGTTGTTCTTCATCCACATAGTAAGGATCCCACCCACATTAAACTTCAATACAATCTATTTCATTGGACCCCAAAGTGAGAAGCAAGTCTCCTTACTAATAACTTGTAAACATACCATATCTACCTGTTCCTACCCAATCAGATCCTTTAAATATTTTCTTTTGACGCTCTCTCCTAACCTCCTGACATTCAAGCTACTCTTCATCATCTAAAACAAGATTCTCCCCGCACACTACTCCTTGCCTTGTCACCATTCCGTTTTTTCAGAGAAATAAAACTGTTTAAAACGGTATCCTCCTTACCAGACAAAGTGAAGCCAAATTCTTTCCAATAGACCACATTCTAGAGGCATAAGAGTTGACATTTTTCATCTGAAAAAAGTTTGTTGCAATTTTCCACTGCACTATCAGAAGTTTAAGAGCTTATGAACAAAGCCTCTAGTCTAGGACCAGACTTGCAGTTTTAGATCTACACGATTCTCCGTTTTCTTTCCTACTTGAATCCTGCCTCCACTTCCTTCTCCACCTAAACCACACCACAAAGAAGTGACTTTGAATCCCACAAAGCCTACTCACCCTCTTTGCACCAGCACACACCTCAAGCCAGAATCACACTGACTTTACAAGATTTTACATACATTTTTACAGTATCAGAATTCAATTACAAGAAACTAAGAAAGGGTAGAAAACACCTAGAATTATAGTAAACCAGAAGCCCTATGACCAGTTCTTGAATCACAGCAAAGCTCAAAAGCAATCTTGCTAAACTTGGAAAACTTCTTTCACAAACAATTTGTAATCTCTCTTTTTATCTCAAATCAGAGTGTAAAACTTCTATATTAAACTTTTGAAAGAAGTCTATATTTATAACCTTTGAAAAGCTATCGTTCAAGGCATATTTGAACAACTGAATCAGTTAAAACAGGTTTTCAAAATATTGTTATGAAAACTCATATTTAATCGGTTGAAACCACGATATAACCGGTTGAATGGTTTCAGCAGTTACACAACTGATTCAAAAAAACAGTTTCAAAACTCCTTTGCCAGTTAAGTGACAAACAACCGATTGTCTCAAAACTTTAATCGGTTGTTTTTCCCTTTGCATGGAGAAAACACTTAGTTCTTTAAAATAGATTGAAACAAACTTTGTGTAGGAATCAAGACTAATCTTACAAAGATTCTAAACCCCATAACAAAACTCAAACCTAAAACACAACACAGTTTTAGGTTCCATGAGGATTTGATACATCAAAGCTTCCCATCTTCAACAGAACTGTGCGGTCCTGTCCCGAGTGTTCCCCACCTCGCTGAAGGGAGGAACCTTGAGCTGATTCACGAGGCTTCCTCCAAACTCCATCAACTGTTTTGAAACGTTGGTGTCCAAGTTCGGGACACGGTTCACTACCAGCCGACTCCGCCACCTAACCAATTCATTTCCACACTCAATTATTTATGGAGTGCAGTAAATGCAGTGGGAAATAAGAATCAAACTTAAATATTTATGTTTATTATTCTAACACCTTCTAGGATTTTAATGAATAAGAGCAATGAATAAATAAGTAATATGTATTTCTTATATCAATATAATTACTTGGTATTAATACGAAATCATGTTAATCACATACTACACACATTTTCTACATTAATAATTCAATGTCTATATTTTCATTATAAAAAAATTATACATATATAGTATTACGAAATCCTGAAAAGAAAATAAAAAAAAGTTGAAGGACATTAGTGTATTAGTGTTTGGTGGTAGAATAACACATGGTATGAGAAAACCGTTGGGATATTTTGGTTTAACATTTTTATTATTTGTCACCTACTTTTTTATATATACACCTCCTCCTAGAAGTAACGGGGGTTCGAAAACAAACCGGGAATAACGGGGATTTGCAAACTGTCGGGAATAATAGGGTTTCAAAATCGCCAAGAATAACAGGATTTTGAAAACCGTCGAGAATAACGGGGATTTGCAAACTGTCGAGAATAACGGGGATTTCAAAGAACCGTCGGGAAAGTAATTATTTTCAGGGATTCGTGGAAACCGTTGGTAATCCGTTAGCGACACTGAATCTACAAGACAAAAAGTAAATCACTGGTAATGTACTTAACGGAAGTTACAACTACCGAAAACGTCAAATATAACTCTGTTAAAAATATATATTTTTTTAAATATTTTTTTTGTGACTTGTTGTTGAATGCGAAAAAAGATATCTACTAAATATTTTCAATTTTCGACTTCTCCACGTTCTTAGTAGCATGCATCTTCCTAAATTAAAAATGAACAACAAAACTCCTTCTACTCCTCCTAATTCTTTACAAATATTTTCTGTAATGTTTGTATTAGATAATTATTAATATTTAACAAAAAAGTTAGTGTAATTAAAAAGAACCCTACGTTTCTCACGTGGATGCTCACATTAGGTTTGTCTACTAGTGATTGTTTGTGATATTCTTTTTCTTGCCTTAGATTTAAGTAAGGAATACTAAAACCTATACTTTTAGAAAAGAATTTAGGTAAAGTGCCAGAATCTTA
>Ga0123342_1006448_pt1 | contig 16261 bp, 6 predicted proteins | sample Turbeawhitnodule_FD_89960 | JGI IMG/M metagenome (GOLD analysis project Ga0123342, IMG submission 89960) | Root nodule microbial communities of legume samples collected from Mexico - Turtle bean Mexico white nodule | ecosystem: Host-associated > Plants > Roots > Nodule | place: Mexico: Nepantla... | reverse complement strand
GGGGGGGGGGGGGGGGGGGGTTTTTGGGGGGGGGGGGGGGGGGGGGGGGGGGGGGGGCAGTCACTTCACTAGCATCAATTATTGATTTCATTATTTTAATACCTTGATTTTGTAGACTAACCGTGTCTTCTTTTTCCGTCTTCCCATTTCTAATTTGATGCTTATCTCAATATCTTTGGTGTGTTTTAGTGGTGAACCCTTGACGGTCCAGTCTCCAGGAACACAAACTCGCAGTTTCTGCTATGTCTCTGATCTGGTATATATCCCATAACGTATGCACATATCTCTTGCATTGAGTTGCTATTAGTATTTAATAAGCTAATTACGTTTTATTGTGATAGGTCGATGGCCTTATCCGTCTCATGGAAGGATCCGACACCGGGCCAATCAACCTTGGAAATCCAGGTTACATTTATATTGCAAAACATCTTTAATTTATTTTCCCTTATTTATTTGCCTAACTCTCTCTGCCTTTTCAGGTGAATTTACAGTGCTTGAACTTGCTGAGAAAGTGAAGGAGGTTAGTTCAAAGCTTATTAGCGTTCACTTCTCAAGTTTCGTTCATACTTACGTTTTATGAGTGTTAATGTGATTCAAAACTTGGTAACCACGGGAGGGAACTGTTTTAAGGGGAAGGCTGCATGTTTTCACAATACAAGATTAGTGCATGCCATCTACACTAACGGAATTATCGTAAAATAGTTTTTAATTTATGCTTTTGTGATTGATATGCAGCTAGTTAATCCAGATGTGGAGATAAAGATAGTGGACAACACTCCTGATGATCCCCGACAGAGAAAACCAGACATAACAAAAGCAAAGGAGTTACTTAACTGGGAACCAAAGTTTAAGCTGCAAGATGGTCTTCCTCTTATGGAAGAGGATTTCCGTTTGAGGCTTGGAGTTGTCAAAAACAATTAACATATTTTTGCTCCTTTTAAATAAAAGTCAGAATGGGTAGATAATAAGTGGGATGGATTACTAAGATTTCACAATTTTCCTTTCATAATTATGACAAGTGTCAAAGACCCTACTCTTGGTTTTATTTGACAGAAAACACTGCAGCTATAGTCTCTGCAAATTTTGCCGGTAGAATTATATTACTGAGATAAAATTTCTATTGAAAAAAAAATCCCTCTCTTTGTAGTTCTCTTGTTAGATGTATTCGTGATATGATATTTAAGTACTCTTTCTTGCACTAGCATTACTTTTTATTTCTTTTTGTGTGTACTAATAAGGATTTTTTATCAAATAGGTATAATTTCATAGATTAATTATGATAAAATATTAAAAGATTAATGAAATGGGTTAGTCCTATTTGGAAGAAGTTGTGTCAAGAATTGAAGTGATGTTAAGGTGTTCTCTTATTATATTTTAACTAAAATCGTATTACCTTATCATAATTTAATATTTTTTAGATTTTTTTTTAATTATACTATTTTGTCAATTGTCGTGTAAAATTGCACCTGTTAAAAAATCCTAGTAATAAAGTTGTGATTGACTACAAAGAAACTTAGTTTTTATATGTCAGTAAATCCTAATTCTGACTTTTGGTGTCATTTAATATTCATGCTTTTTTTGGTCAAAGCTTACTTTGGTATTGCTATTGAACATTTTATCTGGGTTCGGTGATTATTGAACGTTTGACCTGCATTTAATGGACCACAAATGAAAAGAGAAAGTTAGGTTATTAGTGTTTAGTTAGTATATAAACACGCCTGAAATACAGCCTAACATAGGGGGAAAAACCTTTAGTTTGTTAAAACAAAATTTCAATATAGCATGACTATACATTTCATGTATTTATTTTCCTTTTTCACTAATTTCCAACCAGTTCCTTTCATTAAAAAAAAAGATAAATACTAAGAATATTATTTCATGAATAAGTTACGATATTTCAATTTCTAATTTGAAATTTCATCAATGAATAACAACATGAATCAAGAATTTGAAAGTGCATAACCTCGTAATGAATGCCGACACTCATTCAGAATTTAAAAGTAAAAATCCTTGTTACAAATGTTTTCTTATTTGCAAAAATAATTAGCTTAGTATTGGCATTGGATGGTAGTTTTATTAATTCTCTCTATATTATTAGAATATGGTGTAAAACTTTTTTATTGTTTTAATTAATTTCATAAAAAATAAATTTTTTTGTCACCCTGATTACTCTAAAATACTTACCAATTTTATTAATAACTAATTCATACAGAAAATAACTCATTTAATTGGATCTCACATTTCAATCACATCTATTTCATCAACAAAGCTAACCTTGAAATCTTCAAGGAATGAGAATTAAATACCACTTCAACCTAAGCATATTTTAAAGTGGAACTGTCTCTATTTTTTAACTTGTTAAAAAAAATTCATCAACAAATAAAATCATATTTCTTTTATCCTAATTTTGTATACCTGATATTTTTAATTGACTATCTCTTTTTATTTAATTTTTTTATTTTATTTATGAATTAAAATATAAATTAGTACAAATTTAAAAAAAAATGAGAAATTAGTAAATTTATAAAAAATGAATTTTCGTATTTAGTAAATTTTAATTAACTTCAAATTAACTATTAATATTTTTTTACATTCTCACTCTTCAGACCAATTGAATCGTGACCTATTTCAATCCAACAATTAAATTAAGGAAAGAAAGTGTTGTTTTCGAGTCGTCCCATTCACCATGTCACCGTTGAGTTGACAATACAATAAAAGACACATCCATTTGAGTAAAAAATTAACATCGAAAAACAGAATATGATATACTAATCTCCATTCCACGCCACCTCAGCCTCAGATTCTTTCGTTATCCAAAACACCGCGCCATGCCACCGCATCAATTCATTTATAATAATAATAAAAAAACAAAAAAAAAAACCCTTTCACTTGTGCCTTCGTGTTACTCCATCTAACGGCCACGCTTCAATCATGTCGTTTCTCTTTTCAACCTTCGTTTCCCATTCCTTCATTCACCTTCTTTTGCACGTTACTTTCTACGCTCTTCGTTTCCAAAACAACCAACAAAGAGAGCTAAGCCAAGCGGTTGCGTTCGTTTCTTGGGATAAATAACTCTCCCAAACCAATCTCTCTCTCTCTCTCTCTCCGCTAGATTTAAATCTTAATTTAATTTCTTTTTTCATTTCTCTTCCGTTTCGAACAATCTAGAGAAATGGCGAAGCCGCGTCTGGATCGGGATTAGGGCGCTAGGGTTTTGGTCGCTGCCTCCGATCCTGATTCGGATTCCGATCGGAAATGTCCGAACCTCATTCAACGCCCCGAACCTCCGCCTACCTCGAAGCGCTCTCTCAGGCGATCCACAAGAAGCTTCAGAAGGTTCGTTTTATTGTAGTTTCTCTCTCCTTTCACTGTATCGAAGTGGAACGAACGGGTAATTTAATATTAGCTTTGTGTGTGTGATGATGAATGTGGTGCAGGCGTTGGCTAATTCGTCGCAGAGGCGCAATTTGTTGCAGGAGCTGTTTGCGGACATAGCTTTAGAAGTCGATGACCGAGCCAAAGGTATTATAACAATGCGTTATTTTAATCTGTTGATTTTCGTTGAAGGTTAGCTAGCGTATATGTGGCTAGGAAAGTAGGATTATAATGTCTTGTTAACATAATTAGGTATTCTGTTATTTTATGGTGCTCTTTGGTTGCAATTTATGCTTGATCACCTGTGATTGGGAATTCTTGGTACTCGTGAGAATGGAATTCACAACTACAATGCGGATATTTGAGTTCAGATAATGTGTTGGGAACTTCTTCTTTTTCCTTCTTAGAAGGGGGGGGATGTATGTGATCTTTTATTTGTCAAACAAGAGTTACAGAGTGCATGTTTTCCAATTTTCAAATTAACAGATGTAATTCTCAACAAGGAAGAAGATGACATTTCTCCCGCAGAGGATATTAATGATGGTCCTTTATGCTTCTACGATGTGCTTGCTGATTATTTTGTGAGTGTGTCTGAGAGCGGAAAACCTATCCTTGACTTAATTGTTCAACTTTGGAGCCAATCGTTTGCTTCACATATCTTTGCCCTCCTGTTTCACAAATGGGTATGTAAGTTTGTGTCTGCATTTGTCTTATTTCGTTCTTGATGACGCTTTTTCCTACATGTGTTGTATGATCTCTCATCACTGGTTTTAAGTTACAGTATTCACATTAAAATAAAGAAATGAACGAGTTACTTCCTTACTCAAGTAGTTTTCCCAGTCTGGATTCTATTACTCTAGTTCTCACTTGCTCACTCTATTATTTTGTTCTTTCTTTGTTGTTTTTCATATAATTCCTAATAGTTGCATTCTCGTTGACTAGTCAAGACCATTTTGCTGAAATTCGATCATGATAACAGTTTTATGCTAAAGGAAAATGTTTAAAAATTCAAAAAGTCATAGAATAACACAACATATAAAAGTCAAATTAAATAAATTATATGTTCATTTATTGAACAATCATATACCATAATAATAATAATAACAATAACCTAGAACAATAGCAAAAAGCTACTTGGATGTTGAAAAAGGTTTGGAATTGGAATTGAGAACTTTACCACTGTAAAGATTTGAGAAAAATCTGAATGGTAAACATTAATGATAATAATAGATATTTGAGCTGGCAATGATGTTTAAATATCTTAAAAATAGAAATCAGCAGCTGCTTGAGACTTGTGCGAAATAATTGTCTAAGCTGAACGGTCATTAACAGGAAAAAAATAGTATCTGTTTTTGGGAGTCCATACTTTAGGCAATTTAGTTAGCATTCATAATTCATTGTTTGCAAGGCAAAAATGTCGGACCACTTTTTAATAAGAAAAAAGATTCTATATTCCATGGTCAGTCATATTTTGAACTTGTATTTTCCTGTTCGAAATCGTATAAGCCTCTCTTTTGTAATCTCTAAAATGAAAATTATTCTTTTTTATTTCGTGATCAAATATAGGACCTTCTTGTATATAGTTGAAAACTCTTATTAGCCCATGCTATTGTTCTGTATTTCATTGATACTACCAACCAGTTCTATCAGGTGCCTTTCTGACAAATTTGAACATTTATAATTTATGTATGTGAGATTCTGAAGCGTGCTCATTTTCTGTTTTCAGTTGGTCAAAGGAATATATAAACATTTGGTGTATATCCCATTTTTCATTAATGTACTATGATTTCTTCTTGTTTACTTAATACATGTCCCTGATTTCTAAAACTAATACTTTCCCTGATGTCAGACCCACATTTCTTTTGTACAGTGAGCTATTTGATAAAATCTGTTTGTCAAACCTTAATGGATTCTGCAGCAGGTCTTAGATTTAATCTTTTAGAATGCAATACAATATGTAGCATAAATATTTAATTATTTATCCAATACAAGTGAAATTATGTGGCTTTATTTGTGTGTGTCTGTGTAGAATATAAATATAATTTGTTAATTATTTAATAATTATGAAGGATAAAATTACAGTTATTCACAAACTAATTTATCATATTATATTATTTCGATCTTTGTACAAACATTTAACTTCGTAACTTTTTGCAGTTATTTGAATTTCATCTTGATAATCCAGAAGTGCTCCTCCGGTATTCATCTGCTCTGGTTCAAGGTGCCACAAATGTTTTCTGGTATGAATATAGGCTGTTATAAAAGAAAACTTTACTTAATTGGTTTTTGCCAAAACTAAGCTTGGATTTGGATTGACTGGTTGTTTGTAGTAGTTACAATTGTATTGACTCTCATTACTATTCCTGGGCAAAATATGAACTAACTTTCATGTTCTGTTCCCCCTCTAATTGGGAAGAAGAATATTTCTGAGTCCTCTTCATGATTTTTTCATTTAAATTTTTTTTTTTCACCTGATGTTTCCATGCCATTTCCATAGCAATCCATTCAAGCATATCCCCTCCATAAAAACAGAAAGTAATGGAAAATATTATTAATTATTAAGATTGTGTCCATCGGCATGCCATGCTCAAATTTAATCTGGGATCATACTGCAATAATATTTTTCAAAACCATGTGCAGGATTGACATTCAAACAAATACAAGGCGTTTCCAGTCTTTATTCTGTGTAAGAGTCCAATCTAATGTTTGTTTTCACTGATATGGATCATCTGACTAATGTTTTGTTCCTTTTCCCAATTCTTTTGCATATTCCTTGTGTTTCCCTCAAGTTCAGTACCTTCTGCAAGATGTTGCATTAAACCACACTCGATTGAATAAAATTCCTTTCCAGGTCAGATTAACCCCATAAGTTATAGTTTTGTTTGTTGGAACCTTGAATTACTAAATTAATGTTTCTAGCAATTGACATTTTGAAAATTCTGTATTTTTCACCATATTATCAGGCTCAGCGTGATGTGTATCTCTTGCTCTCAAGGTTCATTCTATTTTACAATAAAGGTAAACATACGTTTGGGGCAGTGGATTACTGGCTATGATTGACTATGTACTAGCCTGTTAAAATACAATATTATTTTTTTTTTGCAGCTGACAAAATAGATAGCTTCTTGAAACAATGTCCTGCTTTCCCCACTGCTTTCCTAATTGGTGGTCCAGCAGATATATTTGTTACTGAACTCACTGATCAGGTACGTTTGAATTACAATTTACCATTTCATGATTAAGAGCCTTATCCTCTATTTCACATGAAGAGATGAAGATGTTACCCTTAATGTTGGTTCGATTATTTTTCTCGTCACTTATCAGCTTCAAAAGCTAAAGGTGGAACCAGTGCTGCTTCATTACTTTTCAGAAATTAGGGTCCTTCAGGGTACTATATCAACCATACAGATGCAATATTTGGACAGGGACCATTAGTATATCATCCTGATTTAGCTATGCCGTTTTTTTTATGCTAATGACACAGGTATGGAATTGAGAATGACTACTAGTACAAGATTAAAAACTTGTTTGTATAGCTTTACTTCTCCTGGTGGTCCAATGTATCCCACGAGAGCCGTTCGTCATGCAGCTTGGGAATCATTAGACTTACTTTTTCCGGTTAGTACTCGTACTTGAACCATTGCAAGGGTTTCGTTCTTTATTTCCCCTAAATAATGCATGCGGATTATTAATTTTAGTTGTCGGAACGAGTTCACGGTAGCCAAAAGAAAGATACTCTAGTTAACTAAAGGATTTGACTTTTGATTATAAGTTTATAAGTCTTGTTGAACAGGTACATAATATGATTAATAAGTGGTTCAAAATTGTTTAAGCTGCCAATACATTAATAATACAGTTCTTTTATTAAATTATTTAGTGGACCAGACACTTTTTTTTCCTCTTTGGTTATTTAACTGAGTTCCTAAACATGGCAAATTACCGTGTTACATACAGGTGGGACGTTATCCGCGGCATCTTATTAGTTTGTTCTTCAGGCTGCTTTATCCTTGGTATTGGCCCTCTTCCTGTTGGAATTTCGTCATTTCTTGTGTTAAGACCATTTTCTACTCCTTGCTCGGGTTTATATTTTCAACGTGGGATAGGATTGCCAAGCCAAAATCGCAATAAATTCCTGTCTGTACAGATTGTCAAGCCATCGTTTGCGTAGCTCCTTTGACTTTTCTTCCTTCTTTCGTCATTAGTGAAGTTGTGTGCAATCAAACTTGCTAATGTTTTGTATATTTTGTTATTGTCGAAGTTAAGAATTTTTAGTTATATAGCGTTAAGTTGAAGGAGAAAAAGACTGCAATCATTTATTCTCCTCTATGGAGCGAACAGCAAAAATATATCAAAATTAGTAAAATTATTAAGTGAGACTGAAAATTTATCAATTTTAGTGTATTATTAACCCGAAAATCATCCTTAATTAAAGTAGATTGAAGCACGAATTTTTGAAAAAGGACGAACAATTTTAACTAAATATAACCAGCACGTTTTCCATACAATGACATTAATATTATAAAGTATTATGACTGATCTAGAGCGCAGAATTTGTTCATTTACTTGCATACACAACGTTGTTTCCAAAAGTATAAAAGCACTGCAAAGACACCAAAATAGAGATTAATTCATTCGCCAGTTACAGGTCAACCATAAAAAACAACGTTAAAGCCGCGCACAAGCTGGCCTCCCAATGAAAAACTGTTCTTAAACGTATTAGTGGATAATCGTCACACTATGTTAAATGAATTAACACCACCCTTTCCCACGGATACCAATGCCTATCATGTTAAAAAGAATTTCTAACTACCAGGAAAATGGCCGAGCACGTCATTGTAACCAGCACTGACATTTCTCACAGATTCAGTACTGGTAAAGAACGGTCACAGCCGATGTAAATTTTACAACAGACAAGAGATGAGATTACCAACTCCTACAGCAAATCCCTAGCATGGAGTGCTATCTTCATCTGTAGACTTGTACCGCCAAGTGCAACCAGCCGATGAAGTCAAATGGGATTCCATCTCACTATATAATCAAGCCAAATTTACCAGACAGTCAGAAAAGATGTTCTCAACTATAACAAGTAGAACATATAAAGATGACAAACCTCAACGGCTACACTAAACAAATATAGCAAAGGGCAAGGTTATATAACAATAGAGATCACATGACTCTTTCCTAGGGAGAGAGGGTAAGAAAAGGCAAGGAATCTACCTTATTTGAAGATTCCACTGTATTGGTATGGTTTAACCAAAACAACAAAGCAACTGTGGGTCAAATCTGCAGCCTCCCATATTTGGTAGCGGCCAAATATTTCTGTGTATTGATAGACGAGATCATGGTTCCCACTTTCCATAATACACTTGTTAAAATAAATTAATGCCAAGGAGAGGATGCTGACTCCTGTTTCGTGATCCATATTTCATACCCAAGGAAAAGGAATAATAGGCAACAGAAGCCCAAACACAACGGATCAAGTCTAAAAGTTTTCACTAAAGAAGTCCATTCCCTTTCCCCTAATAATTAGGGCATAGCAAAATAAATAGTGTTCCATCAACAAGCCCCTAATAACCATAGAAAATTAAAACATGGCAATTCCTTCAGTTCAATTGCATTGCCTCGGCGTGATACTTCTCCAGATCAGCATCCAGATCATCTGCAGATAATTTATCGTCACGTCTTCCTCCACCGTGACCTCTTCCTTGACCTCGATCCCTTTGCATGCCTTGCCCCCTTCCTCCTGGCTTTCTTAATGCCCCATTTCTTCCTTGTCCACTGAGTCAGTTCAATAGCACATATGATCATCTTTAACAATAAAAAAAAGACAACCTCTTAACATAAACTAATTGGAAACATCAGAAAACATAAATCAGTTTTCTAGGGAGTTAAAATGAAATAAATTTGAAATCCTTGATATATACACATTGAAACCCAGTAAAATTTAGAAAAAAATGCCAAATCAAAAAACAGAGGATACAAAAAGGTTCACAACTCCAAAAATGAAATCAAATAACAGATTATTAAGGAACAAAATCATAAGAAAGAGTATACCTTCGAGGAACACCATTCAAATTTCCAATAGCTCTCTTTGCAGCAGGAAAACCAGGGGTAGAAATGTTTGCTCCCGCAATCTCTATCTTCATTGGTTTGCCATCTAATTGAACATTGTTGTATCTCTTCACAGCAGCTACAGCATCAGCTCGTCGTGAAAATACTACTTCTGCTGTACCCTATGAAAAAAAGTTTTTCTAAACTACTGCAATACAGAACAAATTGATGAGAAGGACCACATTATGCCAACAGAATAAGATACCTTCGATCTTCCACTCCTGTCGTAATGAACCCCGTGCCGTTTCATGTCACCAACTTCAGAAAACAATTCCTGGAGAGTACAAAATTGAATTTCAATCTTTGACTGTAAAACAGTAAAAGTGCAAACATCTTTGTTTGTAAGAATATAAGATTGCAATTAAATATTTGCATTTTTTTCATGATAAAGCAGTCAGCTAGGCATATTTAGGTTTCTGGGCAGTATATAGGCAGATCATACCAAGGGCTGTTTCAAAGAGTAGGGGTATTGCAAGGAGGGGTAAGAAAGTTTATTACTTTTATGAGTTGTGTAAGGTTTATAACAACACTAAATAAAAGATTAAGACATTAAAATTATATTAATCTATTATTTCAAAGAAATGTCAAAGAAGAAGAAAAAATATATATATTTAGTCCTTCCTTCCCTTTTTCTCCAAAATCCATTACACTTAGACTAGGTGCTAGAACGTATAAGCACCTCTTGGTGCATTAAGAATTCCTATATAATTAAAGTAAAACATGTAATTAGCACCTTAAAGTAAAACAATAAAAAAATTGAAAACCAAGACATTTAACTTGATAAGTGATAATTAACTACCAAGGAGTGAAATAGAATGAAATGGAATTAACTTTTAGACCTAGTAGTTATTAACTTATTACATATACGCCACCAGAAAGTTCCAGCAAAACTCTTCCAAACACTCCTTATAGTCCTGACTACAGGCGTCTATGCAATGTTGGGGACAATATCAGGCGAACTTAAATTTAAATCAATAATGATAGTCTGTAACTCTATCTCTGTCTTCTTTCCTTTTTGCCCCCTTCAAAGCCATAGTTCAATTAAAATCCCTTTTCTCTATTCTATACTGCAATTTAATTGACTCCTTAATAAAGGTAAGGTTTCATGCCTATAAGGTTGTAAAGGCCAAAAAGTGCTCTTGGGCATTAAGGGTTTTTAATTGTTCAAGTGGTTTTGAAGGAAATAAAAAGGAAGAATTTGGTGTCTGCTTTTTAAGGTATTCCAAGGCGAAAAGTTGTCTTAAACATTGGTTTATTTTAAAGAACGTCATTAACAATAGAATCTGAAAAATGTAAAATATTTTATTTTTTGCACTGCTTTTCCTGTTCCATATAAATTAATTGCTCCAGGATAACATTTTCATTGTAAATAAACTATTAATAAGTTTAATTTCCTAGATACTCCCGGAGAGTGACAACTAGTTATTAAACATTCTATTTTAATCCTTGGTATTTAATTATCACTTACCAAGTTAAATGTCTTGGTTTTCAAATTTTTTTATTGTTACTGATAAGGTGCTAATGTCATGTTTTACTTTAATTATATAGGAATTCTTAATGCACCAAGAGGTGCTTTAAGTTTACAAGTTAATCAACTAACAGACGTAAAAATTTACAAGTTGTCCCCGAAAAAAGAGCCTGAAAAGACACTGATTAGAAAAAAATGATTTAGGAAAAACTAGAACCAAAGCCTCTCTAGGGAAATTGGCAAAATTAAGTGACTATTTTTCTAAAATAAGTTGAACAGTGCTAAGCAGTTAATTTATCCTTTTAGTCAAACACATCACAAAAACACAATTATCAAAATAAATAAGTCAAACACAATTCCAAAATGAGTAGCTACGGTATGAAAACCCAAGAGAGCAAAAGAAATAGGAAGCAAAAAAGAGTAGGTACTTCTGACTTTTTTACATACAGCTAGAGTCCTAATAACAAAGCTACTTGCGCAAACATACACTTCATAGTTTACATCCACCACCCGGTCCATCCCTACTTTCTTAATCCGTAAAAAAAAAAAGGAGTCGTCTAAACTATGCAAACACTACGAACAATAGAGACCAAGGATTTCTAACAAACTGCCAGAGGAACGAAATTTTTACCTTAATATCGTCATTGGAAACACCATAATCCAAGTTAGAAATGAAAAGTTTGGTCCCAGTTTCAATAGAAGACGCAAAACCACCTCGAGCAGAGTACCCCGCCGCAGCCACGTACTGATCTGCGTATAAATTGTGCTTCCAAGTCGCATCGGCCTAAAACCAACGATCAATTAAATCCAACGTATAATTAGGGCTTGAACCATGAAATCGAAATTAAAAACAAAAGATAGAGAAAGTAAGAGGTACATACGTTGGCGGCGGCATAAGGAGCGGCGCGGTTGGCAACACGGTTGGGGAAGCGGCGTGAAGGTCCGGGTCCGGATCCGGATGATCGGTTCTGACCACGGAAGTTTCCGGATCCAGATTTCTTGTTGTTCTTGATTATGTCATCGAGAGTCAAATCCAGAGCTGCAGACATGTTTACAGAGTCAGGTTTAGGTTTTGGAACAGATCCCGTGAGAATGAGAGAAGCTTAGGGTTTAGTCGAGTGAGAGAGAAAGAGAGAGGAGATAAAGGTTGTTGATCCCGGGGTATTCAGAGCCACTGCCTCTGATTGGGTCTTGCAGTTTTTCTTTATGGATCATGAATAATAATGGATATAATAATATTTTAAATTAAAAAATAAAACAAATATAATTAAAATAATAATTTATTAGATTATTAAGTGAATATTTTTTACTCTTTACCATATCTCAGAATAATTCCAAAATCTATATCTTAAATTGTTGATTATTTATGAATCAGTATTCGTAATTTAGATTAGGAACTGGGAATCAGTATTTGTAGGTTATGTTCTAGAATTAAAGATTTATGCATATATGATACATGAGTACGAAATCTTTACTTATAAAGGATATATAAAGGGATTTCTTATTATAATATTTTTTAATATAATTTTTTTTCAATTTTACTTTTATTTAATATATTTTATTTTATTATTATAATATAATATTTTATTATTTCATATGAATTACTTAAAAAATAAAATTATTTTTTAATTTAATACTAATGTACATACGTTTCTACATTCACATATCAAATAAAATAACTTTCATTCTCAATCACTTTTTTCATCTTATTTCAAGCAACTATATTTTTTGGTAAAACCATTATACTTTTGTAAGTCAATCTTAACTTTAACGTGATCAACATCTCACTTTCCGATCACAAAAATGTCAATGGAAGAACGAAACAACTTGAAGAAGAAGAAAGACTCAAATCGGAAAAGGAAAAAAAAATATTGTTTAATCAATTTATCAATGTTATGGGTGACAATGCAAGCAAGCGCGAGCAGGCCCATTCCGCATAGGCTTGCCCCACATTTGACCCGTAAAATGCATATCGGGTTGGTCCGTCCCGTGCAAGGAGTGCATACTCATTTAATTGACACGCACCGTATAAGAGCAAAATCGCGGGTCAGCCTGCATAAGAAATTTTTATTTTTTTTTAATTAAAGTTTCATTAAGTATAAAAAAACTTATTTGTACTACTGAAAATTAAAATTTTACTCATATTTCAATTAATTCAATTAAGATAAAAATATAAATTAAGTATGAGGGTTGTTAAAAGGTTTGATTAAAAATAATTAAAGTTAGATGCAAATCAAAAGAATATCTTATCAAAAAATTTTCATTTTCTGTTTGGTGTTTGAATCTCCTGATTTGAATGTACTTATTTATTTAGGTTGGTGCGACTCTATTCGAATCATGATCGTTAGTTTTGAAAGATAACAAACACATAAAGTCTATTATGAGATATTTTTTTTAGATTAATAATAATAATAATTTACATAATAAACATAGCCATTAATTTTCATATAATATTTTTTAAATGATTTTGTATTTATAAATTTTGAATTACAGTATTTAATAATTATTCAAACTAATTATTTTTTTTTTCGATTACATGAGTTAGATTATCTGATTCTTATTTATTTATTTTTATTTTTAATAAAAAAATTAACTTCATGAAATGATTAATTCGATTTTTTATTGAAAAATTTAATAAAAATCAAATTAAACCTATTCGTGAATATTTATATAAGAATATTTTTTTATACAGAGATTTGTGAATAAGCAATTACAAAAAATATTAATAAATTATCATACTACAAAATCTCATCCAAATCTTATTAAAAAAAAATTAATTGATTACTAATTGGAATCACGATCATATCATCTTGAAAGATAACAAACACAGTCTTTTATGAGATACTATTTTTAGATTAATAATAATAATAATTTCCATAATAAGCATAGTCATTAATTTTTATATAATATTTTTTAAAATGATTTGTATTTATAAATTTTAAAATTAAGTATTTAATAATTATTTAGACTAATTGTTTGTTTCGGTAAGATTTTGTACAAAAATTTCATTAAAATAATTCTTATTTATTTATTTTTTATTACTGATAAAAAAAATTAACTCATTTAAATGATTAAAATACAATATAACATTTTTTTAGTACATTAAATTTATTTTTTTAAAATAAAATTAAAAAATGTCGCACTACAATAATAAAGGAATGGAGTATTTTTTTTTTTTTTACAAACACAATAAAATAATTATTTTTTTATTTATGCAGGTTAAGGGGCAATTTGTCCCACCCTATTGTTGATCCGTGCAGATTGTGAATTATACGGGACGGACATAAACGAGTCAACAGAATAGATTAGTAAGTTTGTTCTGCATTTTTTGGTAGCGGACTAGGAACCAGTCCACATGGTCCGTCTCGCATTTTCATCCGTAAATATAACAATTGGAATGTCCTAGCTTCTAAATATTTTAGAATTCCCTATATATAATAATAAAAATTTAAATTATAAGAATTTTCAATTTAGTTTTACAACACATTTCATTTTATTTTTGTAAATATTAACACATAAATTATTGATAATAAAAATTAAAAAAAAAAACTGATGAAATGTATATGAGTATATTTTGTGTTCTTATATTTACTGTGAGTTCATTATCTCCTTTAGAGTGAAACATCATCAAACTCATATATTTCTCCCCATTTATCAATTTTTCTGTTATATTAATAGTAAAATACAAACTCATTTTCTACCCACTTTTTACTTGTGGTACTCCATTTCAAAATAAATAAATAATTCTCTAAAGTTAAAACTCGCTTATAAATGAGTTAATTTGTAAAAGTTAGAATATTAACTTTTCAAAATATAATTAAGTCGTATACAAGCGAACTTTAGTTCATGAAATATTTTATTTTATTATAAATGCTTATGGAAAAAAATTCCAAATGTTCAGTTACTAATTTAGATTATTACATGTCTTAAATGATCGGGTGAACGTGAACTATTAATCCAATACGCATAAAAATCATTTTTATAAAAACTAAAATCACAATATTACTAAAAAAAATAGCTAAACAAGTGCCTAAATTATAATATACTTGTACATAAAAAAAACATTTTATAGTGGCTGAATAACTAATATAAAATGTTATTTTTAATTAATTTAAAATGTATATTATGTTTCAATATATAATTAAATTTAAAAAATCCAAAATTACATTTAAAATATGTAATAGTAACATTCTTATATTAATATACTTTTGGGTAAAATATTAATATAAGAACATTGCTATAACATATATAATTTAATATAAAAGTTAATGAGTATTATTATGAATTAACACAGTTTTTAAAGATTTCTGCTTTAAAAACTACAACAAATTATAATGAATTATAATATATGAAATATAATATAATTCTTTTCTTGAATTATACTAGGTATATTTTTCATGACCTAAACATCATTTCTCATTAATTAAAATAACTATAAATTAAAAAGCAAAATGTTGGTGTCAAAAAAATCAAGATAAAACATGAACAATGCTCACTTAGATATTTTTTTTACTATAATGACTATAAATCTGTATTACTTTCTGGCTTAGATTGTACCTTACGAAAAAAGATAATGCGTATCTATAAGATTTAAGCATTTTTTTTCTGTTTTCTAAGTATTGTGGATGCAAATTTTTAGGTTGAATATTCTTTAAAATTTCCAAAAATATACACTAATTTCATTTAGACTTTAAATATATTAAAAATTAAATTAGATTGAAAAGATAAAATCAATTTACAAAAATAAAATAAGGTCCAAATACTCACAAATATTTCGTTGTAAAACTTCTCAGAACCAAGTTAAAACAAAATTGCAGATCATGTAGGAAGATGATTTCAAACACTGGTATTGGATTAATTTAATCATTTCAATACACAAAGGATGTGCCCAATCTCATATCTTCAATTTGAACTAAAATCTAAAAACCTAAGAATTGAAATCTAGCAACAGAACAATAGATCCACCAGATACAGTTAACAAACATAGGGGATCAAGAGCACAGATAAGGACTAAGATAATTTGTTCAAGAACTAGTGAACTTTGTAACGGCCTTGGTACCCTCTGAGACAGCATGTTTGGCTAATTCTCCGGGCAGCACAAGTCTGACTGCAGTCTGGATTTCCCTTGAGGTGATGGTGGGTTTCTTGTTGTAGCGGGCAAGTCTAGAAGATTCCTGGGCAAGCTTCTCGAAGATGTCGTTGATGAAACTGTTCATGATGCCCATGGCCTTGCTGGAGATACCAATGTCAGGGTGAACCTGCTTCAGAACCTTGAAGATGTAGATCTTGTATGTCTCCACATTCTTC
>Ga0123342_1006447_pt1 | contig 16263 bp, 5 predicted proteins | sample Turbeawhitnodule_FD_89960 | JGI IMG/M metagenome (GOLD analysis project Ga0123342, IMG submission 89960) | Root nodule microbial communities of legume samples collected from Mexico - Turtle bean Mexico white nodule | ecosystem: Host-associated > Plants > Roots > Nodule | place: Mexico: Nepantla... | reverse complement strand
TTGACTGAGCATTAAATGATTTTCTAACTGTTTACGCTCCAGTTTTTAATGCTTTGACCAATCTTTAAATGCAATTAATAGTTTGTTAAGATTTGATAACAAACAACATCTTTTGATATATACGGAAAAACAGATTTGAGTTTTTCATTGTTTTTGAGTTTTTGAAAAGTTGAGATTGCTTAGAGATTGAGATTGATCAAAGATTGTGAGCTAGGATTTTCTCTTGTATTGATTTCAGATTTGTTCTGTAACAAGTGTAATCCTTGTATCTGTTGATAGAAACCTTGTGTGTTTGTTGAGAAGTGTTGTGTGTTCTTGAGGGGATCAATATCAACATTCTTAGTGTTGGTGTGTTGACCAAGAGGAGTGTGTCTTGAGGGGATCAAGGTCACTTCTTTGGTTGTGGTGTAAGTGATCTAGGTTTGATTGCTTAGTGAAATTTCTCAGTGGTTTATGAGAAGACTGGATGTAGCTCTGGGTTTAGAGTGAACCAGTATAAATTTCTGTGTGCATTTTCTCTATCCCTTAACTCCTTAAATTCAATTTTTATATTTGTAAACTGGTATAAACAACCGATTGTTTTTGCGAAACAACCGATTATTTTTCTAGTGCTGTGCTTTTTGCTTTGTGTTTTGAAAAACTGATTTCTTAATCAATATATTCTCGAAGTAATTTCATTCAAGGCTTAAAAGTTTGCGAAAATCTTCTTTAAACCATTCACCCCCCTTCTAGTTTAAAGCCATACATTCTAACATTGGACACAAATCATGAAGGGACGAATGCAGCTCCTAATTTTTCTAAAGACTCTTCGACCTACAAACTCGAACCGAGGGCTAGGAGAGAGAAATGAGAGCATCTCGACCAAAAATAAAACTTAGGGTCTTAAGGTTAAGCCTATCGAGCCTAGGGGGCTAACTACAACCCTAAATCAAGTAAAAACAAGATTAATCTAAAAAATCGTGTTAACATAGGTTGAATGTGAACAATGCTCAGGCTCACCTCTATAAATAGATGAGTATCACTCTAGTGAAAAATACGTTTTTACAACATTGCTGAATATTGACTTGAGTATTAAATATCTTTTACAAATATCACGTTCCAACCAAAATCCAAAAAGTGGCTTAGATACAAGTATTTCAATAAATAAATAAGATAAAAAAAAAAAGACACATTCTCATTACATAGAAGAACATTATTATTATTATTATTATTATTATTAGAGAAAATACAAACATTTTTATTTTACATTTCTATTATTTGAAATAATATAGTTTGAAAAAAAAATATGAAATGAAGGATTTTGTAAGATTGCTTGTATGATTTTTTTTTTTGTAATATGAGAGAGCCATTAATAATTCCATGTTTAAGTGATTGGGTGGTGTGAAGTTTGTATAAGAAATTCAGTGTTGTAAAAATATTTATGACTTACCCACCTCTGCCGGTAACATGAGTTGGGAGATTGTTGATTGTGGGCTTCGCCGTGGCTTCTGAAACGCACCAACATGGCAGTGGGTTCGCCCTAGCTGCGCCGTTGACCCCAAGATGTGTCTTCTCTTCCCTCTAACTTCACTCTTCATCTCTCTCTATTATCACCCCTCAACGACGCCGTACCCACCATGTTACCCTTTCGAAAACTCAACACTCAATGCTTCTTCTTCCTTCTTAAACCCTGCCAAAACCCTAGATTCCAGAGCACGAAACCCGCCACCAAAATCGTCGGAAAAACCACCGTAAAAGAAGCCCAGGCCGCATTGCTCGAGTACCTCCACTCCACCCGCAGCCTCAACTTCTTAGACGCTGACAACATGTGCAGAAACTCGCCCTCCTTCCTCCAGGACCTCCTCGCCAAAACCCACTCGCACACGCCGCACGTGGACACCAAACGCTCCATTTCGCGCTACCTCCGCTACCACCCGATCAACGAGTTCGAGCCCTTCTTCGAGAGCGCGGGTCTCTCCCCTTCCGAGTACACGCCCCTTCTCCCGCCTCACATGATTTACCTAAACGACGACGTTCTGCTAATGGAGAATCACCACGCGCTCTGCAACTACGGGATTCCCCGCACCAAGATGGGGAGGGTTTTCAAACTCGCGCCTCAGGTTTTTGGGTATGAACCCGGGGTTTTGATCTCGAAGCTTCGAGAATACGAAAACCTCGGTGTTTCGCGGAAGACTTTGATAAATGTGGTTGCTTCCAGCCCCTGCGTTTTGGTTGGAGGTGTGGATTTTAATTTTGTCAAGGTTGTGGAGATGTTGAAGGGTGTTATTGGAAAGGATTGTGATTGGATTGGAGAGCATTTGTTGATTAACAAGGATTGTTGTAATTGGAAGGTGATGTTTCAGGTTTTGAGTTTGCTTTCTAGGGTTTTCAATGAGAAACAATGGGGTGATTTACTCTCTCGTCACCCTGGTTTGATTTTTGAGGAGTCTGGAGGTTGTGTGTTATCCTTGATTGACTTTTTGTTGAAATTTGGATTGTCTGTAAACCGGGTTTGTGTCATGCTGCACGAGTTTCCGGAGATTCGGGTAGTAAAATTTTTGTCCAATTTGAGGCTGTGTTTTCTGTTCTTGACTGAGATTGAGATGGAGGCTTCGGAGATTGGGAGGGTTTTGCAGTCTCACTGGTTGGTGTTGGGTTCCTTCACCATGAAGAGAACGATAACTTTGCTTACTAACTTGAATGTTGGCAAGAAGCGACTGTGTAGAGTTGTGAGGGATGATCCTCTAGTAATGAAGAGTTGGTCATTGGGAAGGAGAATTGAGCCTCTGGTTAACTCGTATGTGGAGTTTGAATCGAAGGCTCTGAAGAAGGAGTTCATGCTAAGGTTGGGGTTTGAAGAGAACTCCAAAGCAATGGATGAGACGATTAAGTTGTTCAGGGGTAAGGGAGCCGAGCTTCAGGAGAGACTTGAATTTATTGTTAATGCTGGGTTGGATTATGAGGTTGCCTGTAAGATAATTCGAGATTCCCCGCGGATTCTTAGTCAGACCACGGATAGGATCAACATGAAAATTGAGTCTCTTGTGAATGAAGGATATTCGATATCGGATTTGGAAACTTTTCCTTCCTTCCTTTCCTATTCAGCTCAAAGGGTTAAGCTGAGGTTTTCAATGTATAATTGGCTAAAAGAGCATGGAGCTGCAGAAAAAGGGCTTGCTTTGAGCACTATAATTGCATGCTCTGAAAAAGCGTTTGAGAAGCTGTACGTGAGGCGCCATCCGTCTGGCCTTCAAGTTTGGCAGGATTTAAAGGCACAAATTTCTTCGAAGGTTTAGATGTTTGAAGAAATCCTGCACTTCAATTGTATTTTTTGATGAAAGCATACATGAGACAATAAATCCAGTCTTTCACTGAGATGGGATTAATTGCTTCTGATGTGGATAATAATGATTTAATCTGGCAATCTGGTTGTGGTTCTGCTTCAGATAATTGTGCATCCCCTATTTTTTCATCATCTTTTAAGGATGATTGAACTGCAAGTTGTATTCTGGAATGAATCACTTAAAGTTGGTGGATATGGTGTGAACATTGCAGACAGCCAAATGAAGGTCAGATATGCTAGCAGGCATCGCATTGACATGAAATCATAAAGAACAACTAATGAATGCAGGTCTAACATCTTGGTGATTGCTGATTTCAGATTGGTGATATTTATCACACGTCTTGTAGATGGAAAGAACGTTGGCTAGATAGATCATTTTTTGTGAAGATCACCTTCTTACCCCGGTTACATTGCAGATCACTAGGTTTTAATTTCTAGTCTGACTAGATCTGTTCCTCAAGTATGAACCACACGGGCAGTGGAGCTGGTGAGGTGAGGATGAGAAACTGTATTATTTTCCAATTGAAAATTAGATGACCAGGTTTTCTGGGTTGAATAAATTTGTTATTATAATTATGTTTCCAATCAAAGAAATTGTTAAGGAACATACATGCTCTCTGCAACTTGGCATTTTATAACAATTTGCCTCTGAAATCAGACATTGTGCAAGTATTGATATAAGTGGCTGGTAAACGATATCTAGGTGTTGCAGAAAACCCACATGTCATCTCAGAATGTTGTCCCTCTTCAACTATGCTGAATTGGTATCCATATTTAGAGCCAACTAAAATTATTTAGAACCTTCAAACACAATGCATAGCAACTTAGCAAGAATATCAACTTTCTTAATGATGAATAATGTAATCTTTAGATATTTGCCACAGTACGAATTATTATCTTTTGAAAATCAGAAATTGAGGAAACAAGTGATCTTGAACTATTAGTGGCTCGTTATTCCTCCACACTGATAAGTTGGAATTCCTGCCTTTCTTGATGGGGCAAAAGTCCAGTTTTTAAATACATTTTTTAAAGCAACCAAACTACTTTTAACTAACCACCGTTCAATCCTAACTTTAGAATCCTATTTTAGGTGGTTCCCTTCAATTGTCCCTTGGAATTCTAAGTTTTCAATTCTATACTTTGTGGAGCAAATATAGTGTCTAATTTCAATTGTCCTTTCATTAGATGATTAAAGATTGGACTCAACTTGGAACTCGTTAAATGACATCATTACAAAGGGACAATGGCCCTACGGCGGCCCCAACTACCAAGTTGAATTTATCATTTTGTATTTGATTTTGAGTAGGGGTTAAGTAGTATTTAATATATTTTATTTTTCTTTTATTGATAATTTTAGTTATTTATAAAAAAAATCTAGTAAATGTTGAATATAATAAATTTTTATTTTACATTGTGTAGTGTCCTACAAACTTGCCAAAAAGTTGTTCTTTTATTTTTTTTTGCTTCAACTATAAAGTATTTTATTTTATATTAAATTTACAAAATTTGTTTGAAAGTAAAACTATAAATATCACCATCATTCAACAGTGAGGCTAACAATGTTTAATATATAAATCTAATTTAGCTAAAATTATGATGTGTAAGTTATTTGTATACTTTTTAATTAATTCACTCAATAATTTGTAAGTTAAGCAGCAAAATCTGAGGTATCTTGGGTCTCAATTAAAATAAATTAAATTCATTTTAGGTAATTTACATATGTTAATTTTCTTTGAAGTGATGTTAATTTTCTATGAGTGATGATTTGATGATTTTTTTTAACATTTTTTTTAGATATTAGAAAATTTATTGATTTAATACTTAACTAATTTTAAAAAACATTATAATTGAAAATGGTTATATAATCACCAAAATGGTTATGGTGTGTGACCATGCATTTTTTTGGTATGGAAATGCTAAAAATGTATGTATTGATAATTAATGTTGAATATGATTTGAAAGATATAACAAAATGAAAGCGAAGTTTAACCAACAAAGTAGAAATTTCAAAAATATAATTCCTTTTAGTGTATGTCCACATTATAATGATGCTACAAATTATAATTTAGCTGTAATGATGATAATATGTATAAAATACAGAACTCAAAGTTAAAGAAATTCACCAACGAGATTAATATTTGACGTGGAAAATTAATAATATATAAAAATATTTATAAGAACTATCTTAAATTAAATTACAAATTATTAAGTTTAATGACTTGTTAAAATGTTGCTAGTAGTTGCTATGTCTTATAATTAACTTCTAAATATAGAAAAACAACATGATTTTTTTTAGTTAATATTTAATAAGGAGTAATGCTTAAATGCCCTTAATGGGTCTAAAGGTGAAGTGTTTGTGCCAAAGGAATACAATCAATGTAAGTTACAATTGTAGTAATCAAGTACACAATTAATTTTACAAATATGCAAGAAAAAATAGCTAATTGATTGGGGGTAGAAATGGATTTTAATCAACAAACTTTTTACATGATATCAATAAAATCTATATTTTAGTTAAGTCTACTTAAAAATTAAGAAGTGAATCTTATATATTTCAAAGTTTCAAATGAATGAGAATGTTGTATTTTAATATTATCACTTTAAATATGTATAGAGATGAAACCTAGCATTTCATATGTTTAAAAGATACATAGTTTTATTATGATAATTTTTAAGTGTATGAGGCAAAATTTTGAAGGCTCATTCATCCTATAATAATATAATAGCAACATGAAATACTATTTATTATAAGATTACTAGACATTCCTCTATTGTCTAACCAAATAAAATATCAATGTCAAACTCTATAAGCATAGTCTTTAAATATCATGTTTAATATAGAGTGCGAAACTATAGTCTTTTAGAAAAGTTAATACTTGAAGACAAAAATAGAAATTTCTACCTATTGTTATCCTCTGTGAAATTAATATGAACAAAAAACAATATTAATGCATTGAAACACAAGATAACAATGTTCATAGTAATTATATGTGCTATTATATGACATCTTTTAACAAGTTTTCTATAGTAATTTTTGAAAAAGATTTTTTTAAAAGTTAAAATTAGTTATGTATAATTTTAAAAATAAAAATTTAAAGAAATTGCATAATAAATTTTTAATTTTTTTTATAAACTAATTATAATTTATAGATAACTTTATTTTTATTTTTCTCTTACGGAGAAGGTTATAAAAAAAACCAATAAACACTCACATTTTTTAAATAATTGCTTTGATATTATTTAAGTTCTTTACCAACTCTAAAAAGATTAAAATAATTGAAATGGGCAGAAGCATTTACTCCTATTTTAATTACCTAAATACTGTAATGTTTTTGCTTATATATATATATATATATATATATATATATATATATGTTTTGTGTAATTTATTTAGTAAGACACTTAGAAAATATATTTATTATATACTCCTCCAATATATCATAAAATGATAAAATGTATTTTCATAAAAATATAGTGAGAAAAGGTATTTTTTAAAATAAGTTAAATAATGGAAATTAATTTTTGAAAATAAATTATATCTAAAATATATTTTCATAATTTATTAACAAAAAAATTATTATCACCCTAATGTTTTGAGAAATAAAATTAAATGACGTTAAAATAAGTGTTTTTTTTCTTTAAAATGATGTTCTTTCATTCTAAAGTAACAATTTTCAAAGTTTTTTTTATAATTTTTATAATTTGTTAAATTACTTTTATAATAATCAAAATCTTGAAATAGTAATATCAAATGTGTTAATAAATATTTTAATTACCTTGTTAATGATCTTACAAATCTAAAAATCAGTTAAAAATGTTAATAGTAATTTTTTTTTTCTGTTCTGTTGGTAGTTTTTCTTTTTAATTTAATCACATGCATTTAATCTTAAGTTCTTTATTTTTTTTTAATTTCAAATAATGACGGAAAAAACACAATTCAAATTCCTATTCTTTTAACAGAATTTTTTTTTTGTAATAGATAAGAAGTTTTAACCTTTTATAGCAGTGTTTGGTTATTATTACAATAACTTAATACAGAATACTAGTTAAAAAATATTATTATTTCTGACAGATATTTATTATAAGTAATTAATTAAAAACAATAGAAAGAGAGAAAAATTGCACATAGTCTTGCTATCTTCCATTCTCCTATTTTTCCACTCTTTTTGTGTTCTTTCTCTCTGTATTCTTTCACTTCTTTCTTTGCTCACAGCATTCTCTCTCTATAACCTAGTTCTACATTTTTCACTCATCAAGTCTCTGTCTTTAAGCTTATATTGCTCTTCATCACATCACTTCTCTGATCTGTCTCTTCACTCTCTTTGACCCAGATCAAATTTTTGACCCCTTTTTCCCTCTCTGTTTATGCTTTCCTTCAAGCCATTAATAGAAAACAGCACTGCTTCCATCTGGGTTTACCCTCTTTCTGGATTTTTCTTATCTGATTTTGTGAAATGGGTTGTCTTTGTTATGCGGAAAGTTGATTCAAGATAGGAGGTCAGCTTCATTTCTCTTCTTCCATGTCTCTTACTTCGTCAATCTCAATTCTGTTTAAATCTATAATGTTATTGCTTGCCTTTTCTTTTTCTTTCTTTCTTTTTTCTATTTCTGATGTTTATCTTCTTCTGTTTTGATCTTTTTGATAAACTTGGAAACTGGCTTGAATTCCTCTTTCTTGTTAGATTTCATGTTGTTTTGAAGCAGAGGAGTTTATGAAGTCTCTTTGCATGAGCTTAAACTAGATCGAAGATGAAAAACTTTGCAATAATTTACACTGTTTACATTGAAATTGAGTTTTGTTATATAGTGGGTTCCTCTCAGCTGTTGCCATAAAGTGAAGCTGTCTTCATTTTGTTCGGTTTAGGATTAGGTGATCCGCGATGTGGTTCAATTTCTTACTAAGGAAAATGATTTCAAATGCGATGTAAAGTTTTCACCGTGATGTCTTGGTAATTTTTCTTTGGTGAAAGTTAAGATAACTTGGTCCTTTAATTGGTTGGTTGTTCTGAAATTGGTTATTCAGATTTTCAGAATTAGTGGGATGCATGTGTTTATGCATTTTTTTTTGCTGATTATTGACAAAAGGAATAATCATCTGGAATGAGTTTTCTAAACCTTGTTTAAGTGTTTGATCTTGTCCATTTTAAGAGTGAGCATATGTAAATAGTATCGTAAAGTCCTTGATCTAGCACACATCAGAATTTCGATGTGTAGCACACATCAGTATTTATTTGATCCTTAAATAGCAAGAAGAGAATTTATAATTGCAAACTTGACTTTTGTTACTCTTAATTTAGTATAAACAAATAATTGATGCAAGTGATACTCAAAACACAAAAGTGTATGTGATCAAGAATTGGTTTCAAGTAGCATCACTCAAAATTGATTTAAACAGCATGTTTTGTTTCAGTTATATGATAGATATTTGTTTGGCCTTTGAAGTATAATTGTTTGATCTGCGCAGAATTTTCTTAGAGAAATTTTAGTTAATTTTATCAACAAGGGGGCTTTTGGCAATGGGTCGAGGCAGAGGAAAAGGAAAGAAGCAATCTGTTATAGCTGAGGATCCTGGAAGTGGCGAAGAGGATAAAGTCCCAGCTTACAGAAGAAGAGGAAGACCTCTAAAGCCACTGACTGATGAAATTGAAGAAGTGGAAGTAACTGAAATTATAGAGAAAGATGAGGAGAATGTTAAAGTTAACGGCTCTACCAATGATTTGAAAACTCCGGCTATCACAGTAAATAAAAGGAAAAGGAAGAGATCTACACAGGTTAAAGAAAAGATAGATCACATGAAAGAGGACAATGGCACCCTAGCAAAGACAGGCCCTGATGATTCAATAAAGTCTACTGGATTCCGACAGAATGGGAGCCGGCGTAAGAACAAGCCTCGTCGTGCTGCTGAGGCTGGGGTAGATTGCAAGTGAGCAGCAAGGTTGTCATGAAAGTTCTGTTCCAAGGCCCTTGGTATTGATGGAGTTTTGTTATCACCAGAGACAGGGTTTGTTTGATTGTGTAAGGCTTGTTATGGTTGCTTGTTATTACTCATTTTGTTCTTTGTAATTTCCATATGCTATTTCTAATTTTAATTTTGATGATTCATAGCAGACTGTGCTCCTTTAGTCTTCTATAAAACTATTGCCAAAAGAAAGTCTGAAATTTTGTAGATATTATTTTTTATCATTGTTAGGCATAAGGGGATTTCTCACTTCTTTCAAATGAACAAAGTTTTTGTTGACAGATACATTTGTTTACTTCACAAACATGTGTGTGTGTGTGATGCCAAGTAATCTTAATCTTGTTGAATGGTCCAATGCCAATTAATATTCAAAGTCTTCTACAACTTTTGTCAACAATGAGCCTCAATATCCTCCAATCTTGCATTGAAGTTTTCAACATAAAGCCTCACACGTCCATCTAGTCAACTAGTTGCCATCACATATTGGCCTTTTGAGTGATTTTAGTTTCGAAGGAGAAAGAAACATAGGTATCTCTAGCAATATGCATTTATAGTGGAGAATGAGAGGAAATATGAAAGATTAATGCATAAGAAAAGAAGAAAAGAAAAGCCATGGATAAAATGTTCCTGTTTGAGAATGGGTGCATGTGATGATTGTGATCGATCAGGAGTAAAGCTGAAAAAAGCCTGATGATGTTGATATATAGGGATCCTTTTTTTTGTAGAGAGTGAGTCTCCAAAGAAGGCCTAAGGTATTGTTTGATCTGGTTGGTTGACTTGATTGGAAGCTAGACCTGCAATCTCTTTCATGAGCTTTGGTGTTGTCTTTTTTTCTTTTTCTCTCTTTTGGTACAAAATTTAGACCTTTGTTATATCATATTGGAAAAGGGCAGAACTTAAGGGGCTATAGACATAGTCTGGCTTATACAAGTAAATCTTGTAGACATAGTCATTTGCAAAATCTTTTAATTTTAATGAGTCAATTTATCTATGCAAGTATAAATAACATAATATTATTGGTTTTAATGTTCTTGATTTTTTTTATTACAGTATGTCTTGGCATTATATATTTGTTAATTTGTCTTAAGACTTAAATCCATTAACCTATATAATAGCATGCTTTGTTGGTATACTTAGGAGCTTCTAAATAAGTGTTTGAGTTGAATTAGGGTTTAATAAAGTTTAAGCCGTGCCTAAAAATGTCTTATGATGATTAAATAATTCAAGTTGAAGTCCAAATATTGAAATGTATAGACCCACCAATCTTCTTTATGGTTTAGGGTTTATTGAAAGTGGAGAAGAAGGGTTTTGTGCTTTGAGAGTATGCATTTTTAATTAACATAATTAAAAATCCTACGAAACGCTTTCTTAATACATTAGGATAAAGCAGATTTTCTTTTTAGATCTTAAATAGTTGTTTGAATCTTTTTTTTTCCATAAACCAGAGGTTAATCTTCATCTACTTATAAAACCTTTTAATGATCAAATTAGTTGAAATAGTCCATGACCGTGGATATATATATATTGTACAATTAAGTTAAATATATAGCTGTAAATTCTTTATTTAATTAAACAAATAAACAATTTTAAATATGAAATAATAAAGCAATATAAATAAAAAAAATTAATATTAAATAAAAAATATTTAATACCCCTATTTCGAGTGATAATTAACATATAAGAAAACTCGTACGAAATATTATTTGTGGGTTAACCACGCTATCATTTATGGATTATCCAGACAAACAAATCAACACAAAGAAATTAAATAATTTAAATACTGTTGCATGTTTATATTGATTTTTCTTAGTTATATTTTTCACTTTAAAATTTGAGGTTGATTTAGATTTGGCTTAGAAATTTGTAAGAAAAGTTGATCTTATATATAAAAAAAATACATTATTTTACCAATTTCAAATTTTAAGTTAATATTTTTAAAACTTCAAACAAAGATATAGGTTGTATTCTGAAGCTAAATATAAAGTTATAAATTTATTCATTTACTTGAATAAATATGCCATTATAAAAATAAATCATAAATAATATTTATATAAAATAATAGGCTTAGTATTAAAAAATGTTACTCTTTCTTTTGAGTAATATAAAAATAAATATTTTAAGAAAAAGTAGACGAAGTGGTATTTGTGAGTTTACCAAGTAAAATATTGTTTGTGAATTATCTAGACGAAGTAAGAAAACAAAATAAATAAAATAATGAATTGATTAAATAAATACTATTAGATGTTAATATTATTTTTTTGCCTTAATTATATTTATTTAAAAAATTTGACATTAATTTAGATTTGGTCTTTGACTTTTCTTAATTGTTTCTTAAATTAAAAAAAGTAGTTTTTAGTTACAACGTACAAATTTAAGCATACATTTTTTAGTTTTAAATTAATATGTAGATTTATATGAAGCTAAATATATAATAAAATATAATATATTTAAAATAATATCGATAAAAAATAATAAGCTTAATATTAAAAAAAATGTTTACAGATCCTTATTTTGAGTAATAACAAACAAGTAAACCAATTAAAGAAACTTAAATGAAATATCATCGGTGGATTATCCATGTGAAATATTGAAAATTAAAACAGACAAAATTATTTAATTAAATAATTAAATAAATACTATCGCAACTTCGCAAGTCACTATTGATTTTTTTTTGTCTTAACATATTTTGAAATTTGAGGATAATTTGGATTCAGTCTACGAAACTTTTATAAAACTTTTGTTGCTAAAATATAATATAATTAATTTTTAGTTAATGATATAACTATGAATTTATTTAATTAGTTAAATAGATGTACTATTATAGACATAATAATAAAATAAATAAATAAAACAAAGATGAATATAGACGAATATGTTAAGGAAATCAAGACGAAAATATCATTTTGTGAATTATCCAACTAAATAAAATTAATTAATTAATTAACTATTATCGCATGTTAATATTAATATTTTTTTGTCTTAATTATATTTTTAAATTTGAGGCTAATTTATATTTTTTGTATGAAATTTTTATTAGTCATTTCTTGCTAAAATATAAAATAATTCATTTTTAGTTAATGAGAAAAAATTTAAGCTAATTTATTTTACTTTAAATAAAGATATAGTTTATATGCAGAAGTTAAATATATAGGTATAAATAAATAAATTACATATACTATCATAAATATAAAAGGATATTTAAAATAGTATTGACATAAAATAATAATTTTAACTAAAACACAAAAATTACAAACTTTTATTTTGTGTGAGCACAAACAAATAAACACGTTAAGAAGTCTAATACGAAATATCTTGTATGGATTATCTAAACGAAGTATCAGTTGTAGACTATCCAAACATAGTATATAACCGAATGAAGAAAATAGGTTATTAATTAATATTATAACATTCTAATATTATTATTTTTAAAATTTTGTGCTTAATTTATATTTGATCTTTGAAATTAAAAAAAAATTAATTACTAAGTAAAAAAATATGTTTATATTTTTAATTTTAATAAACATATATATACATATACATATATATATATATACATATACATATATATATATATATAGTATGCTAAATATTAAAGTGATATAAATTAAATATTATTGATATAAAATTGTAGGTTTAATGTTAAACCAAAAAACATTGACACACTTCTTATTTTGAATGATGACAACAAATAAGTAAACATGTTTATACCTTGATAACAAAAGACTTTAAGTTTAATTTCCTTTCAGTTTTTTTCAAATTTTAATTTTCTTACTCGTTTTATTTAAATATTAGTTTCTGAAATGTGATATTGTAAAATCAATTTTAAACATTATGATGTTGTTTCTTACCCCACAAGAAGTAAAAAAAAAACACTTAGTTTGCGAAATTAGATATATGTTGTTTTATATATATAACTGGAAAAGTAGAACACCAATACATGTGATACAAGTCTACACTGTCACACACTTTCTATTCTTATTGCACTTTCTCATCTCTGAGATGCCTGACAATTGACATTGTTGTCATCAAACTATGAAAGAGAACTCATTATCATCATTACTTCATGTTGCTCCTTTTAAAATAATTAAAAGAATTTTTAATATCAAGTTGTAATGTATATCAAAGGAACAAAATCACAGTAATTCTCAAACAAGTAAAACCAATAACCAAAGCTCATAATTGTAAATATGGAAGAGACCGAAAGTTATAAATAATTATCAAAGTAAGATAGTTATATAAATGATTTAGGGTTTAGGGTAGAAAAAGATAAGTCAAATGATAAAAATCTATGTATAAGCTCTATTCTTACAAGAACATAAACAAAAAATCACAAAACTTATACTTCACTTGAGAGATTACACAACATAAACAGTAAAAAAAACCATTAGAAACTTTAATCTGAAAATACTAACATCAACGAGATATAAAAACTTGAATATTTTGATATGGAAATCCTAAGATTAAACAAGATAGGTAACTATATAACAAAAAAAAAAAGTGAAAGCATGAAGACAAATCTAGATTCAAAGTGAAATTCAAATAAATGTTAGAAGGAACTTAAATTTATAAATCTAAAGGCATGAATCCATTAAGGGAAGAAAAAAGAAGAGATAAGAGTTGTGGATTTACTTGTGGAGATGAAACTTCTCAGAAGAAAAACTTATATGAAGATAAAGTTGAAAAAAATGAGATTTGATAAAATTTCAGGGAGAGAAGTGAAAGTGAAAATGTTTTTACTATGACGTGAGAACCGTTGTAAAAAATAACTGATTATGATTTATATGTTAAGTGAATGTTTGATCATTAAATCAATTATTCTATTTTTATGGAATTGAATTAGTTTTGTTTAATTGGTTAAGTTAAATCAGAAGTAACATTCATTATATTTTAATTGATTAATAAAATAAATATTAATCTATTATTTTTTTTAAAACTTGTCAAATTGTATATTATTTTCGATGCAAAACTAGAAATTTGAAAAGGAAAAGGCTTACTCTTTTTTTTAGCACTTTTCTATCAATTTTCGTGAACTTGAAATGAGAAGAATTTTTCAAGGATGGGATAAAGTACTAGAGGTATTTATTTTTAGAAGATTGAATAGAAACGGTAAATGCTTTGAAGTTGTCAGATTTTTCAGAGTTTAAGACGCAACGAAGCTGAGTGTCAACTTAACAAATCAAAATAGGGAATATCAACATACATGTAAATCGCCCTCAATATAAAAGGAATGAAAAAGTGCTATAGAGCCAAAAAGAACAACAACAACAACAAATAACAAACAAAAAAGAGTACAAAAAAAGTGGAGAAAAGTTCTAAAGGAGGTCAGTTATGCACAAGTGGTACAAGGAGACAAAAATGATGTCAAAACAAAGTATGAATCGTATGGACTAGAGTTCCAGATTGAAGACCAAGAAAAACAATGGATGAAAAGAAGTATGATCAGAAGTGTAAATAACATAACAAAAATATAAGAATTGAGGAACAACTTCATTCTTGAGGTCTGCAATCCATTAAATTCCACATATATGAGACAACTACGTGCTCCTTATTGAAAAAAAAAAGTTTAAACTTGAATAAAAGAATATCAACGAATGCGACATGGTTTGAAATAATATTTATTGTAAGAACTTCATGGCTTGAAAAATTTGTGACAGGAAATAAGCTCATTTAGGTAAGATATAGAGGTATCTCAATATCACTTTGGAGTAAATCATGCTTTCGAAAGATTTTGGCCACAATAGGGACAATGATGGTGATGAAAAGATGGAAAACTTGGAAGAGGTGGAATATGCTCAAATTTGTGTTAGGCTACCAATTGGAAACTCAGTTAAGATAAATAGAGCTTTCAAAATCAACAGTGATATCTACCAAGTCTCAGTAGAATAAGAGAAAGAAAGTAATAGAAATAAGTTATGCAAATGACATTGGGGTGATCAAGTGTCTAACCAAAAATTATTGACAAAATATGTACATAGGGGGACCTTGGTTTCCAATCAGAGAAAGAAACCTTTGAAAACAACAACCTAAACTTGATCAGAGATATGCAAGACGGCGAGCAGGGCGAAGAAAATTCTAAGTCAACATGGAGGAAGAATCAACAACGATCCTTTCCAAACATGGCTATCAATTACAAGTCGCCCACACATGCAACAAAAGCATAGTGAATGTTTCATGAATTATGAAATGAAGCAAAAGGTGAAATTGAATGATGTGGAGCACACAACGACAACATTATGTACACATGTGTCAAACTCATTGCAAGAAGACCATAATACCTATAAATGCTTGGACTAAGACAAGGTGCTAGGAGAGAAAACCTACGAAACCCAAAACTTATTAGGCAAGGAGTATGGAAAAAGAAATGGGGATCTTTGTATAGAAGTTGATCAAACCTAGGAAGGCCCACTTGAAAATAAACAAAAGTCAGAAACCTAAGTCAACACAATGAATATCTATTTTGATTGTGAAATGGTGAGTAAAAGCAGAAATCCCAAGTCTTCACGAAGAGGAAAAATGAAAGAGAAATCAAGAAATACATAGAAGAGCATCAAAGATGAAGAAAGATCAAACTTAAGAAGTAGAAATGAAGATGACAAACAATAAAAAACAAAGAACCTATGAGAAGAGGCACAAGTATGAAAGGGGAAGGAAGAAAGGTCTTAATCCAACAAACACAAATGGAGCCAACTGATGACTTTTTACGGCAAGTGCACCGCTTTGTCAGAAGTAATAATTATCCCTAAGGACTGATATCGATCCCACAAGGAACAGTGAATTATCAAGTACAATAATCGCTAAATATAGAACAAAACAATTAAAAGTGTATTCAAAGTAGTTGTGTTGGCGATGATCAATCAGAAAAACAGACAAAGAATTAGTTGTTTCAATTGGAAAAATAGGGATTAGGTTTCATCTCTCTCACTCTCATGTATTTTGATTAGCATGTCAATATTAAGTTCTTTAATTGAAATTGATGCCCGTA
>Ga0123342_1006446_pt1 | contig 16265 bp, 8 predicted proteins | sample Turbeawhitnodule_FD_89960 | JGI IMG/M metagenome (GOLD analysis project Ga0123342, IMG submission 89960) | Root nodule microbial communities of legume samples collected from Mexico - Turtle bean Mexico white nodule | ecosystem: Host-associated > Plants > Roots > Nodule | place: Mexico: Nepantla... | reverse complement strand
TCAGATTGGAAATTGGATATAGAGAAACTCTACTCAAATTGAGAGAGAATTGTGTGAGAACTTTGTCTTCTCCTCTACCTTGTCTTATCTTGAGTGCCTTGGTTCTCTCAAGTGGCGGCATTTACTCACTTATCTTGGAGCCTTCACACTTCAAGTGGCGTGACCACCAACCAAGCTTTTCATGCTCATAAGTTCCTCTCTTCTCCATCTTTTCATTTCATTTCCATGCTCATACGAATTACTAAACATGTCTTAGCTTCATTCTATTTCGGTGCTTTGCTTCCTTTTCACTTTATGTTCGGTTCATCTCTTTTCTAGCTTGATTTGTTCGGTTCATTTCCATTATTGAGCATCTTAATCGGTTCATTTGTATTCTTACCTCTTTTAATCGGTTCAATTGGCAAGAAATGGGTCTTCCATGTGAGTTTGGTGTTTGGTGCAAGTTTTGGTAAGTTCTTGAAACATAGAACATTGATCCAATTCTATTAAAAGTGCCTATTCATTCTCCAACTCAAGTTGATTCCATATAATGTCAAAGAATCATTCATATCTTGCTAGTGGAATCATATCACATGAGAAGAAAAAAGAAAAAAAAATTATTATTTTTTATTTATGCGGGTCAACGGACCAACCAATCTCGTTGTTGGCTCACGCGGGTTGTGAGTTATGTAGAACAGATCTAAACGAATTAGCGGGCTGTATTAGTGAACCGTCTCACGTTTTTTTGATAGCGGGCTATGGGCCAGCCCGCATAGCCCACTCTGCATTGTCATTCCTAGTTGTTGATAAATAATAAATATAAGATCCTTTGTTTTTTTTATTTGTTTTATTACTTAAAATTTGAAACAAAAAAGATAAATTAAAAATAAATAAAAATTTATCTATGTTGTTAATTCATATTTTATATATTGATAATTCTACATCTAATTGTTTTTACAATTATGAATATTAAAATTTTATTTTTAATTGAAGTAGAAAAAAATTATGACAATTTTACATAATTTTTATTTTTTCCAAAGTTAGTTCCTAGAAGTATCGAAAATAATGTTTTAATTACAAACAATTAAAATGCACAAATAAATAAATCATATTTTCTTTTTTAATTATTTTAAATATAAGGGTAAACTGTAATCTTATTTTTATTAATTAAAAGAAATTAAAATTTCAATCACTAACAACAACATCTCATAAACTTTTCTTTCACTTTCCACCTTCCACATCCAACCAACATCACTTTGTCCTTACTTTCTCCTCAAATCAATCATTTTTCACTCCCTCAAATTCACCCAACAAAACTTAATAGTCTTGATCTTCTAAATTAATGTTAATAATAGATTCGAGAGTTCTCACTAAATATGATTGATATTGAAAGAATATATATATATATATATATATATATATATATAAAGTTTTTTAAAGTTCTATTTTTATAATTTCAAACAAAATACAATTGGTTATAACTTGAGGTAACCGATTATTTTATTAATGAGTAAATCTAGATTACTTCTAGAGACGTGTATCAATAACATAAAAATTTATTATTACGGCTGAATACAAGTGAGGAATGAATTAATATGATTCGATTTTGAAATTTAATTATTCTTCTTTGTTGTCTCTATGGAAGCAACACATTAGAAAAAATTCTTTTGTATATCTTCTTGTCTTTATTTAATTTTTCATCTTTTTGGTTTAAACTCCCAATGTAGTTACTTAGTCTACTCTTAGAAGTTTCTTTGTTTTTTTACATTAATTTAGTTTATTCCTTTGGTTTTGTTTTTTTTATACTATTTTTTTATGTTATGGTGCTAGCAAGAGTTTTATAAAAAAAATCTAGATAAATTTTATTAATCAATTATTTAATGATATAATCGATTAAATATGAAAATTGATTTTTTTAAATAACTTGATGGTAAACTATTTTATGTTGATTATTGATTGTTTTACAAAATTTACATTTTCTAATTAATATAGTGAAATATAATTGATATTTTATTTTAATTCGTTTTTAAATAAAAAATAATTATTTTTAAACGCAAATGAAATTTAAACCTAAGTTGATTAGTAACTTGTTAAGCGTATTAGGAACATTGAAAATCAATCTCTCAATATAGACAAACATTTATGCAATAATTTAAAGTAACAAAGACTTAAAAATTACTAATGTTTCTAAATTTGTTTTAGCCATTTACATAATCAAACTTATTTAATGTTATCCAAGTTATTATCATGTAAATATAGGTACTCATCATAATATGGTATCTGACCAAGGTTGACCTTAAGATGGGTAACAATGTGGGTTCATGGTCCAAGAGTATCCAAAAAAATTTACACAACTTTAAACACTTTATAGATAAAAATGATTCTCTTTATAATTTTTCACCAATATTTATAATGTTATTTTCACTTAAGGGATATCGGATAATAAGGCATGCACTTTTACAAGGAGAAAACTAATGGCAAAACCAAAAGAATAAACAATCAACTTATAAAGACTAAAAAAAATATAGCAATTAAAATAATAAGTAAATATATTATATCGACCATCTACATATTTAAATCTAAAAGCAATATAATTTTTATTAACAAATATAATTATAATGACAAGTGAATAAAAAAAAATTGTCATAATCACATAAAATAAAATCATTAAAATATTTTTTATCTTAATTTTTTCTATATTCTCATCAACAGATTGAAAGTTAAATGTATATAAAATTTTATATTAATCTAAATTTACTTGATATCTCGCTTATATAAATAAAAAATTAATATAGTGTTTATTTTTCAATTTATATTAAAATAGGAATCAATTAATAACTTTATTAATATTATTATTATTTAATTTTAATATAAATAATTATTATATATGAAATTATAATTTAATGATTGAATAAAAAAAATATTTTTGTGTAATATTATTACACTACAAGAAAATCATGAAATAGAAATCAATTTTTGGAGACCAAAATAATTAGTTGTAATAGTAACTAAATTAGAGAACATTTTAGAAACTAAAAAAAATTGGTTTCTAAATTAGTTTCTATTATTGTTAAATAGTTTCTAAATTAGTATCTAATTAACAACCAAGGTTTTAACTGCCAATTATTTAGTTTCTAAATTTGGTAGAAAAATATTGGTTGCTAATTAGATACCAAATTAGAAACTATTTAACAATAATAGAAACCAATTTTTTTTTTAGTTTCTAAAATGGTCTCTAATTTAGTTACTATTACAACTAATTATTTTGATATTTAAAAATTGGTTTTTATTTCATCTTGTAATATTAACCATGTAACATTTAATAAGAGTTATATAATATTTTATTTTTTCTTATTTATTTATTTATCTTAGTTACCATTATAAAAATAGGGAAAATAAGAAATCGATTTATAAAAAATACAATACCATCTTCAACTCAAAATCTTAATATAACTAATTTATAAATATATATTTTTCTTATATTTCAATCATCCCAAACATATAAAATATCATCTTCTACCATATCAAATTTAAGTTTCTATCCTTTATAATAATTTATAATCCTTTATTCATGGAAATTTTGGGACACCCAACGGGAACCACCCTTAAGAGTTAGTTATCAAGGAAAAAGAATAAAACATTTAAATATTTTACTCATATATCATCACATATTAGAACACTCTTGGTACTCTTACTTGAGACACTGCCAACTAGTTTTAATGCCGATTAATAAAAATCTAAACGCCAATAACCAATTTTAATAAATCATGGTTGAGGTGGCGACATGAGTTATTGATTGTAACAATTATTATAGTATTTATATATTTATGTGTGTGAATATTTTAAGCATTCAATTATTACATAAATTTATAATACGAATGCTTAAATATTTTAATTTATAAGTCAAATATTTTAAAGGTTTGTTCTTAATTTGTGCAATGATACTCTTCTCAACAAATTTCAATTTCACCTTGGTGTAGATAAGAGGAACTAGAAGGGTTTTGTTACAATCCATGTTGTTTTATATTTCGTTGTGTGAAGATTCCACATGTGTATGAAAGAAACAAAAGAAAAAGAAAGAAGAAAAAAACATGAACTTGTTTAAAGGAGTTACACATGGGTGGCAAAAGTAGAGCAGAATGAATCTTCTTTGATACCATAATTCATTGTAGGTAAGTGTCTTTATTGCAGAATAAACACATAATGAAATTAAAAAATAAACATATAGTAGAATTTTTAGTTTTTGTACCAGAATAAGTACATTGTGGGGTCAGCATTATAACATCTAAAAGAACATAACAAAAATTATTATTGCATGAAAAAAAATAAGTTATTTACAAGAGAAAAGCAAACTCTATATATAGAGTTGCAGAAAAAAAAAATAGAAAAACTAATGTATATGCCTGATTATCATGTGAATATATATATATATATAGACATATATAATGAAAAAACATAATTTTTACGAACCAAAATGATATATATTAAACTCTATTTAAATAAAACGCAAAGTCAAATTACAAGAATCATAGCTATTTTTTTCTTTGGTCATAAGTATCTTTTACTAGCTCATTAGATTTTAAATCATTTTCATTCACTATCTATATGTAGCACATATACTGACATGGACACTGATACGACACGGACACGGACATAAAGATACGTAAAATCTTTAAAATATGGGACACGGGACACGGATCTATATACTATATAATTATGAATTATAAGCACAAGTATGTTTCATATTATTTTTTAGAATAGAAAGATGTTTTTCATGACTGATTCACAGGGATTTATTTTTTATTTTTATAATCATAATAACAATTTATATAATAAAGTTTGAATTTTTAGAAAATTAATGTATTTTTTTTTTTTTTAAATTGTGTTGGAACCGTACTACAATTATCAGAAATCTAACAAATATTTTTGAATGGAACACTTCACGGATACGTGTCATACAAGTTTCATACAAGTGTCAATGTTTGATACGAGTATCAAACACTGACAAACTGCTATTTAAGAGGAGTTTCCGAACTTCATAGTTCATGATACCGTGACTGATACTATTTTAACGAATTTTTACACGCATTGAAAAAAAAATGTTTATTAAATTTATCCCACAAGACATAAAACTTTTTTAATGTATAACAATTATATGAAGGCATGGAAATAATGATAGCTAACCTGAAGTAGAATAATGGTGTGCAGCTAAATTTCACATCGTGGTTCTATTTTGATTGTTATTTTGGGATTATAAATGATGAAGTAATTGTAGGAGTGGCACAAAAGTGAGTGAGTTGAAGCTTTAAAATGGAATATATGAGGTGGGGTTGTTAAAGCTATGAGGATTGATGAAGCATATAATGAAATAGAACCTGACCCCTCTCTCCACTGTTACTTTTTGTAATAATTCTGCCAACAAAAATTGATATCTGTGATTTTAGCATTCAACAAATCATAGTGACACATCACTATATGGAACCAATCATGAATATCATACCCTCATAACCCTGTTTCTCCTTTTCTGTTTCCTACCAATAAAGGCCCCACTTCCATCTATCTCACACTTCTTCAATACTTCATCCATGTCTAAGAGATTTCCACAAAAATAAATAACTCACGTTATTGCCTCATTCATTACAATCCTAAGCCAAACAAAGTATAACACAACCATCAACTGCGATTAATACATTCTAACCAATTCACCACTTACGCCCAAAATTCCCAACCACACAAAAATACACCAAATTCAATTTTGCCTAATAATAAAAAGGGTTAAATATATGTTTCGTTACATATAATTTTAGGTGAAAATATTTTTTCTTTTACTTTTTCGATACTTATAATAAAAAAATTATTAGGATATTACATGATAAATAAATTTTTAATATAGACTAAAATGTTAAAATAAAATTTTAGACCTCCTCCTCGTACTTGTAGTAAGGAAATTAGTGGAATAGTTTTTTTTTACTTGATAAATAATTTTTTAATATAGACTAATGTTAAAACATTTCACTCATAAGTAATCTCCAGTCTTGATTGTAGGAACTAATTCAAGGAAATAATAGGAGGCAAAATGTTGTAAAAACTGATTGAACCTAATTACACAAAATTGCAAAACTGCTAAACTGATTTTATTTTGACCACTAATACAATAGTAACGGTAAATAATTTAAGAGTAATAAAATATGAATTAATAATCAACATTAAAGACTAATAAAATCTGAATTAATAATCAACATTGTTTAGTCAGTGAGTCTTATTGGAATGAAATAAGAAAAATTCGTGAAGCCGAGACCTCCAAACTTGCTAATCAATAACTCAGTGATAGTCAATATAGAAAATTAGTTTGTTATGTAAAATTAAAACTATTATAAGAACTTATTTCAATAATTTCCTTATTACAAATACATAAAAAAAATATATAAAATTTAAACTAAAAAAAATATTTAATCTAATTGAAAATCTACATCGTAAACCAACATTTAACAACAAAGAGTTTTTCAAAGTTTTGGTAATGATATTCGGAGTTTCAATCTCCTGGACCATTTGCAATGAATGAAAATGAAGGCTAGTCTACAAGACAAACAAACACAAAACTTAAGAGTGAAAAAATGAATGGCAATTTGGTTATTTTTTCATTAGATTGGGACAAGTTTTACCAACACTCGTTAATCAAATTAATACTTTAGGAAGATATCCATTGGAATTGAGAAAGCCACATTTATACCCATACCATACCTTTTGCTTTCCTTTTAACACTTCACAATATACCTCAACTATTATAAAACTATATTCTAAACATGCTACCATAAAATTTATATAAAAGGTATATAGTTGTTTGAAAGATTATTTCAATTTTTTTTTTAAAATAACTTCATATAACTTATCTAATCAAATTGACACGATTTTATAATAATTACAACTCGAGATTTATTTGTTGATGGAAGAAACATTATTAGAAAATCTTTAAATAGAAACCAATTTTAGAAAAAAATAATAATTAGTTATTATACTGACTAAATTAAATATAATCTTAAAGACTAAAAAAATTATTAATATTTAAATTAATTTTTATTATTGATAAATAGTTTCTAAATTAATATTAATTAGCTACCAAAGTTTTAGTTATCAATTTAGAAACTATTTATCAATCATAGAAAATAATTTAAATATCAATAATTTTTTTATCTCTAAAATAATATTTAATTTAGTCAATATAATAATTAATTATTTTTATTTAAAATTATTTTTATTTAATAATATGTGATATGAACATTAAATATCACATGTTAATCTAGTAATACTATAACCGTAAATATATGGCATTTTTTTTATTAAACGTTGTTAAAATTAAATTGGATTATACTTGAAACTGAATTAATTTAAATTATTATCAAATTAAATAAATTATTTAAATGGTTTGATTTTAAATTGGCTTGGTTATTTTTTAACAACCCTACTTTGAGCGTATGTAGTAACTTTTTTTTTGTTTATTTCTTTCTCTGTTTTGCTTAGGAAAACTATTTGATAACCCTTTTAATTTGTTAGTATGGGTAAAGTGTTCTTTATTGAGAAAGTAGTAACGTGTTAAAAATAAATAAATAAATAATGCTTGACAAAAATAATAGGAGAGGGTTGTTCAAAGTGTAAAAAAAAGGAAAAGAAAATTGGAATTTTGTAGTGGCAATGATGAGAAGGAGGAAGGGCACTAGTGGGCGCAGGATAAGCACATGTAGTAAAAAAGTAAAACACATGTTCCTTTTTATTGTTATCTACACCATGTATTCTTCTTCTAAGAAAAAAAAAAAACTAGAAAAATAAATAATAGAGTTGTAGAATTTCTTAGGAGTGGTGAAATTGTACCAAATTACAATGGGAGAAAAAAATAATTTTATATTAAAATAAAGTAATTTTTGAAATTGTATTGTGTTATATCATAATTGTAACTAATATTTTAAAGTGTAGTTATTAAAGTAATATTTTTTTCGTGATTAAATTTGTCAGTGAATGATTCACTTCATTATTAAGTATCTTAATGCCCTTACCTCACCTTACAAAATTCTCGTGTCTCAATTCCATTCTTTTTTTAGCTTTGGATTTTCAATTACTAATGATTTTTTTAATAACTCTAATGGTTTATTGATAAAGGAGAGGGAGAAGGATCGAAAAAAATACAATTAATAGCATGTTAGGTAGAAAAAACAATAAATAATTTTAAAAGAAAGTAAGATTTAATATATTATTTTTCATATTTTTATTTATATAAAATCACTTTATTGTTAATGAAGTCTAACTTAGTTGGTTGAAAAAACTACACTAGTAATTGTTGACTCTCTAGTAAGAGGTAAAAAAAATCAATCAAAATATACAATTTAAAAAAAAAATATTCTTTATATATTTCTACTTTATGAAGAATACATATAATTTTATTTCTTACCTATTTTGTCTTGCTTATTTTCTCTATTTCTTTTTCTTCAAAATAGGAGATAAACATTCACAAAAAAAACATTTATTTTCTTTTATGTTAAGTATTAAATGGTGTTTTATATTAAAAATCAAATATTTCTTTATTTATAAATGAGTAATAATGTACTTGTTACAACTTTTGTATAAATTTAATCTTATTTTCTAAAAAACCATCAAATCGAAACCAAACGCCTTTAATGAGTGTTTATATGAAGGAATTGGAAGGATGTGATAAGAGGGAAATTTGGATCACATTAAAGGATGAGTGAAAATATTTAAAGTAATTGCACAAAATTTAAGAAGATATTTTTTTTGGAATTTAAATATGAGTAACACTACAAACTTTTTTGCTAATTAAAAAAATTAGTTAATATCATGGAATTGTACTAATCACGTTTAAAAAAAACCTTTATAAGAATTTGATATCAAGAATGAGAAAAAAAACATTAATAATGGAATTGCACTTAATTGAAGGATAATTTTGAGATGATATCATTAATTGGAATAAAAGTATACATTTGTTTACAATTAAATCCAAAGTTATTATTTTTCTTTATATTTGAGTCTGAAAGAGGTAAACTTTACTATTTTTTTTATCAACATTTTTGTCCAGTTTTATATAAATTCGATATATTTGCATTTCCATTTTATCCTTTCTCTAAAAAGGGTTCAATTGAGGTATAAATTAGTGTGTGTTGGGTTAGATGCTCCTGGTTTATGTTGATTAATTATTGAAGAGCGTTAAAAACACTCTTCAGCATAATCTTGCATATGCACTTTCTGTGAATGACTGAAAATAATGACTGAAAATAATTTGATGAATTTCATATTTTTTTTTTGCAAATTTGAATCAATAACGAAAATTTTGCTTCTGAATGAATGTGGTAAAAGTTGTGTTCCTCTTTACCATATTTGTTGTGACATCTACTTATTTAAACTGCTTTATATTATTTCTTCCCAGAGCAAGCTTCTTGGTTTTCCTTTTACATTGGAACTTCTTATTCTCTCTCCTCCAACATCACTTCTTCATCTTCTCTTTTTTCTTTTCCTTTCTGTCTTACGAGTTCTTCAAGTATTCTTTTGAGGCTCCTGACACTTTGAGTTTTGTTGGTTCAATTTCAACTTGGGAAGTGGGAAAATCTATAAAAAGGAAAATATAATGGAAGAGCATTTCATGTAGATGCTCTTCCACTATCTGCTCTATGCACTTCTTGTGTTTTCTGCAGTTGTGAATTGTGCAAGTAACTAGTCCAGAGTAATACATGATTTAGCATAAAATAAATTGACAAACAGTCATGAAGTTTATGAAACTGGGATCTCGTCCAGATACCTTTTACACTGCAGAGTCTATAAGGCAAGGCATATATTGATCAATTTGATTGTTTATATTTGTAGATGATGTATCAGCTTCAGGTGAGTAACACGAGTTCCTTCCTTTTTTCTTTGTATGCAGGACAATCTCTTCTGAAGTTTCAAGTGACCTCATAATTCAAGTGAAAGGAACTAGATATCTTCTTCACAAGGTTTGCTCCTTGAAAATCTTATGCTTGAGGCTACCAAATTACCAAAGATAGAAACTCTTCAACTTCTATCTCTGTCCATTTTGATTTTTAATGAACTTTGTTTTTCTATCTTTTGTTGTTCATTCTTTTTTATTGTTCAGTCACATATCGATGGTCTGAAGTTTATTTTGATATTGTTCAGTTTCCACTATTGTCCAAATGTTTGCGCCTGCAAAGGCTATGCTCAGAGAGTTCTGATTCTCCTCAGCAACAAATAGTCCAACTCCCTGAATTTCCTGGTGGGGTGGAAGCATTTGAGCTGTGTGCCAAGTTCTGCTATGGCATAACCATCACTCTCAGTGCATACAACATTGTAACTGCGCGTTGCGCCGCGGAATACTTGCAGATGACTGAGGATGTTGAGAAGGGGAATTTGATTTACAAGCTTGATGTTTTCTTTAATTCTTGCATCCTTAATGGGTGGAAGGATTCCATTGTGACTCTACAAACCACCAAAGCATTGCCTTTGTGGTCGGAGGACTTGGCAATTACCAGCAGATGCATTGAGACCATTGCCTCAAAGGTCTTAAGCCACCCCTCAAAGGTGAGTTTATCACACAGTCATTCCCGGAGGGTAAGGGATGATGTGTCTTCTTGCAATGGAACCGAAAGTCTGAGACACAAATCAGCAAGCAAGGGATGGTGGGCTGAGGATTTAGCAGATTTGAGCATAGACCTGTACTGGAGAACCATGATAGCTATCAAATCTGGTGGCAAGACACCCTCAAATCTCATTGGTGATGCATTGAAGATTTATGCATCTAGATGGCTACCGAATATCAGGAAGAATGTGCTTGTCAAGAGGGAGACTGAATCTGACTCTGATTCAGATTCGGATTCTGCGAGTGAAGTAAGTTCAAAGCATAGACTGCTTTTGGAATCAATTGTGAGCTTGCTTCCGGCAGAAAAAGGTGCTGTTTCTTGCAGCTTCCTTCTTAAACTGTTAAAGGCAGCCAATATTCTCAAAGCTTCGGCTTCTTCAAAGGTGGAATTGGCCACAAGAGTAGGACTTCAACTGGAGGAAGCCTCGGTTAATGATCTTCTGATACGCTCAGTGTCTAAGACAAATAATATGCTGTACGAAGTGGACTTGGTTATGACCATATTGGAACAATTTTTGTTGCAAGGTCAGAGTCCACCAACCAGCCCTCCAAGATCAAGGTTTACCATTGAAAGGAGAAGGTCTCGTTCAGCAGAGAACATTAAATTCGAGTTCCAAGAGAGTAGGAGGTCCTCCTCAGCTTCTCATGGCTCAAAACTGAAGGTGGCAAAGCTAGTGGATAGCTACCTTCAGGAAGTTGCCAGGGATGTGAATTTGCCTCTCTCAAAATTCATTGCTCTTGCTGAAACTACACCAGATTTTGCAAGACAAGATCATGATGACCTGTACAGAGCAATTGACATTTATCTCAAGGTAAATTTAGAACAAGAATTTCTATTGTGTTTTCAGAATTACTGTTTTTTGTACATGGTAGAATAAATAATGACCAAGAGGGGGGCTATGGTTGAAGTTGAACGTCTTTCATTGGTGGGACAGAATTGGTGGATAAACAACTCGACCTTGAAATCTTGTCTCACCCATCATTTTTCCGTGGTTTAGGTGTAGGCTGACCCACCAGAAATTTGGCCTGAATGTGGCCACTTTCTGACTAATACTAGCAGTTTCTAATTCCTGTTCTGGCAGTTAGTCATTTCACTTGGTTAGAACAAGAAAGATAAGATTGCCAGTGAAAACTATGAAAGAACTTTTTTGTTTCTTTTGGACACAAGAGTTTTGTTTTATTGCCACGAGTTTGTTTTTGTTTTTTTAGCACCAACAAGTTTGAACTTAGCGTGTCGGACAAAATACATAAAACCTCCCTACCAGACTTATTTTAGTCAGTTTTTGTTGCAACTTGTTTGTTCATTAGAAAGTGATTAAAAGAAAATGTGATAAATGTTCTTTAGTCCTCCACATAATTGATTGTGTGTTCTCATGGTCGATGCGTTCATTCCACTAAGCTAAAATTTTACAAAAAGGGATATGCTTAATGATGTAATATATGTCTGGCAGCGGAAGAAACACATGAAATTTCTTGGATTCATTTGGATACCTTATTAGTATGATTAAAATCTATATTTTGCTTAACTGGAAAATGTAGGCACATCCAGAGCTGAATAAGAACGAAAGGAAGAGACTATGTCGAATTCTAGACTGCAAAAAGTTGTCTGTGGAAGCTTGCATGCATGCAGCACAGAATGAGCTACTTCCCCTAAGGGTGGTTGTTCAAGTTCTCTTCTTTGAGCAAGCACGAGCAGCAGCAGCTGGTGGCAAAGTGACTGACATGCCAAGCAACATCAAGGCACTACTCACCGCACATGGCATTGACCCATCAAAACACACAGCACCATTGAGCACCACAACAAGTATATATGCTGATGACAATTGGAGTGTCTCTGGATTCAAGTCACCAAAGTCAACTAGGAACCCAACTCTCAGAATGAAGCTAGCTGAGGATGACTTGGATGAAAATGTTGTGCCTCGTGATGAAATTGGGAGAACTTCCAGATTTAAAGGTCTACTTGCTCTTCCTACTCAGCCCAAACGCATGTTTAGCAAGTTGTGGGCTGCCAACAGAACTGCCACTGAAAAGAACTGAGTAAATTTTTTCGATTTTTCATGATGGGGATGGGAAATTTAGCGGGTAACATATACTATATTTTTCTCTTTTGCAAAAGGTCTTGTAAGTTATAACATGTAGGGAAAATCAGTGAATCCAAATGTGCATTGTTGGTGTAACCTATAATAATAAGAAATGAGATTTGTGAGGGGAAATCTCTTTGGTAAATCACATATGTGAAAACTGGATGAGGAATCTCTGGTGTCAGTGACGAGTTGTAGGGCCAATGGTGCCGTGTGTGTTCAGGAATCTGTAACACGTGGCTATGTTCATCTTTGACGTTTCACTTCAACGGGTCCTGATTTTGTTGATGCATCTAACATAAAGCAATTAATACTGCAATATCAGAGATTATGTTCCTCACATCTATTTGTATCCACGCGGATAATCTCGTCCTTATTGAATTCATATCATAGAGTATTATGGATAGGAGTTGTGGGTAATAATTAAGGCTAGAATTTGGTGTTTTGTGAGCACAGATTTGTCATTAATGTATCGTGCGCTGGAACAATCTAGTGTGTTAGTATGATTAACAAAATGATGTGCAATGTATAGCCGACCAAAAAGTAGCAGAAATAAACAAGAAAGAATAAGATCCAGCATCGCTGAGATATGTTTGCTTCCAAGTGGTATTATTGAAACAACGACAACTGTTGAACTAAAAACCACTTGGTGTGTTTAATATACCCATGACTCAGCTTTGTTCCATGTATCCACATTTGCTGTTATAAGCAAAAATCAAGAAGAGTAGAAGATGGGTATTCCAAAGTGAGACCTTTTCAGCATAACTCAGAAGTATGTCTAACAATTTTTTAGGCCATGAAATCATGGACTTCTTTAATATCAGCTAATGAGTTGACTTCTTAATTGCTGTAGATCTTTTTCATGGAAGTCACTTTCAACCTCCTTTAGTCTCAGATTTGTAATTATTACCAGTAATTTGGATTTTGTAGGATTTATGGGATGCGTTGTGTCCCTAGAGAACTAACTAGTTACTTCAATTCAATCTCACAAACTGAGATGGACCTCTCACTGTTTTGGAGGTGGTGGTGGTGAAAGAATTATAATTTTTTAGTTTCAAAAAAGTCATAAAGCATATGGGAATCATATAGTGGCGGACTGCTTGTGGTGGTCATCATCATTGTTGCAATCATGATCACTAGTCATCATAGTTTCTTTGACCTTGACTAACTATTTTAAGAGCATGCCTACATGAATATTCCTGACACCAATTGCTGACACTACTAGGTATAATTACCATTAACAAAATATTTTGGTACAACTTACTTCACCCATTACTTTTTCATGCATTCCTTTTTATTTTGTTTCCTTCTCTGCTTCAAACAAACTAGTCATTTGTCAAGAAGCTGCGTCAATGGGAATGTGCCCTCCTAATTCTGAGTGGATATCTTTAGAGATACAGATCAAGTTTATTCTAGGAATTTAATGATGTGGAAGCTTATTGCTAAACATGTTTGCCAAAATATATATACCCATATAACACACCTCAACACCTATAGTGTCTGTACTAGTAATTGAATTCTTTACTGGTTTCTACATTAATCACCTGCAAGTGACAATTTAAGGGTCTTTGTAGGTGCTGTTACAGTCTTAATAGCACCGGGCCATCTTGGTAAATCTATATTTTCTTCTCATCGTTAGGCCATGTTGGTGTATGTTGTTGTTTCATTGATTCACAATGTTGTACTTCTATCTTGTTACAACTCAAATTTCAATCAGATTTAGTTATATACCATCACGATGTCAGGGAAAAACTGTGTTGTTAGACTTGGGTAATTGTTGTGGGAAAAAGAAACTTCAATTTTAATTACAAATGGAATGAAACCATTTAAGCAACTACACAAAGTTTTGTCCTTAGCAAAATTTCAGTTTCAGAATCAATAAAGCGATTCTTGTAGATCAAAACCAGTTGAGAAACTATACCAAGCCTTGAAACCATCCCTTGTAGTCATGGATTTGCGAAGCGTGTGGATCTTCACAAGCCTATTAAAGACAAGGGAGATGAGAAAATACAAATTATCTTCAGTTACTGCACGCCCTAAACTTGATGATTAAATTCAGAAAGGTCACTAACAAAGGGTATTTCAACTTAGAATAGCATATTGAAAGGACAGTGAAGCATGAATGAAAATGATCCCAAATTGTTGACATGAGATTCAATGGAGTATAAATTATATACTTCCATGACAAACATCTTTACATTTGGCGATCATAAATAGATAGGGTAGCAAATACATGACTTGGTTGGGTAAACACAAACAAGTTATTATATATGAATATAGCAGCTTAATAATATTTAACAATCAATGAAGTGGATCCTTGTTGGGAGCAGCAACAGAATCAACCGTGGAAGCATGAACAGTAGATGCCTCTGAATCCATGCTTTTGGTCCTCTGAAGACTAGGGGTGCGGTGAAGCCTGCAACGAAAGGAACCAGCATGTGTGGTTGGAGAACATAGACAATTGGTCTTGGTCATACTAGGTTGTCTCTGAAGGCCACCTTGTCCCAAATTAGAAGCCCCTTGAAGCTCCACCCCAGCAGCACCAGACACCATCTCACTCCTGGACGATGCCATTTGAAGTCTCATGTCCTTGGTTGTCACCTGGTCAATTTCCATGCTCTTTAATTTCCTGCACTACCTAACATAAAAATAGTGTTACAACTGTTCCAATTAGTAAGATAAGATGTAGCAAATACATGTGTTTGGTTAGCAGACCTTAAGAAGGATGCTGAAGAGATTGCAGGGAAGTTTGAGGAAGAACTTTCCCCAAAGAGATTGAGAAAAAACTAGAAAAGTGGATGTGAATAACAGGTGTTAGAGTGCTTTTTTGTTTGTATATCACGGGTTTGTTAATTACTTGAATTAACGACCCCACCTAGATTTTGATCTCTTTAGGATTTGGTATAGTATATGTGCTTCAACCACTGGCAACATGAAATCATGTAAGATAGAGGCACCGTCATGGAGTTTGCCTCATCTTTCTCTCTTTATTAGGGAGTTGCATTGAATGGTGACGCCAAATTAGGCCTCTAAACAATGAACACCAGTGGCTTTTGGTCCCACACATGATGGCAGACATTCGAGTGGAGGTCAATTAACTTACCGGTGTGGGACTCAACTTGCATTTTAGTATGCATCTCCAACTATGCACAACTTGATGGATAAGATGCATTGTCTCTTCAATATCTCATTATTCAACCTTGCATTCATGGATTCATAACGTAATCAACCACACTTTTCCCACCAAAGGGAAATTATACCAAATCACCTTCTCCATCACCAAAAATTTAGCTCTTTTTATTTTCTTCTTCTGATTTTATTGTAATTTTAAATGAATTACCTATTATACTCCAATCAGTTTTTTTTTTTTTTTTTTAATTTAATATATATATAAGTTTTATCTTAATTTATTTTTAATTTTTAATTAAATTAAAATAAAAAATAAAAAAAAAAATATAAAAAAAAAAAAAAAAAAAAAAAAACTGATTGAAGTATAATAGGTAATTCATTTAAAATTACAATAAAATCAGAAGAAGAAAATAAAAAGAGCTAAATTTTTGGTGATGGAGAAG
>Ga0123342_1006445_pt1 | contig 16266 bp, 10 predicted proteins | sample Turbeawhitnodule_FD_89960 | JGI IMG/M metagenome (GOLD analysis project Ga0123342, IMG submission 89960) | Root nodule microbial communities of legume samples collected from Mexico - Turtle bean Mexico white nodule | ecosystem: Host-associated > Plants > Roots > Nodule | place: Mexico: Nepantla... | reverse complement strand
TAAAAACAATAATATGTTTAGTAGAGTGTGAAAATAGATAAATATTGGGTTGTGTTGGGGTTGTGAGTGCACAAAAAGGAAGGGGGGGGGGGGTGGGTGTGGTGGGGGGGGGGGGGGGGGGGGGGGGGGAAGGTTGAATGGAGCATGATATCAATTTTCCTTTTTATCATGTCGGACGATAAAACACAGATTATAAAAGATAGAGAAAAGTATACAAAAAAAAGATTTATATTGGCTAACCCCAAACACTAGGATTACATCCAGTCCCCTTAAGCTCCCCGCTTAAGAGCCTTGAGTATTATACGTATCTTCAGGTAACAAGTATTTTCCACCACTTCAGATACACAAGTATTCTTCACCTCTCCAGGTATACATGTATTAAACACATCTCAAAGCAGTAAGTCTTAATGTCTCCTGAGACTCAATAAGTGAGAAAAACATCTCGACAAGAGAGCAGATAGTGAATGCTCACATGGTAAACTTCACATAGTGAAGGATTTAAAATTCAAGGCCTCCAAACTATGAGTGCTCTAAAAACAAATATACAATTTACTCTTAGAAAGACTATACACACTATGAATGCTCTAAAACTCCTTTTAAGCGTATGAACTCGTATGTACTTTTGTGAATGTATTCTTGATCTTCAAGGTTTTTATATAGTCTCCAGTTCTTGACCGTTGAAGCTTTGAATTTTCTCTTTGTTCACAAAATTGTTAGACGCTGAATATGGAAGTCCTTGATATTAGGGTCTTACACTTATCATACTGTAAAGGACAAAAATATAACCTAGAAAATTAATATTAGAATCAAACAAAAAATAAATAAACATACAAAATAAAATATAAATAAATCTCCTTTTAGGTTTATATAATTATTACTTTCGGTGAGGAGTTGTCAATGTGAATCACACAATAGAAAATAATATTTTTTTTATCAGAAGCACATTATGAGTTGAAAATTGCAAACCTTCTATTGCTTTACAAGAGTAAAATTGTTAATTCTCTCATGCAAAATTTACAATGATAAATTGTAAACATTCTCAACTCAACATAAACTCTCTTACTACACAACTACTCAAGAAACTTATTGAATCATAGGGAAAATACTTAAATCAACTCCCCAAATTTATAGTATCTTGTGATGTTTATAGCATCTCTTTCGCTTAATTCTGTGATGTTTCAAAATACACTTCCACATGTTGCAACTACACTTCCAACAAAAATATTTATTTTCTTTTCATCTTGTAAGGAGTGAAATTCTTAAAAGTAATATATATATATATATATATATATATATATATATATCAATTCTAAAAATATTTGAATGTCTAGAATATAAATACTTAAAAAAAATTAAGATATAGAAAAAAAAATACTTTTAAGAAACAAAATTTTAGAAAGCGGGAGAAAATAACTACCGCTAAAGCATCAAACTAATATATAATATGAATAAAGGAATTAAAAATAACTTTAAGAGAAAAATAAAAAATGGCATATATACGATGTTTATACTTAAAAATTGATGTATTTTTCATGTAAAATAACAGTGACTCAAACTTGTTAGGAAGAAAAAGAGAAAATACTTTTATTTATTAAGACACTACACAGTCTAGTCATGACAATTTAAAACCTCACTAGATGATCTTAGGTATAAAAGTAGTCTTTGATATTTCAATGATAATAAATAATATAGGATTATTAAGTGTTTACTAACAAAATATTTTTATGTGAAGAAAATTAAGCATTATTATTGTGCTTGTATTCAACACATTAGATGATCTTACTATTTTTAACGCGTTAATTTCGAATTGTTGTAATTTATATGTTTTTAATGTTTATTAAGAAGTAACAAACTTCTTATTAATCATGTTAAATTATTTAGAATCAAATATTTACTTCAACTTTTAAAATATACAAGTTTGGAAAGATTTGAAGCTTAACATTCAAAAGTGGTTTCTGATATATAAGTTTTTTTTTATATATGATTATGATTGATATGATTTTATTAAAAATATATTTCAAATATTTTTGATTTGTTTTTATAAGTAGATTAATGCACAAGACACAAAAAATTCAACCGGATTATTAGTGTCCTATCCAAGCGTCTACTAATAAAGATGAAAAATTGCTTTTAAAAGATGCTGAAATAAAGTCGAAGATCAATGATCATCTTTAGAAAACTATATAAATAGAACGAAGAGAATGTTGAAGAAACACAAGCCTTATACAACATCTCTTTAGAAAAAATTCATTATTCTTATTTGCTACGTAGAGCATCTAGTATATCGAGTTGTGAAAAAGACTTTGTAATTCTTCACACAATGAAGTCTTACCCTTGTGAGCTTTAACTATGCTCTCTTTGATAGTGTTTCTTTATTATCTTGAGTGGTTTTTATCTCAGGAATAGACTAATACAGGTAAAATCAAGAGTTGTTAGTGTACTTGTTTGTAACCTAGACATGTTGGTGGACGCAATGTTTGTTTTTTATTAGTGGAATCTTTTGAGATGTCTGCTTAAGAGAGAATTGAACGTACCACATGTTTAAGGTGAACTAGTATAAATCTTTCTGGTCATGATTTGCTTTGTTTGTACTAATCTAATTTAATGAGAAAAAAAGTTAATAAATTCTACTCAATCCTCATCTGAGTTGTTCTAATGTTAATTATCAAAGAATGAAAGTATATAATAAAAATTACTTTTAAGGTTTATTTTTTTTATTAACTTGTGAAAAGAAGATGTACACTGAACACTGAAATGGGAAAGGCAATGCATTGAATTTTTAATTTGTTGAAATTATAAATTTACAATAAATATGCAAGATTTTATCGTTATAATTAACAGTAATTTTTCAGATTTAAATAAATGTAAATAAGCAAATTTAAAAATTAAAATATACTAAATGAATTTTTTTGAAAGATATAATAAATTTTATCTTATTCTTTAATTATAGAAAAATAATTAGTTATTCACTCTAAATAGTTAATTATACAAATACTCTTAATTCATTACGGATGGACAGTTGATATAGAATATTTTTTACTGTCATTACACTAAAATTTAAATTTATATCTAAATTATTATAATATATAAATTTATATATAAATTCAGTATTATATATGAATATTATTTATAAAATTTTATCTATTAATAAATTCAACATCAAACATTAATTATAACTCTAGATAATTAATCTGTCATTATATATAGATTATTTTTTAGATAATACTATGTAAAATAAAATTTATATGTAAATTTTTATATATTATTATTATTAATATTATTCATATTATTGGTATTAATATTATTAATATTAATAATAATAATAATATTTGTTTATTTTTATTAAAAATAAATAATAATAATAATATTGATAATAATAATAATATTAATAATATTAATATTAATGTCAATAATAATAATAATATTATTATTATTAATATTAATAATAATAATAATAATAATAAAATTAAAAATTTACACATAAAAATATTTTTATATGTAAAATTAGATACATATTTTTCTGTCGATGTTACATATGGAAATGTTTTCGTATGTAAATTTTTATATTATTATTAATATTATAATTATAATAGTCATAGTCATAATTATAATAATAATAATATTAAAAATTTACTTACATGAATTTTTTTTTATATTCACTACATCAAAAAGTAGAATTAGCTGTAAAAGAAATTGAAGGTGATGCTAAAAACTCTAAATAGTGTTTACTAAGACTTCATTATTTAAAAAAATAAAAATAAAGTGTGGGTTATATGGACATAAACTAAAAAAAAGAAGAAAAAAAATTGTGTGATCGGTCACAACTGAAACTATAAATAATAAATAATAATAAAAATTTAAAATTTTGTAGGTTAAGCCCACGCAAACATAATAATATATATATATATATATTAAATTAAATTTAAATATGTAATAAAATTATGAAGGTTAAGTCCACGTTTGTTTAAAAATTGTGTGGCCAATCCGTTGACTAAGTCCACGCTTCTTTGAATAAATAATATAAAATATAATTTTGTGGGGGCAACATATAAGCTAAGCTCATGCTTGTTTAAAAATTATGTGTTCACGCTTATTTAAATAAACAATATAAAATATAATTTTGTGTGGGGAGCATGTAGGCTAGACCTACGCAAAAAAACACATCACTTGTGTCCCACACACCTTCCACTATTTTTATGTTAAGCATATTAGTTTCCAAATTTTAATGATAACTACACTTTTGCGTCCATTTATTCTAGCTAATGTCCCTTTTCATCCATGCTAATAAACATTGTAGTGATTATTTACGAAAAGGACTGTATGTAATATTATATATGAAAATATTTTTTGTATTTAAATTTTTAATAATATTATTATTAATATTACTAATATTATTAATATTACTAATATTATTAATATTAATAATAATATATTATTCTTATTATTAATTTTATTATTATTATTATTATTTATTAATATTATTCTTAAATTTTAATATTATTATTAACAATATTACTAATAATAAAAGCAATATTATTATTATTAAAAATATTAATAATAATAAAAGCAATATTATTATTATTAATATAATAATAATAATAATAATTAAAATTTTATAATAACAAATTTTTTATTTATTAATAACAATAAACATAATAAAAATAATAATAATTATAATATAACAAATAAAGTTTGTGTGGTATAGTAATTATAGGTTCTACAAAAATAATATCTTTAATATTAATAGATATTATATACAAATTTATTTTATATGTAAATATTACACACTGACAAAATTTACCTACCAAGTATTTATGTATGGATCTCTCCGTAAAACTGATTTTTTTAAGTGTGCTAGCGTAATTTAATTACTAAATTAACCTTATTTTCTTGTGGAATAAAAATTAAATATTGAATGAAAGAAAACTACTTGATTGTATAAAAAAACATGGTCTAGATTATAGTTTACTTTATCATTTTCACTGTTGTAGGAAAATTAAGTTTTATAATTAATGTACAAGTTAAGGTGATTTCTTTCTCAGTTTTTGTTATGAAAAAACATCATGTTTTGTGCAAAAGCTATGAATTGCAATATTATTAACAAAAGCTTGAGAAACAAAATAAATCATAAACCAAATTTTCTTTATAATATATGTTACCATTTTCCCAAGGCAGTGCGCCTCCTTCCTTGACTTTGGGATCCTTGAACCACACAACAAAAAAACATTTATCATCTTTTCATTTCCCAATAAAAGTACCAACGAAAAGGATATATATGTATGGCATGTAGAAATGTACTATCTAAAGCATGTAGAAAATAAATATATTGAACATAAATAAATAAAAAATTAGAAAGTGGGAGCAATTAATACCCAATAAAGATGATTGAGTTGTATATCTAGTAAGCACGTTACCTTTTAAGTGAGGAGAGTTAACTTTAATATTTATTTAATTATATATTATTTAAAATTCACTAAAAAAACGCGAATTATATACGGATTATTACATACGGATTTTATCAAAATCCGTATGTAAAATCAACATTACATTTTGTATGTAACTTTAGCACCATAAAATAAAATTTGTAGTGGATGAGATTCAAAATCAGATTCCTTCACTGATCAAAGAAAATTTAACCACTACCACAAACAAATTCTTTAGTATTATCATGATTTTTATTATACTTATTATTAATATAGTTTATACATATTATTATTAATATAGTTTATACATATTATTATTAATATAATTTATACAAAGTTTCTCAAGTGAGACAAGCTTGTTCAAGTAATGTACAACTGAATAATACTTGAGATGGTAGTATAAGCTAAAGAGTCGTAGTATTCAGTATAAAACTTATTACGAAAAAGAAATATCTTAGTTTTACTGATAATTTAGATTATATAGATTAAAATATCAGGTGGTGAAAATAAGAAGGAAATTTGTGCATGAGACTAATGTAGGTGCATCAAACCATATTAACATAAGAAGTTGAGTAAGAATTTTTTAATATGTTTTTTATGGGCCATGTGCTAGTTTTTTTTGTGAGACATGCTTACTATGTCTTTTGAAGGCGTCAAATGTGACAAACTATGTTAGTTTCTCAGTTGTTTCTTTACACTACCCTCCTTGACAACTTTGTTGCTATGGTTTCCTTCGTGACATAACTCATCTTCTCCTTAGACATCAACTCGCAATCCAACACCACCAAAGACACAATTTCTCACCAACTGTTCCGCTCCAGCTGAGGGGTATGTGCAACAACCTTAAACACAACACCATCATCTTACAATCATCCCTGTACTTGCAACATAAAAGACATCAAAAGAGACAATCACGCCTAACAACAACCAACTTCTAACCTCATCACGCCTAACTTCCTTCTCACAACACATCAAGTATACAATCCCTACCTATTCCTAAATTTTTAATGGATTTCAAGCAGGATATAAGGTCCATACACCATTGGAATATGTGAAAGCAGCTAGTCTTTCTTTACATGTAATCCATGACTAAACCTTTAGTTGAGCCAAAGTGAAAATCTCAATATAATCTACTCCATCATTCTTAAAAAAAATAATTCTATTTCTCTAATTTCAAATTTCCCATATCACTACAATCCACATGCATTTCCATACTCTATTCGCGTACTGATTTACCCATGATATTCTAAAACACAAGGTGTGTGTTGGTTTCAAAGTGACTAACTGACTCCTCCCCAATCCACTGACTACACAAACACCACACCTTCTAGGCTATTCTACAATCAAAGAAAACATGATTTGTCACCTCCTCTTCCACCTCACACATTACACACTCATTGTTATCCAATACCACTCTTCTCCTCCTTGGATTATCCCTAGTTGCTAGTCTATTTTTTAACACCCTCCACGTTATGACCTACGCTGACTGCAATGCCTTAATACTCCAGAAAAGTCCATACAATGTCCTATTCACTACTCAGTTCGTTCCTAAGAATCCTATAAGCATAACTAACCGTATACATAACGATTCATCTTTCTTCCATAACCATTTATCCTCACTTTCCTTAATCAAAGTCTTTCCTTCCAACTGTTGCATCAACTAAATTAGTTCCCCCAATTCCCACTCGAACATATCTCTCCTCCATTCCAACTTCCAGCTCCACTCTTGATCACTCCAACTCCCCTACTTGGTATAAATATGTCTTTTCAGATATTGAAACCGAATACAATCTTGAGAACCTGGCTTTTATAGCAGCATCCTCAACCCATTTATCGTCTCAGAACATAATATTTTTGGATTCACCAATCTCTCATGAGACCTTATCCTCAAAATTATTTCCCCACTCCTCCGACAACCAAACCTTCTTTAAGTCCCTCGAACAGAGAGACTCCTTGTTACTTCTAGCGATACTTTTTAAATTTCTCCTCCCTCAATACTTTGACACAATGATTTCTCTATTGGTATTTTTGTGTGTGTGTGTGTTACAACATGATTTTGATAAAAAATTTAAAATGATAAAAAAAAGGATAATGTCTGTTGTGACTTATTTTGAATCCAAACTTTGATGTTAATTTGCAAGGATGAAATGTTAGATTGATATGTATATATATAGTATTGGAGTAGAGCAGTTACTCTACCAACTTTATAATTTTATGAGCTTAAGGCTGTGTCATTGTTTCTGAGTTCTGACTTTTTGTAGGGCAGAGCCAGAGGACCGTTGAGCTGATTCATGCTCTTCATGTGCAAGGACCAAATATCAATCTCAGTTTGGTGGTGGGATTTATAGGCACATTTAAACCCTTTAGTAATAAAATAATTTCTATAGTTAATTAATTAAAGTCCATATAACAATTAATTCAATTATTTATCACCTAAGTAATCTAAATATATTAAAAAAATTTATTTACTTAACTTTTTAAGATGAGAGAGATTTTTAATATTTTTTTTGTTAAATTGAAGCCTTGACTTCACTATCACCAACAGCTTACCCACAACCCATCTCATAAGTCATAATTGCTCCATGATTGTCTCTCTTCTTATATGAAATGCCTTGATTTAGATTCAACTCACACCACTTTGCATCTTCTTGAGAACCAACCCACTTCCCCTTTGTTTTTCTTTCTCAATACATTTTCTCCAATGGAGGAGGTAGGAAGTGTTCTTCACTTTCTTCAAAACAAGACCATTTTAATTGCTGGAGGCACTGGTTTTCTTGCCAAGAGTAACTAAGCTCTCTTCCTCTCTATCTCTTTCTCTCCTTCTAAGTGTTAACTGCACCTTTTTTCCATATTGGTGATGTCTTTGGTGTATGCATGTTTCAGTTTTACTGGAGAAGATATTGAGGGTTCAACCCAATGTTAAGAAGATTTTCCTTCTTTTAAGAGCCTCCGATGCCAACTCTGCTACTTATCGCTTGCACAATGAGGTAGATATGAACAAATACTACACCAATAATTTCTCTTTCCTTCATTATCTATGGATTGTTATCAAACATCTCATTAACTCTTTATCTCTTTATATCATATCACTTATCATATTTACTACTTCCTTTCATAAGATCATATTTGGTTATGTTTTCTATATTACTATACATATAATTTAGTCATTGTAAAGGAAAGCAAACCATACTTTCTTATACAGAAGGGTATATTACAGATAATAAATGCACAAATATTATATTATTATTGTTATCATGATGGTGGTGATGATAATTAAGTTTCAGCAGGTGCAGTAAAGTCTTTGCCATTCTCTGAATTTTCGCTCTCTCATTATATTAATGATCATACCCTTATATGTTCATAAGTATGGATTCGAGTGTGATTGATTGGCCCTTATAAACTTAATCAAACAAACACAGACAGTTGTTAACATGATCTCTATGGTTCATTATCAAAAACTGTCTTGTGACTTTCTCAAAAGGCCTGAGAGCATTTATGACTATAATTAAGCATCGGATTAAGGACTTCAATTAGATGCATGGTTTGCTTCATACATCATGTTTTCAAGTTTGTCCCAATCATTAATGAGTGAGCATGCTTGTCCCAATCATTAATGAATGAGCATGCTTGAGTTTTTCTCACAAGAAGTCTCATTTCATTTCATTGAATTTGTGGCTAAAATTGGTGCTTATTATATACTTTTGACAATTTTAGATCATAGGGAAGGACTTATTCATTGTGCTAAAGGAAAAATTGGGTTCAAATTTTAAGTCATTCATTGCTGAAAAAGTGACTCTGGTGCCGGGGGACATCACCTATGAGGGTTTGGGTTTGAAGGATTCAACTCTGAGGGAAGAGATTTGCAATCAGACTGATGTTATCGTCAATCTGGCTGCAACTACCAACTTTGATGAAAGGTTACACTTTTTTTGGGCTAATTTAATATTTGCATAACTCAGTTGGATATTTCTTTTGCCTTAATTTTCTTCCATGAAAAATTAAATGCAGGTACGATATAGCGTTGGATCTAAACACCTTTGGGGTCAAGTATGTCATGAACTTTGCTAAGCAATGTACTAAACTGAAAGTGCTTCTTCATGTATCAACAGGTTAGGAACAATTAGTGTCAGTGTCAATCCATCTGAATATTTAAAAGGGTATTATTCATGAATAAAATAAAATGAAAAACATTAATTAGCCTCACACAGTGATGTTACATGTCAAATATTTCAGCTTATGTATGTGGTGAGAGAGGTGGACTCATCCTAGAAGACCCCTATCACTTTGGTGAAACGCTGAATGGAGTGTCTGGCCTAGACATCGATGCAGAAAAGACAATAGTGTGTAACAAATTGGATGAACTACGAGAACAAGGAGCCACAGAACGTGATGTTAAAATAGCCATGAAGAATCTGGGTATTAGCAGGTTTGTTATCACAACCCTACATGCTTTAGCATACTGTCATATCATTTTCAGAAACTATATTCTGTGATTAGCTATTTTCAGAAAAGTCACAGTTTTTTTCACTAGTTCTCTTTTTCTTTAAAACCTTATAGAGTAAATCAGGTATTAATCTTTCCCATTAATTCTGAATAGACACGAACAGTACATGGTCCAGGCAAGTGATGTTCAAGTTCAACCACCTTTTCAAACTCAGCTTAGCTTTAACATGTGTCTTATTAGTCATAAACACAGTTGTATTTAGGGAAAATTATATTTATTCAACATGAAAGTGAATAGTTTCTACACTAGATATGAATTTGAGGTGAATATTTTTACCTTTATGTTAATAATGGAAGTGTGACAAATCACAATTCAATGCAGAAGTGATTACAGGCCCACACATAAACACTTGGCACACACTCTGAGGGTATAAAAGGATGTTAATGAGTACCATTTGCACATACATTATAACTATCAAGAAAGTACGTGTCACCCCATAATAATAGGAGGCTCTTAGATCGATGCAAAATAATATTATTTCCCAATTCATCTGAAATGTGCAATGACTATGGTCGATGGATAATATGAAACAATCTGCAGAAACACGTGTGAAGAGTTGAAGGAATAGTTCTTATGATGCATATGTGACAACTTAGACCCCCAAACGTGAAGCATCATGATGGAGACTATATAGTAGCTAGAAGCCTACATGTGTGCTTCTTATTCTACCTCAAAAATTATGCTTCCATAGGCTAATAAAGGAAAATTACTACTACTATGAGAAAGCTTATTATTAGGTAGGAGTTAATTGAATTGAAGTAACAAATGAGGGAAAAAACAATAAATTATTAATACATTATTTGTCTTTCTCTTTATATATAGCAAATTCAAGTATTTACATATTTCTATTTAAAGGCTCAAGTTAACAAGTTTTAGTCATAACAGCCCATAATCTTTACCCTCTTTTTAAAAATATCTAATAATTTATTTACAAATACAAAGTTAAAATAATGCCTCTCAACTATTTTTTTAGAATATTCTACATAATTATATATTTTTCAATATTTACAATAATTTGTCTTAAAAAGACAATGTGATGTTTTTAAACAATTAAAATATGTTAGTGTGATATTTAAAAAAAAAAGTGAAATCAAGATCAACAAAAACATATATAAAAAATTGAAAAGATATTAAGAAATATTAATAATATTTATTCTTTAAAATACTTAACTCTTCAACTGTTGCATATACGATTTTACTGTCTGGCCCCATAAGGGCTTATGATATCAAGATCTTTCTAGAGAATGGAAAGGACAGTGACTCTACCAAAAGGCTGGTCCATGTTCTCTAAGACATTAAATAAAATTGTTAAAAAAATAAGCATTATTATTTTGCTGAAACATTATAGAAAGAGTGGAATAAAATATCCATGATATATTATATATTATGATTATTTTTTCTGACTCAATTTATAATTCTCTCTGCATATTTTCTGTAAAAATATTATTTATTTAATGAGATGTAGAAAACTATAATAAGGAAATAAAATTACCATAATTATTATGTTTGTTGTGTGTGTTATGATCAGGGCAAAGGTGTATGGATGGCCAAACACATACGTGTTTACAAAGGCAGTGGGAGAAATGCTTGTGGAAAAACTCAAAGGAAACCTATCTGTTGTTATTATGCGTCCTACCATTGTCACAAGCACAATGAAAGAACCTTTCCCTGGTTGGGTTGAGGGTATCAGGTAAATCAAAAATTTTACTTTTTCACTTCCCAAATAGTAAATACTCAATCTCTCTTAAAGGGGTGACTTAAATTTTTAGTTAAGAATATTGTTCAGTTAATAATGTAACTATGAATAAACATAAGTGCCATGATTGAGTAGAGAGTGGAACTGGTTTGATAAAGGAGTTTATTGTGGTCCAATCATGTATACAGTTTTGATCTATACCAATGAATGACTGAAACAACTACTTGCATTCAATTAAGTATCACCAACTAATCATGCTCATTTAACCATAAAAAAGTTTAAGGAAATAGTTAGAATATGAAACAAACATGCATTTGGTTTAAAGAGAATGGACATGTGGAAGTGAAGATATATGAGCTCAAAGTGGACGATTTTCCCTTTTGTTTGTTACAGAACCATTGACAGTTTAGCTGTGACTTATGGGAAAGGAAAGTTAACATGCTTCCTTGGAGATATCAATGGAGTTGTGGATGTGGTGAGTTGCTGCACAAAATACGTTTGTTGTCTGGTTTTGTGATGAATTTTTCTCCATCTCATAAAAACCTATGAATTTAATGTGTAGGTCCCAGCAGACATGGTGGTGAATGCTATGCTAGTGGCCATGGTGGCTCATGCAAAGCAGCCAAGTGATATCATATACCATGTGGGTTCCTCTCTTAGAAATCCAGTCACGTACTTGAATCTCCAAGACTTTGGATTGAAATATTTCACAGCAAAACCATGGATAAAAAAGGATGGTACACCGGTCAAAGTTGGCAGAGTAACTGTATTGACCAGCATGGATAGCTTTCAGAGATACATGTTCATTCGCTACCTCCTTCCATTGAAGGTTCTTCTCTAGTTTACCTCCCCTCCTTATCCATAATCAACATACTTAATATATTATCAAACTTTCTAGAATAATTATAGTTCATGACATGACATCTTCATGTTGTTTTCAGCTAAAAGCTTAAGCTTGTCACATAATTGGTTCATGACAATCATCACTCCCATTTAACTTAACAAGATTGTTTGACAGTGAAATGACCTGTGATTAGTGTAAAAAATCATCTAACATTAAGACAGTATATATTAAACCTAAACTCTTCTTGGTAATTAGTTCATTACATGCAACTCAACCTCATAACAACTGGTATATAAGGTATAAAAACTACATGTTGTTTTCAACTAAAAGCTTTTGACATGATTGGTGCATGACAAGGCTTTGTTTGACAAGTTTTCCATTAAATAGGGACTTGAGCTTGCCAATACTGCACTTTGCCAGTATTTTCAGGGAACGTATCTCGAGCTGAACAGGAAGATCCAAGTTGTGATGCGGATGGTTGAACTTTACAGACCCTACATGTTCTTTAGTGGCCTGTAAGTGTTGTAAACTGCAATAGGAACTTTGCATGCTTCAGATTTAATGCACATTTTTTATGTGTAGCTAGTAACATAGACACACCACATTAAGATGTTTAGTTATTGACTTCATGAGGTATTAACTGAGGCAGAGAATGTTATGCATGCAGATTTGATGATATGAACACAGAGAAGTTGAGAATGGCAGCAGAACAAAGTGGGACAGAGATAGATATGTTTTACTTTGATACAAAAGAAATTAATTGGGAGGATTACTTTATGAAGACCCATCTTCCTGGTGTTGTCAAGTACATTTTTAAGTGATGTTCTACTTTTAGGTGATTGGTGAGAGTAGTAAACTTTATTAAGATTATGTTTAGAGAAACTTCTCCATAAAACTTACAAAAATAATAAGATAAAATAATGAATTGAGTTTTTCTATAAACTAAATCAGTTTAAATGTATTTTCACTTAAAAATGGTTAAATGAAAGAGTTTTAGTCAAAATGAATAAGCTAAACTGATTTCAGTTTCATAGACAAGTTCATCAAATGTTACCATTTTATTTTTGTTTTAAGTTTTTACGGAGAAGTTTATCAAAAACATGTTTAAGTTTAAAATTGTGAACAGGGACAGCATTGGTGCTATTTATTTCTTAAGATCAGTGTAATTGGTACTGGCTAAATGCTAATTAAGTTTGAAAGGTTTGATTAAGTGTAGCAAATGCTTTTATTTTTCTCTTGTACAATTAATGGTCTTCAATGGAGTTTGTGTTGTTTTGGTTGCTTTTTTCCGTCACAAACTTGGTATCGGTTTCACTAACATGTTAACATAGAAAAAAATGTTAACCAAATGTGTGCTTAAAGACTTCCAAATCCTCTTGAAAAAGGAGAAGAAAGTGATTAAAAATGTTATTCCCACAAGAATACTAACGAGTGTTCACAATTTGATTTGATTTTTATAGATAAAATACATCTTAAATAAACATAAAAATTTATACAATTTGATTTGGTTTGGTTTGAATGTAAAAAAAATTCAAATCAAATTAAACAAATCTTTACATCATTATTCTAATTTAATTTATAACTTTTTTTCAACAACATTATGATCTAATATTTATTCCCTTCTTTACTTTAATTAAATATTCGTTATTCTGTAAAATATTAAATAATTTATTTACACTTAGTAACAAATTCTTTTTTATAAGTAGAACAACTAGCATAAAATATAAAGGTACAACTAGTATCTCCATTTTTACAAAAAAAGATAAACAAAAAAATAAAATATAAGAGTACAACTTGTGTCCACACTTTTACAGAAAAGACAAACAAAGAAAAAAGAATAGTTATACTGTATATTGTATTTATATACGTTGCCCATAAATATTAAATCCTAATATCTATCTCCCTTAAGGCTAACAAACATTCTAGACAAGTATATAATATTGTACGAAATTCTTCAAAATATAGAGATCAAAATTATAGTCACTCTATATTGTTTTCTTCCAATAATATTTGATTTTGCTTTAGCATTTTTTTCCCTCTCAAGGTTAATAATTTAAGGTTTAAATATTTTTTTTCATCCATCCATATACGTTAAATTAGTTTTGTCAGTTGTGCAAACTTTAGACATTCTTATAGTAAAAAAATTATTAAAATGAATTTTTAATAATGTTTTTTCTTTTATGACGTAACAATCGAATTTAAATTTCAACATTACTATATGATACTATTATTACAAAAATTTATTCCTGCACCATATGATTTTGAACTTGTACCCTATCATCTTTCAAAATTATCCTATTGTTTCAAATTTGAAAATCCCGAATTCAAAAATCAAAATCTCATTCTGAAAAACTAAATTCGTAATGAAAAAAATATTTTGGAAAAGAAAATCTGGAACACAAATTCTAGAAATGTATTCCGAAAAAGAATTCAGAAATGTGTTTTAGAAATCCAAATCCAAAAATGTATTCCGAAAAAGAGGTTCCGAAAGTATTTTTTATTCATACCCTTCTTTCATTTAAGGTCACTTTCATCATTTTATAGGAGCATTTTCGTTATTTTAGTAGAAAATCGGGTGCAATTGAAATTGATACAGTGCAGACTCATTTTAATAGTTTCCTTAATACAAGTATCTAAAAAGTCTAAAATTTATATTAAAAACAAAAATCAGTTTCACATAAAATACAGGAACGGAAAATATATTTAACTCTAATGTTATCTTCCGCTTCACATGTTAAAACTTTGCACACATATAACCATTTTTTGAGGTTATGGTTGAGATATTCTTAAAACATTTCATAATAATTTACAGTTTTACTAATAAAAAATGTGAAAACTCTTCTATCACATATTTTTAAACATGAATTAAGCTAAATATATTGGTTCTTTCCTCACATACATATTTTGTATATTAGTAAACCAATAAATAATATAATAATATTTAAATAATTGATTTTGGTACGATTTGGTCGGTTTGACAATGTGAATCAAATCATTGGGTTTTGAAAAAAAATAAAATGTAAATGAATGGGAAAGGTTTTTTTGTTTTGATTGGATGGAGGTGAAGACATGCAATTAATCTACCATTGCATGAGTAGGGAAGTTTTGGCTTTAACATTGGTAGCTGGTAAACCGTGTTTGTTAGATAATGCAGTAAGTAACAGCATGAAATGTTACATGCTTCATTTGCTAAAGTGGTGGTGACAAATGGACCAAAGTACAGAACATAATTTAAGCATGAAATGTTGTTGATTCACAAGCTTCCAAACTGTTCCTGCACATACCATCAAATCAGTAGGCTTCGACATTGCATGTGCCACACTATATATATGCCTCTGGCCCTATCCTCATCACTAACAGGACCCTACGTATATACATCTACTGTTCCAACTGTCAACTTAATATTCAAACCTAACTAAACAATAATTATCTCATTTTAAGTTACACACTCGTATAAGGTTTTACTTGTACAAAGGTTTGAGGCATTTCTAAAATGTTTCTTTTAAATTTAGTTTTTTTTTTTTATATAAAAAATTTAATCTAAATATTATAATGTTTATCGGTCGAGACTAGACGAGATAATTTTAGCATCGAAGGTTGATTGACTAATATGTACAAAATATGTCATAATAAAATAAATATTTTAAAACATGTTAAATTGTATAAAGAATTAGATAATGTAAGGACCGAGAAAAATAGTCTTAGAGTAGAAATGGTACAATTAAAATGACACCTGAATATTTTATTATTAAAGTGAAAAAGCTATATAAATAGAAAATTAGTTATTCAGGTTTCATTT
>Ga0123342_1006443_pt1 | contig 16268 bp, 8 predicted proteins | sample Turbeawhitnodule_FD_89960 | JGI IMG/M metagenome (GOLD analysis project Ga0123342, IMG submission 89960) | Root nodule microbial communities of legume samples collected from Mexico - Turtle bean Mexico white nodule | ecosystem: Host-associated > Plants > Roots > Nodule | place: Mexico: Nepantla... | reverse complement strand
TGAACTTGGTTGATTTCTTGGCATAGCTGTATTCTTCATACTCATAAAATCTAACCAATCTGATTCTGTTATAACTCTCTGTTGATTACAATTTTAATTTGAACAAATTCAAATTGTGCTAGATTGCTCTGAAGAATCAATCTGTTTCATGTAAAAACAATCTGTTCTTTTGCCTCTGATATACTGAAAATTGTTTGTTCTTGCGAAAATTTTATAAGCTCAATTCACCCCTCCCCTCTTGAACTTAGACACTAATAGACCCAACAATATGAACCTCCTTCGACTCTCACCACCTGAATAACTTCATCTATATGATTACATTATCTCAAGAGAGTCAGAATATCTCCTTCTAGACGAATTCCTAGTCAATGCACATCCTAAACAATCTTAACACAGTATTTTCTTTCCTGAAAATACTATGTCTCTATTAGAATTCATATTTTGAACCTTATAATATCCACCATCAAACAATCAAATCATATCAATGTTTATAATTTCCAAAATACACAACAATTCATTGACTAATCATATAAATGTCTAATTAAAGAGATTTTCAAACTATACATGAAATATAAGTTTACATACTTTATAGAAAAAACTATATAGAAATAAATAAATCAATCTTGTAAAAGCAAATAAAAATTAGTTTAATATTTTTATTTTATTTTATTTTTTATTTTTTATCTTTTTTTATTTTACTTTAACTTGAGCTAGAATTCGCTAGCTTGAGCTAAAATCCACCAGAGAGCACCCATAATTTTAGCTTGAGCTAAAATTCGCTAGCTTGAGCTAAAATCCTTCAAGAGAGCACCCAGAATTTTTAGCTTGGGCTAAAATTCGCTAGCTTGGACTAAAATCCTCCAGAGAGCACCCATAATTTTTAGCTTGAGCGAAATATGCAGAAATTTTTTGCATAACTTAATATACCTATTAGATTATAAATCAATATCTCATTCAATTCATAAATTATAAATCTACAAATTACATTGACAGTTCCTGTTCAACATGATACAATCACTCTCATTGAATCATTGAGTTATTATGTCCATTTATACATATATATGATTTCTAATTCCAAAACCATTTAAATCAAACAATCAATTCTCAATCACAACACTTTCAATTTCAATCAAACTACAATCTACTCAGAACAAGAAATCTTGCAACAAAATTTGGAATTGGTGACCCCGTCACACTCACATTCAAATCTTCTAACCTAGGGTTCTATTGAAGATTTTAAACTAGCTTCCCTTACCTTTACTTAAGCATATGCTCACGAAGAGCTCCAAACCTACCAAAATCTTCAAAAGTAGCTTAACCTGCACCACAGAGTCTTGATAAAAAATCTAACTATATCTCTAAGACTCTGATCTACCAAAGACTAATCCTAAAACTAAAAGAGGCACATGCATACACTTAGATTGAGATAGACCTACAAGTTCAAAATTTGACTCAAAAGAGGGTAAAAATTGAACTTACTCTATCAGAGGTTCTGATCGGGCAATCTTATAGGATTCACTGTCAGGAGTCCAATGGCAAACTTTGATCGCCAAACGGATAAGTGAGGAGATTAGAATCTTAGAGAAAAGGGAGAAAAAGGAAAAATGAAACTTTTAGAGAGATGGTGGTTCTTTTAAAATGAAACCTGAATAACTGAATTTTCTATTTATATGTCATTTTCATTTTAATTATAAAATATTCAGGTATCATTTAAAATATATCACTTTTACTCTAAGGTTATTTTCTAAACCCTTACAATGGGCCCTGCTGAGAGTGCGAAAAATGAGTTTTATTTACGAGGCCTTGGTGGTTGTAGGTATTGCTATACTAGAAAAATGTCTTTTGATCATTAGTACATGACACAATCTCCAAAGGTGTGTTTGGATTAGAAAGAAAATTTTAAGGAGTGGATTTGTAATGATTTGAGAGGAAAGTGAGGTTGTTTGGATTGAGATATGTTAGAGTAGATTTGTGAGGAAAGTTTATTGAAGTTTTTGAGTGATGGAATGATGGTGTAAAAAAATTTAATTTTTTTAAAATGTGTAAAATGTAAATTTACAAATTTATCCTTACTTTTAAAAATATTTGAATAATAAAAAAATAATAAATTAATTTATATATTTATTTTTTTATAATTAATAATAATATTATTATATAATAAATTTTTATTTTTATTATTGTTATTATTTATTTTTATTAACAATATTATTAAATATTTGATACAAATAAAATTAAGGGTAATTTTGACTTTTTTAATAAATATGTCTTTATTCTTTTGTGTGTGTTTTCATAACTCTATCTAAATTATAAGCTAATTATGTAAGATCCATTAATCATGAAATTCTATTATTATTAAATTAATTACATATAATTATGTATAATATCGTACAATAACGTATAATAGTTATATATATAATAATTGTGTATAATTTAATAATAATTATTTTTTTAATAATTATAATATTAAAAAATTAAATAGATTACGCAATCCACATCATTCTTATAAGTACATCTGCAATAAATAAAAAATAAAATTAAAAATTAGATGCAACAATAAATAAAAAATAAAAGAAAAAATTAGATGAAACAATAATAATTCACATAAGATTTAAACTATTGTAGAAACAAAGTAAAAAACTAAAATAAAAATAAAAATATAGTCATATAGTTTCCATTTTTACTTTAAAGTTCATTATATTATTTAATCAACAAATTAAAAATTAATAACGGATTAACTATTTTAATTCAATAACTATTACATAAAGCTTTAGTTGGCATAATTAACCATAATTAACCATAAATAAGGGAAAAAGGCAATCTAAATGACAAAGCATGTCAAACAACAAACAATAGAAATTGAATAAGATATTTTTCTTACTTTAGTTGGCATAAATTGAGAGTTGAGCAATATTGGGTTATAATGTCAACATATTTCAATTAACGTTGTACGTTAAGTCTTAGAAAAAAAGGAAGTATAGTATTGTTGTCCAAACACAATGATAGGAATAAGATATTTTGATAAGACATTATATTTATTACAATTTTGCAGCAAAAACAGAGTATGATCAGACCAACTATATTACCTTCCAAATTCAAATAAAAAACAGTTATTAAAAAACAAATGATCTACTGATTGTTGACTTATAACATTGGCCAAGAAAAAAAAGAGTAGACCTTTGTACCTGTGATAATTACTTAAATTTCTATTGTAAGTGGGTATATGTGAATCTGAATCAATAGTATCTAAGTTATGATTTGTCAATCTTTTTTCTTATATATACTCTTTCAATCATGTTCCTGTACCAAAACTGTATCATTTCAAACATCAATATTTTCAAAAGAGATGAACATTAAAAAATATTTATACAAAAAAAAGTTTAACTATATTACGAAGAAAATAAATTAGAAACCTAAACAACATAATCATCTGATCAACAAATAACATATAAAAATAGACAATGATAATTGTTATCATGTTACAAATTTTATATGTAAAACAATTAAAAAAAATAAATAAATATTTATTTATTATAGATATAATAATGAGAATCACAATTTTCACTTTTTATTTCATTTACTTTAATTCAAACTACCTTTTTTTTTTTAAATTCAATTTTTAAATTCATTTTTGGATTCAAACAAAACATAAGAGAGATTTAAAAAAACCAAAATCGTAACGGAACAAATTGGTTGTTCAATCCGTATAGGAAATTATGTGAGTATGGTATAAAAATAATTTCTAATATTAAAAAGATTTAACTTTATAAAAGCAAATAACTCTAATTGTTAAAAAAAGACTGTATAATGTAGAGAGGGTTGCATGTCAGGGTGCTGCATATGTGCAGATATATACATAATAGGTGTGAATTTGTGAGCTGAGAAGAGAAAAAGAAGAAAAAGAAATGCTTACTAACAGAGTTCAACATAAGAGGCATCTGATCTGAAGCTTACGTCAACTGTGGATTATACCCTCTCTGTCTCTCTCTCTCTGTCAGACTCATTAATTACACTTTTAATTATTATTTTGTTCTGCTTTTGTTTTGGGTTCCAACCATACACCTCCTGCACCAGATCAGATCTTTTGCTTAACGGCAGTGATCATATCTCCATTTACCGATAAACTGAAAAGCCGGTCACATTCTTAACTCCGTTCCCATTGCGGTTACCGCAATCATTATTAGTGGCTGGATATAATATTATGTCAGCTGTATTTGTGGATTTGTAAGTTCAATCATCAAATCACTCACTTATTACTCTTATCTAAACCTTGGGATTTGTTACTGACACTGCATAATTCATCATTTTCATCTTCTGCAATAACACAAACCACTGTAGTTACTATTGCAAACAAATCATTTTAAATCCCATTCTCCAATCTTCACAAACTTTCCTTAGCTTCCATATTTATTTTAAGACCAATAATTATATTCATTTATGATTAAGGTAAACAGGTTATGTTAAAAAAATTACATTTTAACATTTATTTATTATTTAAAAAAAAAAATTATTTTGATATTAACTAAAGTAAAAATATTCTTTAACATCTAAATAGTTTTTTTATTTAATAATCTATTTTTCATGCAATTATAGCTTTCACTTTGTTTGAATGAGAAAAAGAAAGTGAGAACGTAAATTATAAATAGTGGAAATAAAATGGAAATGGATAAAAATATTTAAATTGAATTATTTTGATTGAAAAGGGTAAACATATTATTTTTTATTTTTATAAATTTAAATTGATTTTTTTAATCGATATATTGGATTTTTTTTAAGTCTAATTGAATCCCTCTCTATATATATCAGTCTACCTCTTATTCGATTGTTTTTACTATTTGAAGAATAATACAACTTATTTAAAATTTTAACACTTTCATTCAAAACTTTAACCATTATTCAGATATCTTTGTTTAAAATTGGGTAGCAAATACGTGAGATTTAACAATTCGAAGATTGAAAGAAGAACAGAAAATGCAAGTAAATATTATTAATCATTGTATTTTATGTGTTAATTTTATGCTCTTTTTATTCTTTATTTAACGAAAAGAAACAACGAGTACTTTAATTAAAATATTTTCGTTACAAATTAGCACAAGTGTATAAAAAGTAAAAAACTACAATCATTGAACTAAATCGATGAAAGCATCTGTATTCCATTAATTTTTAATCTAAAATATAATTACAAAATTGCATAAAAGTGATTAAATCAAGAGATTTTTTTTTTTTACCATCAAATAAAAATAATCAAGAGATTTAGTAAAACGAGTTAAAATGAAAAATAAAAATAAATTAAAGTATTAAAATTTTAAGCGTATAATCTAATTTTTTTAAAAAAAGTTTATCAAATCCTTGTCTTGGTTAAGGTTGAACTAAAATAAATTTGACTATGAAACTGATTATAATTAATATGGTTTGAATTTAAAACAAATATAATTAATATAGTATGATTCATGCCTAATTTTCCTTTATTTTTTATCATATATATTATTATATTTACCATTTTTTCTCTTATCTTTTTTCACTTTTTCTTACACCAATCCATCTCTGTAAACGACTAAATTATTGTTATTATCATCATTACAAAAACCATCTTTAAAAATATAGTTAAGTTTTGGGATTTTAATGTGATTATAGCAAAATTTTGTATTTATTGTCAATAATACTATCATTGTTTTACTTCTTAAAATAATAATAAAATTATATATCAGTAAACAGGCTGAAAAAATGTTCAGTTTGCTTGCTGTTTTTCCTACATAACTTGTTCCATTTTCCATAAAGAGAACTTCGTATTTTGGTGAAGTATGAGGACGAAGAAAGAGCCCACGGTGACAGAATCAAAAGACACTGACAGAACACGAGAGACGAGACAACGTTTGTTTGTTTACGAAAAATGAATGGCCAGGACTTGCCAGAATACTTCTAACTTTTATCAGTTAAAAAGAAAAGAAAAGAAAAAAACTTCTGAGTTAAACACTGTTACTGACAATGATTAACATCAAGAGTCTGTTTTACTGTGTCAATATGGAACATCTATCTCTACCTGTGATGATCTTATCTTACACTGTTTTTGAACTCAATATATTTAATTCTACTCTATTTTCTTACATATCAGTTTCAGTATCTGCATCAAATAGGACATAAATGAAAGAAAAAATGTATCAGTAGAGTGAGAGCATGTTTGATATAACTTGCTGATACAGTGAAACAAGTTGTATTTTGAAACATGAAGAATAGAATAGGAGTGATGAACTGCGTTTGAGAGTGTTGAATACAGTACAAAGCTACAAATCTTGTAGAAGTTGATTGATGTAATAGCCTCCTGAACACTGTAGTGCTTGAAAGGCTACTCTCATAATAATATGTGCTTTTCAACCTCAGATATTTAGATGAAGGTAAAACATATAAGAAAAAAAAATGTTACTAGTCTAATATTTATAGCTTTTTCTAGTTTCTCCAGAGAGGTTTTAATCATGAATATATATAGGACCATCATCATCATCTTTATTTTAGAAACCAAGATAAGAGTTTATTAATTTTCTATTTAACAAAACAAAATTAAGTGTAGTATATATATATATATATGTATATATTTCATTTTAAGTTATCTTATTTTTATAAACTTATGCTTCTGTTTTTTATTTAATAAAAAATAATTTGAAAAACGATTATTGTTGGAATAGAAATAGAAGTTACTACAAAAGTAATCATATTTTACTTTTACCTAAAAAGTTACGTTTGCACCCCCGAATTAGAATCGCAAAATGCCAATTTCTTTGTGTGAAACAAAATGTAAGCTTTTCAGAACCTCATGTTTTGAGTCACACACAGAGAATATGCAAAGTTTTGTATATTATTATAATTTATAAATATTTTGTAATGTATTCATATATTTGATAACTTTTGTTTTAATTAACTTCGTAAATATTAATTTACATTTATACTTATCCATATTAGATAATTTAATATATTAAAGAGTTAAATATATTTTTCATATATAAAATTGATTTTTTTAATTCACATTTTAATAAAAAAATTATTAAAATAGATTTTGACTATATATTTTTCTTTTTTATATAACAAACAAATATTCAATACCAATTATATTATAATTGTATAACATTTACATAATTATATCTCAACATAAATATATTTTAATAACTTTTTTATTATGAATATGTATGAAATTTAAATTTGACAAAAACCATGTAAAAATAAGGCATGAAAAATATATTTAAATTTATATTAAATAGTAGTACATATTTAACACTATATTAATTAATGATATCGTTCAAGTGGCTATATATGGAAACATACACTGGCCTATATGATTGGATTTATTTATTTCTATAAATGGTCATTCATTTTCTGCACAAGTTTTGAAAAAGAAAAAAAATAATCTTTGAAAAATATACAGGGTGGATTGACTTTCTTGTTTTGGAGCATGCGTGTAGATTTTTTCTCTGGGTTTGAAAATGTTTGCCCCACGCTAGGTGGGAGAGATAAAAGGTTAGTGTTGAGTGTTTCAGATGGATTTTAGTTTTCATGAAAAGAAGTTCTTCAATTACAGCTTCTTGGTTAAAGTGTGGAGCTTGTTGAGACAAGGTTTGAATATGTGTTAGTATGTTCAGTTCAAGGAACTTTAGATGATTATGGAGAGAACTTCTCTCTCCTTTTTAGGATTTATTATTATTGCATAACTTACTTTTATCCCAAAAAGTGAGGTTAAAGCTTTGGATGATAATTACAACACCATTATTACATGATTGAAACTGTTATTTTATTGCCAAGATACATACATGTTTCATGTTCTTGCCTCAAAATTTCAGGTTTAGGATGATGCAGAGAAGGGTGGAGGAGACAATGACAGACTCAGAAATACGAAGAAATAAAAAGATGGCAAGAAGCTGTGGAAAGTAGAGGGAGGAGGGACCACAGATGTTGGAGCCTCACCCAGCTTCACACATATTCTCACTCTCTCAACTTTCAAACCTAAAAAGTAAAAACAAAATTAAAAATAAATAAATATTTTATAAGAATAAAAAATAAAAAATAAAAAAAACACGTAACTTTATGTTAATTTAGACGTTAAAAGTAACGGCTGATAATCGCTTTTGCAATCATTGTAGCACTGCTTAACTTCACCCTTCTCACTTCACTTTCATTCATACCAACAACAACAACACTTCCCCAACCGGAATCTTCACACTTCCACTTCCCACCAAATCTCATCAACACTTCTTTTCGATCGCACCTAAGGTATTATAAACTACCCACTATGCTACTTCCTTCACCACTATACTATATCACAAACTTCTACTTCTTTTTTAGTATTGTTTTTGTAAGTAATTTTTGTCTTTCCCCCGTAAATTGAATGTGGTGTTGTGTTTCTTGTTCTTTGTTAATTTCAGCGTATGCACCACTCTCAAGGTGGTTCTTTCTTGTTAGTTTTTTTAAGGAAGCGTGGGTGAGTTGGTGGTGGTTGAACTTGGAAACCTCCTCTAGATCCGTTGGAGTTGGAGGGTGGATCAAAAGTTAGGGTTTCATTTGTTGTTGTGCTTTTACGTATCCCGTGAGAGCTTTAACTTGTGCCTGTTTTCTGCGAGTTATGTGAGTGAGTTCTTCATCTTCAATCTTACCGACATATAGATTAGGAGAATGTTATACTGTTCGTTTGGTAGTTGAAATAGTGTCACACGAGAGCAGTTAAGGAGGGCAAGTTAGCTTATGTATCTCTCCTGGTCTTTGTATTTTTTGCTTATTGCTAAATATAGTACAAATAGAAACGAGTGAGAAAGAGAAGGAACGCAAGTTGCCTTATTAATTTCACCATACAGAATAATAAATCAATCAACTCTATCTATTCTCGAAGCACAAGAAGCTCTATGTTTATCTGGCTTTTTTATGAATACTTTCATTCTCATGTCAAATTCTTGTTTTTTTCGTCTGAACTTTATTTACTGCTGTTTGAACTTTGTACCTATTTTGTCTGTAGTGTAATTACCGTTCTCAATTTAATTATTTTTTCGTCGAAATTATGTAGATAAGTACTGTTAGTTTATTTTATTACTACTATTGAAGTTATGATGTATGTGTTTGTTTTTGAATGGTTGTTTTTCTCTCTCTAATGCGTTTGTGAAAGGGTTTCTTTGGTGATCCTTTAGGCTTTGTTCGGAGTTAGAGAGTGGTTGGGTTAGAAGATTGGAATGAGCAGCTTAAGGCCTGAATTGCATGTTGCCCAACAACTTCGGCGGGACAAATTGAGGATCCAAAACAGTTCCCAACATTTGCAGGAGTTCCCTAGCAACCTAGAACAGTTATCGTTACACCCAGGTTTCAACTTGGATATTCTTCAAGTGAGAAATGTTCGAAACGGAAACATGCTCGACGAGGCCCTTTATTCATCGGATATGATAACTTTTTCCACTGCTTCGAATCCTTTATCTACTCCCAGAAACCCGTTGGAGTGTCAAGAGTTGATGATGGCTCAGTATGGTTCCACGTCCTTTCCTCATTCATCATCCCCTAAGGACCAACAATGTGGACCACGCCACTTGGGTTCTAATTGGATGATGAATTATAACGAAAGCAATACCAACACCAACAACAACACCTTCTTCTCTTCTGACCTTAATAACAATGCTTCTGGTGAAATGGCCAATAGAGAAATTCAGAAGCAGTTAGGTGAAATGCATTACCCCCCTTCTTCGTCTTCTTCACCTCCTCTTTACCATAATGCTTTGCAGGACATGGCTTATGGCGTTTGGGGAGGGAACCATGCTGAGCCTGTGCTTCATTATCAAGCAAACAGCGAGTTACGTTTTGGGGGGGCTAATTTATGGGCGAATAGTAGCGGAATGGGTTTCAAAAAGAATAATGAACAAGACATAAATCCTCATCAGGGTTTGTCACTGTCACTTTCATCAAACTCACAATCCAAGCCTTGTTTTGAAGAAGGGTCTGCATCAGATGACCCTACACAATATTCAAAGTCAGTGAAGTGCTCCATGAAGCTGAACGTGCTTTCAAACAACACTGTTTATCGAAATGTTGGCCCCCTCGGTCCTTTCACCGGGTACGCCACGATTTTGAAGAGTTCAAGATTCTTGAAGCCGTGTCAACAGCTGTTAGATGAGTGGTGCTGTCAATATGGTTCAAAGTCTGCGAGAGGAGGGGGTTGTGACGTTCCAGAGTGGGTCTCTCGAGATGTCAGTGCTGCTTCTATTTCTGCAGCTGCTGGTGATGCTCTTAATGTTGATGAAAGTGAAGGTGCTGCAAAAGGTGGTGGCAATTTGGGTGTTTCATCCTCTGTGTTGTATAGTTCAAATGAAAATGATAATACAAATAGCGCTGATGGCGGAGCCACGAGTAGCTTTTGTCTTTCTTCTCGGCCAGAGTGCCAAAAGAACAAGGCAAAACTACTGTACATGCAAGATGAGGTTGGTTTTTTCACTGCTCATGTAGTGTAATAGTAACCCTTCTGGCTTATTTGTGTTTCTTACTTTTTTGTCTTGTGTGTTTTTGGTATGTTTGTATGGCTAATGTCTGTCAGAGGTTTTTACTGTTTTGTAACATGAAAAAAAGGCCAAATGCTTTAAAACTTTCCTGTGCAACATGAGGTCATTTGGTGTCGGTTATTGTGGATGCAAAGCTCATGAAAAGTTAGCTTGCCAAAGTATTTACAACAAGGATTTACGTCCTCAGAGTGTGGGGCAAAACGAAAATATGCATATTTGTGTTGTTGTGTCGAATTGGTCAGTTATTTAATTTGAATGTGTTTCTAATTTTATATGGATTTTTTAGCGTTTTCTTATTGGTTTGAATAGTTTTGTTTATGCCAAATATTATTACAACCTGGTCTGTGGGTAATAAGGCTAGGCTATTGTTCTTTACAATTTGAGTTTATGGTAATGCTGTTACTTTGCTTCCATGAAGAGTGTTTGCCAGGTCTATTTTTTGTTTGTTTCGTGTCGTGTAGTTATTGTGGCTCTAATTCTTTTGCTTTGATTTTCATTTTTCACTGTTGGGTGGGGGCATTTGCTCATTAAATATTTTATTTTGACAAGCTAATTAAGAGGAGCTCATTCTTCTTTAATGATATACTGGTCCTTTCTTTAATTTCTTATTTTTACAAAAAAAATTCTGTCAATATATTTCCTTGTGTCATTTCTAATGTTTAATGTTCTTTACCTTATTTTATTATCCCTTCGGTACAATTTTTTTTTATCTTGTCATTTTACTCTTTGTTAATATGGACTCTATCTCAGCATATCTGTGACAATGTGCAGTCACACCATATAAAAGTCTTGGTAAACACCTTATCCAATTAATAATGAACTAAATTGATAAATAGGTTCTTTATAATTGCTTTTTAATGTATTAAGTAGTTAATTATTTAAATATTTAAAATAATGTGAAGAAATATGAACATGACAGGAGAGCTCTCTCATTGAATTTTTTCTGGCTTTTCTTTGTTCATTTTATATTTTTTTGAAGATTATTAGAGAACATCCAAACCTCTGTTTCCATGCTTGCTAATACTTTCTTTCTCCACAAAATAATAGCGTTTCATACATAAATAATTGTTGCTTAGCAAGTAAAAGTTTCAACTATGTTCTCTACAAAATAATTGCGTTTCATGCATACTAAGTAATAATTGTTGCTTACATAAAAGCTTTGAAATATATTCTTCACTGACGTGCATATGTTCACCTGCACACTGCAGTGTACTCACTTAGATGTTGATGTATCCTACATACAAGCTTTTCTAGTTACTTTTGAAATAAATATTCAGAAATTCTATCAACGCAAGTCTTAATGTACTCAAACAGGTTTGATCATACTGTTTTTTCTGTACTGCATTTGGTAGGATCCTGATTTAGCTATTAATGAGGGAATATAGGATACGATAAATTGCTTAATTTACTGTTGGAATTTGTGTAGTTTTGGACTACTGTGCTCTAATAGTGGAAATGAATTTTGTTGCTCAAAATGTCTGGGATTCGCTTCTTGTCCAAAAACTATCTTATAAATCCATGTAGGTGTCTATGCCTATGCATGAATAGATTGCTTGATAACGTTTCACCTGTGTGCATTCCACTTTCTGAAAGTTCTTTGTTTATTCCAAAATCTCTAAACAAAGTGTCTGAGGGATTATCCTACCTGGTTGCTATTGTTCAAATTGGTGGGTTATTAGTGGTTAGTTTTTTTGTCATGTACTTCAACACACTTTTAATAATTTTACCTAAATAATTGTGGTTGTTAGAACAATATTAAAATATCTTATTATTATATATGGTACACCTTTGCTTTACCAAGCTCGCCACAGCTCAATAATGATGAAATAGGGGCGTGTTTGTTTTATGGTTTACAATAGTATAATTTTGACTTATACTCATTCTGGTTGAAATATATGGGAATGCTTTTAAAGTTGTTGTTGATTTTGTTGCACTGAGTCATGATAGGTTACTAGGAGATTCAAGCAATACCATCAACAAATGCAAATGGTTGTTCAATCATTCGAGACTGTAGCGGGTCTTAGTTCGGCTACTCCGTATGTCTCCTTGGCTCTTAAGTCGGTATCCAAACACTTCAGATGTTTAAAAAATGCTATCTCAGATCAACTGAAGCTTACATGTGAAGTCTTGGGAGAGGACTTTTCATTGCCAACCACAAGTAATGGTGGTAAATTTGACAATAATATGGCAAGGCTAAGGTTCATAGATCAAAGTTTTCAGAAACACAAATCTCTAGGGGCTAACATAAACTTTCTTGAGCCCCAACAACACGTATGGAGGCCCCAGAGAGGCTTACCAGAACGATCAGTGGCAATTCTTAAAGCTTGGCTATTTGAGCATTTTCTTCATCCGTATGTCTTCTCTCTGTGTATGAAACTATGGATTTTTTCTGTTTGCTCAGAAGAAGGAAAGTGAGATTGAATTATGATTTTCATTTTGCTGTTCAATTTCATTTCAGGTACCCTACGGACACTGATAAACACATGTTGGCTACCCAAACAGGTCTTTCAAGAAACCAGGTGGGGGTCTACTACTTTTGAATTCATTATTGTGTCTATATAGTCCTTGAGCTATTTGCTTGATTTAATTTGTGTCTTTGACATGCTCTTTTGGTGGCTTCTTAGTGGGTCCTATCAGTGGGCCAAACATAGTCAAATATTTGCTAATTCAAATTCCAAGTTTTAATTAAATTAGTGAGGAAACTTGTTCTTTGTGTTTTTCATTCTCAGGCTTTTAGGCCGACACATACGTTTTTAGTGCATCACGTTTCATTTTGCTTCTTTTTTTCAATTTTTTGTTTTGAAGCAATATGTTAAAGTGAACATTTGTTTTCTCATTTATTTACTTCTCTGACAGTAGTGAAAACAAATTTAAACAATGCTATTTTTGAAGATTATAATACGGGTATGCATATAAGGGTTGAACCACCCTTAAGTGGTTCCTGTTATTCAATCATTTTTTGCTGATAAAAAAAAAGGGTATACATATAAAGGGAATTTGAGAAATAAAGTGCTATCTGAACCTCACCTTACGGAGATATTAGTACATGGTCTAGGACCAGAGATTTGTTTCCTACAAATTTGCATGTAGTCACACATTTTAATCTAAGAGATTTAGTAAATTATCATGTAAGGACTAGTCAGGATCATCTGTCCTTCACCATGTAATAATATCCACACCTTAGGGATAGTTGTGAAAAGTGTTTTCTTTTGTTGTTTTGGTTTATAGGAGTTTCCCATATTTGTAGTGTAAACGATCTAAACCCCACCCACTTGTAACATGAAAAGACTGAAATTTATGCTTCCTACATTTAAAGCTTTGGAATGTGTAAATATCAGTTTGCATGGTTGGAGTTGGTGTTCAAACATCCTTTTTATGGCCTTCTACACAATCCATTAAGGGATGTAATTTGTGGAAAAGACAAATTGCATTGTTTATTTAAGAGGGTAAAAGAATTGAATTTTTCTTCTAGTTAAAATCAATTCATTACCATTATGGCTTCATTTTTGTACAATTAGGTATCCTTTGCAAGCTAGCTTATATGTACTTTTACTTCCAGAAACTTGGAATAACAGTGTAATTGGTAATTTGAATAACAATGTAACTGAAACGTAATTGCTAGCTAGCTGATATATATTTTTACTTTTAGAAGCTTGGAATAACAGTGTAACTGCAACGTAGGTGTCAAATTGGTTCATAAATGCTCGAGTGCGTGTGTGGAAGCCAATGGTTGAGGAAATACACATGCTCGAAACAAAGGGTGCAGCAGAACCCCGCCAAGCCTCTAATAAAAATGACCAGGTAGCTTCTGCATCTGAAGGTAGCAACCAGCCCAAATCAGATCACCAACCTGTGAGCAGGTTTGGCACGCAGGCATCATCACATGCAATCCATGACAATCAATTTCAGTGCTTGGAAATGGGGTCATCATCCTCAGCAGGAAACGAGGAACACATTGGAATGAATGAAGTCCAATGGAGTCAAGAGAAGAGGTCAAAACTGGAATGCCAGATTGCTACCACACCAAATATGGATGGGACAGTGATGGGGTTTATGCCGTACAGAAGAGGTGGACTTGAGGCTGGTGGTCTTGGATCTGTGTCACTCACTTTGGGTCTTAGGCATAGTGTTGAAGGTGTACAACAGCAACAACTGCAGCAAGAGGAGGATCTTAGGCGTCAGTTTGGAGGGCACATGATCCATGACTTTGTGGGCTAGTTAGATATTTGTCACGAGGGAAGGAATAAGAATGGGTCAAGGGAATGGGGACCCTTTGGTAGCTAAGTAACGTGCCGTGAATGAGGCAAAAAAGGAGTTTTGTATACATTTGCTTGGTGAGGAAAGGGAGAGGTGGGGTTATGGTGTAAGCTGTTTTTTACCTTCAAATTTTTGCTTTTGTGTTGGGGAAATTGTGTGAACTGAGATTGGGTGGCTAACCTTACAACATTGGCAAGCAGTGGTCAATATTAAACTTGCAAAGATAGTGAAGAGCAGGAAGGTCAAGTATTCCTGCATGCACATTTCTGTAATATTTAACTTATGTGATTTGGGCTACTTATGAAAAGAAGAGAGAAAAGAACAGCAGCAATATTTATACAAATAAATTCTTCTCCTGTACCCATTCCTTACTATTTTCTTTTTTCTGTTTCACCTTTTGTGGACACACTATTCAGGGTGTGTATGATAAAGTTTCTATGTTTATTTATATGCAATGAGAAAAACGTTAATAGGTAAGTAATGAAACCATGTTCTCGTAAACTGCAAGTTGCCCTTATTGAAATTTGAGTATGATGATATTCTGGATTGTATTGCAAAAGATTAATGACGATGCTAGAGTTCTGCATAAGAGTTCTACATGATATTGGGATTTTTAATTCACCATCTAAAAATATTGTCTAGGTTTAAAAGCTTTTACTTCTTCACACATGCTATTTTTGCGAATAAGAATATCATCATATCATCACTATATACAAATTATTTTAAAATAAAAATAATTAATTGTTAAAATAATTAAATTAAAGATTATTTTAAAAGTTAAAAAATATTAATTTTTATTGTAGATAAATAATTTTTAAATTAATATCTAATTAGTTAAAATTTAATAATTAATTAGATATCAATTTAAAATTTATTTATTAATAATAAAAAATAATAATTTCTTTAACTTTTAATATTTTCAATTTAATTATTGTAACAATGAATTATATTTTATTTTTAAAATTGATTTTTATTTAATAATTTTTTTTAGTAATACAGAATTTATATTTATTGTTTTTTTTTTACATGTGTTAATTTTTTTATCAAATTATTCATTCATCATACCACATGTCATTATTGTTCTGTTATAAAATGAAATATCTATATTAATTATTAGTTTTTAAATTAAAACAAAATTTAAAAGAACATCATAACATGAGGGCAGCGGTGCTCAGAGGATTAGGAATTCTTGTTATGTCTTAAGTGTTGCTTATGTAACAGGTATTGTTTTTCATGTTTTTTTTACAGTTTGTTTGGATCCATGTATGTATTGTTCATGCAGAAAAAAAAAAAAAAAAAAAAAAAAACTTATAAAAAAAAAAATAAAAAAATTTTATTTTATAAAAAAAATAAAATAAAAAAATTTCAAATTAAACTCTAAAATAATAGTTCAAATATATTACTTTTAATACATTTAAAATATTGATTAAAATTTATTTTAATTATTCCATTTTGTTAGTTTTACTTGTAAATTTTAAAAATTATATATATATATATATA
>Ga0123342_1006442_pt1 | contig 16270 bp, 6 predicted proteins | sample Turbeawhitnodule_FD_89960 | JGI IMG/M metagenome (GOLD analysis project Ga0123342, IMG submission 89960) | Root nodule microbial communities of legume samples collected from Mexico - Turtle bean Mexico white nodule | ecosystem: Host-associated > Plants > Roots > Nodule | place: Mexico: Nepantla... | reverse complement strand
TTTAGTAATTATTTATGATATGTGTTATTAATTTTTTAATATATCTATTGTGATATTTTTTTTAGTTTTGTCACTATTATAAACAATATTAGTGACAAGAAAAAAAATAGTCACAAATAATATATTATTAGTGACATGGAAAATAATAGTCACAAATAATATATTAATAGTGACAAATATTATATTTATCATTAACCTTTTGTCACTAAAACTAATTTTTCTTGTAGTGACCGCTTCAAGTAATATCATCGTTGGCTGATTTTAAAGAATATGTTTCCTTTTGGTTAAGAAACGTTTTAGGTTCTTGTGTTAGTAAAAGATACTAAACCTTAGCAAAACTAAAATTGAATGTTCAGGATACCAAATTATCATTGATACGTGTCATTTGATGGTTACTTCTTTCTTTAAAACTTGAACAGTGTAAGAATCTGAATAGTTTAACATGTTAATTTTCTATTATTTGTCAAGATTTAAGACTCCATTCTCAATAATCATTTAATCAGCTTTGAAAGTTTTCTTCCTTTAATTAGTGATTAGAATGTAGTATTCATCACTGTTCAGCCACATGGACTTCTGTGCAGATAATCAAATCGTAGTTGGACCTTCAAACAGAAATATTTCATAATCTTATTGGCTTGAATTACTCAAGCTAGTATTCGAGGAAGCTTGCAAGAGGATCTGCAGCAAGATGCAGCATCAGTTGGAAATACAAATGATTTCAAGGTAAATGTAAACAGTGCTCTTCAAATTTCATCATCCCAAAGGGGACTTCTGAAGGATGAAAACCATCATATAAGGAAACACAGAATGTTGACGTCTATTACCAATATCTTTAAACTGCAGAGACTCACACCCAGTTCTAGATTAGCTTCTCCATCTATGCAGAAGACTGAGGGAAGATATGAATTCTCACATTTTGTGCCTTCATTCATCAGGGAAAAGTTGAGAAAAGCTTTCATTTTTTTTTACGGAGAAGATTTATTGGCCATCTCTCGGGAGAAGCTGCAAAAAATGGATTAAGAATCCTTTGAACATGGCCCTTCTTTTATGGGTAGTTTGTGTTGCTGTTTCAGGAGCAATTCTTTTTCTCGTTATGACAGGAATGCTGAACAAAATCCTTACTAAGCAGTCACAAAGGAACTCATGGTTAGAGGTCAACAATCAATTTCTCAATGCACTATTTACTCTCATGTGTCTATACCAACATCCAAAGCGGTTCCACCATCTAGTACTTCTTTGTAGGTGGAAGCCAAATGACATCATAATCCTAAGAAAAACATACAGTAAGAATGACACTTGCAAACCTCGTGAATGGATGGATACATATGATGGTGATAGTTGTGTTACTTCATGTTAATTGCTTTGCTCAATATGCCCTTTCTGGCCTTAACTGGGGTTTCAATAGATCCGAAAGGCCTGTTGTTGGGGTTTGTATATGCATCTCCATTGCAATTGCTGCTCCAGCACTTGCAGGAGTTTACTGCATTGCCAGCCCTCTAGGAAAGGAGTATAAAACTGATGAAGAATCACAGAACCATATTCCCATTAGTAATACATTTGCATCAAGAAATGAGCATAGTCTTACTGAGTACACACCTCAATGGAGAGGGGGACTATTTGATCTTTGGGACAATCTTTTTGTGGCATGTCTCGCTCTCTTTTGTAGTTTTTGTGCCTTTGGAAGGAATATGGAGAGACTTCGTTTTGGTAACATGTATGTATGTCCACGTTGCAACTTTCCTCCTCCTCTGTGTATCTCCCTTTTGGATATTCAACGTGGCTACCATCAATATTGATGATGAGCCTGTGAGAATAGTTCTGCGGTTGATAGGTATATTTCTTTGTGTGTTTGGTTTACTCTATGGTGGCTATTGGATGGAGGATTCAAATGAGGGAAAGATTTAACTTGCCTTGCCACCAAATAAAATCTGCTGTCGGAATCCAGCAGTGACCGATTGCATACAGTGGCTATTGTGTTTCTGGTGTTCCCTTTCACAGGAAGTAAGAACTACAGAGTTCTATGACATAGTTGATGACAACTTTTTCTGCCAAAAACCGACTGAAAATTGTGGTCAGCCTGCACTGAATTCATTGCCTTCTGAAGATAAAGCTCCTCAAGTAACATCAGTGTCAACTTCATTTTGGAGCAGTCATGATTTGTCCAAGATCTGGTCTGAAGAGTCAAAAGATTATTCAAGTCTCTCAGAATCGAGTTTTCAAGAGAAAGAAAGCAAAATGCTATGGAAGCGCCAATTCCCCTAACAATTCAAATTGAAGATAATAATAAGGACATCAAAAGAACATAAAGAAGAAAAACCTCAATTATATAAAAGGGTTTTAGCAGTCATGTATGCATTTCGAAATAGACTTGTACTTTTGCAATATTTGAACATTATTTTCCGAATCAATTGCCATGATGTTACCTTGTGTTTGATAATTTTCAAACAAAATTGTTAAACAGTTGTGCAAATGAATATAATATCACGTGTACGTCAATGCAAATTACTTGAACAGCAACAACTGATAACTTTTCAGTGTGGGGTGAACACTGATGCAACTTGATAGGGATGGTCCTTATTAGGCAACTTGTTGAATGAATCCAATAGTTCCACTTTTAATGTGAAGTAAAGCCTTTTTGTCAAAAAGCTCTGCTTTCTTGACTACATTCCCTAAACTAACTGCGAAGTCCAAACTGGTAGATTATTATAGCTTGGTAGGCAAATGAATCAATCATTATCTAAAACGAGAAAGATGAAGCATACCGAGTATTACGATAAGAACATGCAACTTGGAGTTCACAAGTGGTTTAGGTACAAAAGTATTTAGCATTATTTTCACAGTTCTATATACTTTCTAGAACTACCATTTTCATGATCATATAATTACCAAATTCATCAAAAAATGCCCTTCCACTCTGAACTTTGACCCCCAAAAAAACCTTTCCAATCTCAGTATTCCAACTGCATTGACAATTAAAACTGCTGTTTTACTTTTTGTTCATTTCCATTTTTAGTTCGTCTTCCAAGTTTCAAAGCAATTCCAATTGAAGTAGATATCTATATCCATGTATTGATTATCTTATTATAGATTTCTAATTTAAGGGTCTTTCAAGCTCCAAAGTAATTCCACTTATAGGATGCTATCTACATATGCATGTGTCTGGCTCGTATACTTACAGTTTTTACTTCACTGTCATTTTATTGAACAATTAATCAGTCCAAATATGTACGAAAACTCAATGTGGTCCACAACTTTCACAACCCTACAAAGATTATACCCCAACTATCTCACAACTTCACATTCTTGAACTTCAACCAAGACCTAGAGCTATACCAGCAAAATACTCTTTTCAAGACTCTTTCTGTTATTGATCAAATTCATGAAGGTTTCACTCAACTAATTAAACAAAAGTAACAAACCTCACATAAATTTCACCTTACGGAAAATTTATTGTATAGTCCGCCACTATCACATCTCCATAGCTCTGATCAATATCAACATGAGTCACGTAGTAGAGATTGATCTGAATTATGCACACGTGAAGATCTAAGCTCATACAATAAATTTTCCGAGCTACAGGAATATGTATTTCTTTCTCTTATAGCTAAATGGCTAAGACAAGTCCCGGCAAGGATCGGCGATAGAGATCACGGGGCTGGCTTTGCCACAATGTCATGTTTTCAAGCCTTTTTTCCCATGTTTGTGACCTCAAGTCTCTGACCACGAGCCATGTGTTGAAGTACTCTCGGAACTGTGTGATGGTGCCATTCTTGACTGTCCAAACGTGGACCCAGTAGGCCTTTCCTTCCCACCCTTCGGCGATCACGCAGTCGCCGATGGCGGTGAGGCTCCTTGGCTCGAACCGGAAGCCATTGTTGAGGGCAGTTTCCCCAGTGAGCACCCTCATCATGTGTTGGCACTGTGGGGGGCCATGGAACCACCACTCAAGGTCACTTGCTAGCATGTTTGCCACTGTGTCCATTTGGCCTTCACCCAACAGGGCCTTGTAGAGTGTTTCCACTGTTTCCCTGTTCTGCATTTCCTCCTTCTGGTTCCTCTCAGCTTCCATCTCTGAAATTTCAATGGAGCTTGCTATGTGCTTCATTTCTGGGTTAATTGGAAACTGGCTTCCTCTGTTTTGTGCATGGGAAATGTGGCTCATGGATAGTCACATATTTATAGGCCTACTACACAGGGATATAAATGTCTAACTATTATCACTTTATAATTGGAGACTTTAAGTTTTATGTAACTTATTTTTATTAAATTCTTAATAAAAAAATTCTTAATAAGTTTTATGTAACTTATAAATGTGTTTCAATTTTTTTTTTATCTTTATCTAAATACTTATTATTTAATTTTATTGTCAATATGATCATACAGTGGTTTTTTTTGTTTTTTTTTTTTCTTTCTATAATTCATCTATTAATTCGTTTTTTTTTTGTTTCCAATCTTATTCAACTTATTTCGAGAGAGAGAAGTAAGTTGAACGAGATTAGACATAGAATAAGAAAATATAGAACTAACATCAAGTTGCCGCTAAATATCAAATGACGAGGTTATTAAGTGAAAATAAAAGATATTTTGAGTACTTAATGTAATTAAATTTTTAATTAATAAAAATTTATAAAATATTTAAAACTTAATTAAACTTATATAAAATAACTTCAAACATTTTCTTTTCATTTCATACAAATGAACTTTAACACCAATAATGAAAAATTATATTTCTTATACATAGTTATATTAATAATAGAAGAGATATGTAGCCATCTTATCAATTTGTTACCGAAAATAAATAAAGATAAAATAGTTTTTTTATCACTCAAGAAGGTATAGTACAATTTAAAGATATACTATAGTTGATTTAAATTGCTGTAATGAAATTATGTATTTTTATTTCTTAGCTCGATTTTTTTCGGGTTTTTCCGAGCAAGTACATTCTTGAAATAAAATTTTCTTTTTCATATCTAAGTATCGCAAAGAAATTACATCTGAAGTCATTCGAGGTCGTTTGAAAATAAATGACCATCACGGATGAAAAAAATCCAAATATGTCCAAGATAGTTTGAAAATAAACAATCACTACATCAGATAAAAGCAATACTGTCGTTTTGAAAATAAACAATCATCACATTAGATGAAAGAAATACAAAGCTAATCTTTTGAAAATGAACGGTTACTACATCATATGAAAGTGATAAAGTCATCTATTAAATAAAATGACCATCACAATTTGAGATCATTTAGGGTCAAAGCGACCATCACAATCTAAGTTCGTTTGAAAATAAATGGTCACTACATCAGATCATAGTATGAAGTTGATTGAAAATAAGCAAAATCATCATAATTTGTGGTTGTTTGAAAATAAATAACCATCACATTGGATCACGAAGTCATCTGAAAATAAATTATCATCACATTTGATCAAAGTAGTACAAATTCATTTGAAAATAAGCGACAATCACATTAATCCAATATATTTGAAAATAAGTGATCATGATAATCAGAAGTTAAAAAAAAACTCATCACATCAAATTATAACACAAAGTCGTTTGAAAATAAACGATCACCACAGTAATCCGAAGTCATTTGAAAATAAACAATCATCACATCATATCAACATAATCCAACTAGTCATTTGAAAATAGACAACCCTCTTAAAGTAATCCAACTCACAAAATAAAATATCATGAGATCAAAATAATCTAATGAACACTTGCATAACATTGAAACTCGTTCATCCATCAAATTGATCGATCTGCATCTCATTCATGAATTCCAAGCTTGTGGGCTTATATACATAATAATATAAAATCTACAAAATCTACTCAACTTTGATTCAACCTAAACAGATCATATGCAACTATATAACTCAGATATTCATTCACATATATAGTAATAATTGATAATGAATTGTGTCTATTATTTATTTTGAATGTCTTTTGAATACCTTAGCCTACAGGTAGACTCTCCTTCAAAGTTATCAACAATTCAACGATCAATTCTTAAAAGTATAAACTCAACTTTCTAGGAATATCAATTTTTTCATCTTAAAAGAGCCACACTCCTTTCTAACAAGAACAATAAGTAGTCTTTTGTTAGACCTACATAAGGATATAAATGTTCAATTATTACCAATATTATGGTTTAATGGAATAATATTGATTTTTGGTTTAAGTGTGACTATTTTTAATATTGAGTTTTTAATAATGTTTTTATTCTATTTGTTGTTTAAAATAATTTTTATTTTTAACTAAATATTTATTATTTGATTTTGATTTTATTGTCAATAAGATGATATAATCATTATTTTTATCCTTTTGTGTACAATTCGTCCATCAACTCATTTCTTCTCTTTTCGTCAACTTGCTTTTAAAGATAAAAGAAGGGAGTAGAAGGAGATTACCCAAAAAAAAAAATGAACGAGTTGATTTTTTGTTAACTTTTTTTAGAGAGAAAAAAAAAACTAATTGAAGAGTTTGAAAAAAATAAACAAATTGATTGATAAATTAAATAAGAAAAGACAAAAATAACATCAAATTAATGCCACAAAAGAAAATGATTAAATAAAAATATTTTAAATAATCAATGAAATTAAAATTTTAGTAAAAAACTCAATTAAAAATATATAAATTTATGAAATCATCACTCAACCTTTATAAAAATAACTTCAAACATTTTCTTCATTTGATACCAATGAATTTTAGCACCAACAATAAAAAGTTATATTTCTTTTTATATAATAATACAAATTAACCCTCTACTAATAATAGAAGAGAAGTATTCGTCTTACCAATTTGTTATCCATAATAAATAAAATTTAAATGCTCTTTTAGTTTTATTATTATAATAAACTTTTTAATTTCGTTTTATTATTTTAAATGTTTTATTTTCATTTTATTTTTTAAAAAAACTACTAAATAAAGATAAAGTTTAATTGTTTCATTTCTTTTTTATTTGATACAAATTTCCATCTTTTTTATAAACATGAATTCGATTTTTTTTCTCTCTCTAAAACCCTAATTTCCTTGCTAAGCAGTCATATTTTTTTATCTTATTTTTAAGGGCTAGTTTATAGCAGCAACTAAACGAAAGTTTAATCTTATTTTTGTTTCTTTTAAAGGCTACTTGAGTAGTAGCTCTAAATAAAATTCTATAAATTTTAATTATGTATAATATTTTTGCTAATATTTATCGTTTTATTTGTAGAAGTTTATGCTTATCGCGTATGTATGTTCGTATTTTTATATATGAAAAATAATAAAGTCTAAATAATTTTGTAAGCATAAAAATTGTTCAGTCCAATTATTTTTAAAAATTATATTGGAATTTTTCAATAAATCATATTGATAAATATATTTTGTTTTGAAGGAAAAGTAACAAACGGTGAAATACATAAAAATGTTTGAAAAATAGAAATTAAAATGCGACGGTGGAGATTGATTACTTTATGGAGTGTTGAATTGGATGATGAGGATTTTGTGCGTGGAAATTGCACTTAATGCTGCACGTGTGAAGTGTCAAATTCAGTCAGAAGAAATTTTACATTTAACAACAATTAATTAATATGCATTAAGCTGTAACGTTATTATGTGGAGATACCGATGTGGGACTTAAAGACGTACGGGTACGATGGAGCCGAAGCAATTATAGGGTGTATTTCTAGAATGACTATTTTACCCTCGCTATTTTTTTTGTGAAAACCTTTGAATATTCTAGGAATAATCTAAAAGTACTATGTTAAATTGATGCTTTTGGAATTTTATTTGTAGGATTCTTCTATTCTTTTGTCAGCACCGCCAATTTTCTTAGGAAAGTATCCCAAGTTTAATCAAAAGACAAATAAACTTGGCTTTCTCTTTTATATGGCTAATATAGTACCAAGTTTAATTCAAATTTATAAGTTAATTCGAGTTATCACGGTTTTCAAACTGATTATTTAGAAGGTAAAATTGAATCTGACTTTATAAATAGATTAAACGAGTTCAAAATTGATTGATCAATAATCTATTAATAACAATTTTTTATTAAAATTTTTATTAGTATAAGTTTTAATTTTTTTAATACTAGAATATTATTCAATAGTTTAAATGTTTAATTTATTTGTTTCTTTAATTATATAAGTTAACATTTTAATTTTTATCTATCATTTTAAGTGTGAATTAGTACTTGTTAAAAATTGTTGTACATCTTTATTATAGTATTGTAAATAGCTGGTTGAGACTGTGTTTCGATTATACTACCTATGTATGTGAAATAAGTTGAAAAAATTACATATTTAACTGAAATACATATTCATCAACTTATTGTAGGTCGAGTTAGGTTATAAAAAAAGTTCTCTACTAAAATAAATTAGATTGAATTGAGTGGTTTTTAACTCGACCTACTTAATTATGATATTATAGTCACTGGGAACAAAATTAACAAAAAGGATCTATAAGATTTGAATGCGGAATAAACTCTTGGGTTAGTAAATAAGAGAATTGTTTAAAATAAATTAATGTGTTTAATAAGTTTTTCTTCAATGTATGCCAAACTTATCGATAATAAGTTTGAGAAACAAGTTTACTAATAATAGTTTATAAATATATTTTTTAATTCAACAAATTTTTTTAACACAAAATCATAAAAAATTTAAAACCGACAATATTTAAAATGGATGATTAATTCTTAAAGGTAGATATTATTTAACCTGTGATTTTACTAACGAGGAACAACTTTAAGTTAATAGTTTAAATATCATATCAGAATTGTGTTATTTTTTTTATGCAATCTTTTTATTAAGTAAAATTTCAATTTTAATTTTATTCACAATATGAATTATATGTAAAGTTTTTCCAATACTCAATCATTCATTAAATTTAAAAGTTAAAGACATAAAAAACCCAAGATATGAAAAAACAGAAGGGATAGATTAACCCATTAATATTCCACGAATTAAGGACTGCATATTCGACTAATCCAGGATCCAAATGAAAAGAAACGTGTTAATATGATTGGTAGAAGTTAAATTAGTTCCTTTTTGTCCATTTTGAACCCAAAACCATGTCTTTTCTCGATCCCATTATGTATCCATCCTAACTTTTAAATTCTTGGAACTCATACTTCAACCTTTTGCCTTTTTCGACTGAATATCCGAGATATTGATTCTAACTTTTGGGGTTGGAATCGAGCTTAAATAAATAAACATGACAAAAAAAAACTGTAAGATTTAGAAAATTAATTTAGATTATAAGTGGTATATTTTAAATGATTTCTGAATATTTTATTATTAAAATGAAAATAATATATAAATAAAAAATTCAGTATTCATGTTTCATTTTAAAAGAACCATTATTTCGCTATAAGTTTCTTTTTTCTTTCCTCTCCCTTCTCTTTAAGGCTCTGTTTGCTTTTATGGATGTACTGTTCACAAGGAAAGAAGTGAGAGGATGTCAATGATTTGGATCCAGGGTTTTGCAGGGAAGAGGGGGAGAAGATATACATGTGAAGAATAAATATCATCTCCCCTTAAAATGAAGAGATGTAGAGGGAAAACCACATCAGCATGTGCTATTTTCGAATTTACCCTCATTCATCTGCAAGTGTTTTAATATTAAAAAATAGTATTTATATAAGATGTGATTTATTTTCTAATTTTATAGTATATATTTAATATTTTAAGAAATTATTTGAAGTTTTTTTTATTTAATTTGTTGTTGTGTTTATATTAATTTTTTTATAATTATTATGTTTATTAGTTAGTAATTTATTTGATAATAATTTTTTATAAAATTATTTTCTATTGTTGATTATGTTATATTTTTTTTAGTATTTTTTTCATTACTATAGGGTTTTTAATAATAAAAAACATTATCTTTTATTTATATAAGATTTGATTTATTTTCTAATTTTATAATGCATGTTTAATATTTTAAGAAATTATTTGATGTTTTGTTTTTATTTAATTTGTTGAATACTTTTTTTTCTAATAATAATTTTTAAATTATATCTATTTATATTTAATATATATTTATTTTTTTATTTTAATTTTTAAATCTACCAAATATGTGAAAGTTGTTTATTTTTAAACAAAAATAACTCATTTCATTATTAAAATTTTTTAATAGGCAATGATAAATTTGTAAAGTAACTTTTAACAATTTAAAAAAAAAAAATCCCTCACAACCATCATATCACTCACAAACTCCCATAAACTTTCCTCACACATCCACTCTAACATACCCCAATCCAAACAACCTCACTTTCTTCACACTTTCTTCTCACATCCTCACACATCCACTCCCTCAAATCCTCAAACATCCACTCCCCAATCCAAACTCACACTAAGACTCTAACCTCCTCACTCATCAGTTTGATGATCAGAGTCCACCATTAGACTCTTGGCAGCGAGGACTACAAAACTGGCCGATCAAAATCTTTGATAGAGTAAGTTCAATTTTTACTCTTGTCTTTGAGTTAAATTTTGAACTTGTAGATCTATCTCGATCTAAGTTATGCATGTGACCCTTTTTGCTTTAGGATTAGTCTTTGTTACCTCAGATTCCTAGTGGTATAGTTAGATTTTTAATCAGGACTCTATGGTGCAGGTTAAGCTACTTTTGAAGCTTTTGGTAGGCTTGAGGCTCTTAGTGAGCATCTACTCAAGTAAAGGTAAGGAAAGTTAGTTTAAATTTCCAATAGAACCCTAGGGTAGAAGATTTGAATGTGGGGTGACGTGGTCACCAGTTCCAAATCTTTAGTTTGCAGGATTTCTTGTTTTAAATCGATTGGAAATTGAGTGAATTGAACTGTGAAATGGTAGATATAGTAGATGTTGTAGAATGCATATGAGTTAATGAAATGTTTGATGAGAATTGGTTGTTTGATATTAAGTAATTTTGATTTAGAAATCATATATATGTGTAGATTGATATACTAGTTCAATGATTTAATGAAAGTGCTTGTATAATTTTGAGCAGGAAATGGTAATGTAAATTGTAGATTCATAAATTTATCAATTGAATGGAATGTTGGTTTAGAATTTAACAGGCATAACAGGTTGATTACTTAGTGGATTACCCAGTGGTTTTCTAAGGACTGGATGTAGCTTTTGGTTTAAGAGTGAAGCAATATAAACTGTTAGTGTATCTTTCTCTTACCCTTAAACTCATTTAAACTCTGTTTTTACTTTTACTGGTATAAACAACCGATTATTTCGCAGAAACAACCAATTGTTTTTCTGCTGTTTTATTGCTCTTGTTCTTGGCTAACCTGATTTCTGTTTTGGATTCATACAAAGAATTTTGTTAAACTTTAAAGAGATTTAAAAAATCTCTCTTAAACAATTCACCCCCCTCTCGTTTAAGGCCATATATTCTAACATTTATAACCAAATTCGGATTAAACCGGGGGATGTATGGAAAACCGCCTTTAAGACAAAATTTGGTTTATATGAGTGTTAGTCATGCCTTTTGGTTGACTAATGCTTCTAGTACCTTCATGTGGCTCATGCACCATGTCCTAAGGCCTTTCATTGGCAAGTTTGTAGTGGTTTATTTTGATGACATTCTTATCTATAGTTTGTCTTTAGAGGATCATGAGATGCTTGTTAGGAAAGTGTTAGAAACCCTTAGGAAGGAGAGTTTGTATGCTAATCATGCTAAGTGTATGTTTGCACTAGATCATATAGACTTCCTAGGGTTTGTTGTGAGTTCTAAAGGGGTGCATGTAGATAAAGAAAAGGTTGCAGCAATTCAACATTAGCCAACACCCACCAATGTTAGTGAGGTACGAAGTTTTCATGGACTTGCTAGTTTTTATAGGCGGTTTGTGCAAAGCTTTAGTACCATTGCCTCACCTTTAAATGTCATAGTAAAGAAGGATGTGGTTTTTAAATGGGGACAAGACCAAATTGAAGCTTTTGAAAGTTTGAAAGAAAAATTGACAAAGGCCCCCATTTTAGCCTTTCCTAACTTTACCAAGACATTTGAAATAGAATGTGATGCCTCTAACATAGGCATTGGGGATATCCTCCTTCAAGAGGGCCACCCCATAACTTATTTTAGTGAGAAACTCAAGGGGAGTCATCTCAACTACTTCACCTATGATAAGGAACTTTATGCTCTTGTTAGAGCCTTGCAAAATTGGCAACATTACCTTTTTCTAAAGGAGTTTGTGAAACATAGTGATCATGAATTCCTTAAATATTTGAAAGGCCAAAGCAAGCTTAACAAGAGACATGCTAAGTGGGTGGAGTTCCTTGAGCAATTTCCTTATATGATCAAACATAAGCAAGGTAAAATAAATGTGGTTGTGAATGCTCTTTCAAGAAGATATACATTGCTAAATGTTTTGGATGTTCAATTCTTAGGATTTGATCACATAAAGGAAATCTATAAAGATGACCTTGATTTCTCTCTCATCTATCAAGAGTGCTCAAGAGGAGGACACAAAGACTTTTTCATCCATGATAACTTTCTTTTTAAAGGAAAAAGACTTTCTGTTCCCCAAGGGTCTTTACGACAATCTCTTGTTAGAGAGGCATATGAGGGAGTTCTTATGGGACACTTTGGGATAGCTAAAACTTTAGATACATTGCATGAGCATTTCTTTTGGCCACTCATGTACAAGTCCATACATAGCTTCTGTGACAAATGCATAGCATGTAGGAAGGCTAAATCTAAAGTGCAACCTTATGGTTTATATACCCCTATTCCCATCCCTACTATGCCTTGGGTAGACATTTCCATGGATTTCATCTTAGGTCTTCCCAAGACATCCAAGGGTATGGATTCTATCTTTGTGGTATTGGATCGCTTTTCTAAAATGGCTCACTTTATTCCATGCCACAATGTAGATGATGCTTGTTTTGTTGCAAATCTCTTCTTCAAGGAATTTGTTCGTTTTCATGGGCTTCCTAGAAGTATTGTATCAGACAGAGATTCAAAGTTCTTAAGTCACTTTTGGAGGACCTTGTGGGGAAAACTTGGAACTAAACTCTTGTTTTTTACTACTTGTCATCCCCAAACTGATGGTCAAACAAAAGTGGTTAATAGAACTTTGGGTCAAATGTTAAGGTGCCTTATTTACGGGAACCCAAAGGTGTGGGAGAGTGTACTACCTCATATTGAGTTTCCTTATAATAAAGTAGTAAATTCTACTACTGCCCACACCTCTTTTGAGGTTGTCTGTGGGTTCAATCCCCTTACACCTCTTGACCTTATTCCTATTCCTGTACTTGATGAGGTGTTGTGCAAAGATGGTTTTGAGAAAGCTTCTTTTGTTAAAGACTTGCACCACCACATCAAGCAGCAAATTGAAAGGAAGGTAGGTAAGTATGCTGAGCATGCCAACAAAGGGCACAAGGCATTGATATTTGAACCTGGGAATTGGGTTTGGCTACACTTGAGGAAGGATAGATTCCCTACTCATAGGAAGTCCAAACTTATGCCACGCGGTGATGGTCCTTTTCAAGTGATCAAGAGGATTAATGAAAATGCCTATGAGTTGGATCTGCCTTATACATATTTAGGTAGTCATTCTTTTAATATCACTGATCTAACTCCCTTCTCTGTAGGTCTTCCAAATTCGTGGACTAATTCCCTCTCACCCAAGGAGCATGATGAGACCCAAGGAGAAAGGGCGCCAACCCATGCTGAAGACCAAGCCCAATCCATGACCTCAACACCCATACCTCACAGGATTACTAGGAACAGAGCACAAACTCTGAGTGTTGAGCATCAATTGGTCTCTTTATTGTAATTTTTCGTAGAGTAGGTTGTTATAGCATAATTAGGAGGTGAAGACATAAGAATGGGCCTATGAGATGTCCATTAAGGTAGGAAGGAAACCCTACCTTCTAGAATAGTTGGAAGGGTGTGGTTTTAACCAAAGTCAAACACCTAGCCGCACCACTTTTGGTTCTCCCCATTTTGCCCTCTTTTCTTCTTTTCCAAGGCTCGTAAATCTATAAATAGGGAGACTTACTTCATGTATTCACAAGTTGAAATTAGAGTAAAGAAATTATGCACAATTTTTGTGTGATTTGTGAGTGAGTGAATCTCCACCTAAATTGGTCTTATCTTGTGAGTAATGAGCTCTCAAGTGGCGGCCTCCATGCACTCATCTTGGTGATTCCATCCCATCAAGTGGCGTGTCTCATCCTAGCTTCACCATTCTTAAGTTCTTCTTTCATCATCTCTTCCATTAATTCATTCTTATTCATGCTTATGTCTATTCGGTTTTGTCATTCTTGTTCTTGTTTCCTTTTATGATTCCACACCTTGTTCTTGTCGTCATCATCACCATTTAATTGTGTTTTTCTCTTTGCTTTATGGAAATGAACCTTCACATCTACTTAGCCACTTGGTTAAGTTAATCCAGTGGGAATTTTCCTTAGGTTATCACCTATAATTGTCTAAAATCTAAATCTAAGTAAAGTGTCACCATACAAATGAACAATCCTAAAATCAACTCACATCACTTCTACAAAGATTGACCTTATCACACAACATAAACAAAATTCTGACCTTATAAGGCAGTATAAACAAAAATCAACCTTATCGGACAACATAAACAAAAGATCAACCTTATCAAGCAACATAAACAAAAGATCGACCCTATCTAGCAACATACACAAAAGACCGACCTTATTAGGTGGAATACACAAAACTTATCCGACAACATACACAAAAGACCGATCTTATCAAGCGGCATAAACAGAAGACCAACCTTATCAGGCGACATCTACAAAAACTGACCTTATCAAGTGGCATCTACAGAGATCAACCTTATCATATGACATCTACAAGATTGATCTTATCAGGTGGTATGTACAAAGACCAACCTTATCAGGCAACATCTACAAAGATCGACCTTATTAGACGACATCTATAAAGACCAACCTTATCAGTAGGTATAATGAAAGGCCGACTTTAATAGGTGACATTTGCTTAAAGTCCGCTTCTTAAGATAATTTATTTCTAAGTTTTTTTTTGCTGGATAAACCTCTTCACCTACTCGGCTTGAGGCTGGAGGATTGTGTACCTTCCCAAACTTAGGAGATCAGTCATCCATAACTGATCCATAAAAGTAAGATACCATAGTTAAATTCATTTAACATGTGAATCTCGATAATACTTTCTGACATTTAAACCATTTTAATACAAATCACTACAAACAATGTCTTATACAAAAAATGATAATAAAAAAATGAAAAATTGACTAATATTAGATTAAAATGAACATTTGACAAAAAGAAGGACAGACTGAATACTCAAATTATAAGTCGTGAACTTTCTTATTTAATATTAAACACTAAAATATTTAAGATAGATCAAAATTTTACTTATTATTACAGAACCCTCAAGTCTTAATTAAAGTGATATAACTGTCAAATAGGTCAAAATCTTTTATATATATATCAGTGTATAATTCTTCAATATTAAGATAAAACTTTTAAAATATGTCAAAAAAATCTTATTTATTACTATCCAATATTAAGCATAAAAATATTAAGATAGGTTGTTACCTTACCTACAACTACACAATCTGTATTTAGCCATATGATTGTTAAATTATGGTAGATAAAGTTAAAAAATAGATACCCCTTGAAGATTAAAATCAGTAGAAAAGCAAAGAAGAAAGTTATATTTTTTGGTTGTTAAAAGTAGATGATAGACGAAGTGATATAGGTTTTGATTGAATGTTTGGAAGCAAGCGTGCAGTAGGAGTGATGTGAGAGAAAGAGATTGTGAATTGTGATAGGGTTGTCATTTGCCATTTATACGTGTGATGTATGTGTATATATGACAGGCTGTTACATTATTGACACTGTTTGACCGTTGAAATCCAATCAGACGGAGACTGGCCATCGGCGCCTGGTCGCTTTCGGCGGGCCAATATCCCTCCTCCCATCACATCTTCATATGATTAATACTCAAAATTCGACTCACCTTCATTTTCATCTCACTTTTTTGGAGGTTGCCCAGTGGGTATCACAATAAGGCTTTCTTTGGATGAGGAAGTAGAAAGGAGGGAGTGGATTTGAGATGATTTGAAGGGAAAGTGTAAAGAAAGTTGGGGTGTTTGGATTAAGGTAAATAGAGTGGAAAGTGTGAGGAAAGTTTATGAAAGTTTGTGAGTGATGTGATGGGTGTAATTAAAATTATATTTTTTTTAGTTGATAAGAATGTAAGTTTACAAATTTATTTTTATATTTAAAAATTATTAAAAATTAATTGGATTGATTTATTTATAAATTAAATAAATTTATTATTTTAACTTT
>Ga0123342_1006441_pt1 | contig 16270 bp, 3 predicted proteins | sample Turbeawhitnodule_FD_89960 | JGI IMG/M metagenome (GOLD analysis project Ga0123342, IMG submission 89960) | Root nodule microbial communities of legume samples collected from Mexico - Turtle bean Mexico white nodule | ecosystem: Host-associated > Plants > Roots > Nodule | place: Mexico: Nepantla... | reverse complement strand
AGGGGATCAAGATCAACATTCTTAGTGTTGGTGTGTTTGACCAAGAGAAGTGTGTGTCTTGAGGGGATCAAGGTCACTTCTTTGGTTGTGTTGTAAGTGATCTAGGTTTGATTGCTTAGTGGAATTTCTCAGTGGTTTATGAGAAGATTGGATGTAGCTCTGGGTTTAGAGTGAACCAGTATAAATCTTTGTGTGCATTTTCTCTATCCCTTAACTCTTTAAATTTAGTTTTTATATTTGTAAACTAGTATAAACAACCGATTGTTTCTGCGAAACAACCGATTGTTTTTCTGGTGTTGTGCTTTTTGCTTTGTGTTTTGAAAAACTGATTTCTTAATCAAGATATTCTCGAAGTGATTTCATTCAAGGCTTAAAAGTTTTCGAAATCCCTCTTTAAACCATTCACCCCCTCTAGTTTAAAGCCATACATTCTAACAATTACTGTTTTCTAGCCCTTACTGACTTGAGCGTCGGAGTGCAAACGGCTATAAGGGCGTCCTTTGTCTTTACAGGTGAAGCGTTCTTCTACCCAACGGAGTTCGATTCCAGACGGTGACAGGCGGGGCGAGAGGCTGTCGTTTGAGTCAACCGACAACCGAGTCAACCGGCAAGAACATTACCATTCTAACACTTTTAATTCTCGATCACAATCTCTTTCAATAACTTATGCACTTTAAAATCAACATATAATATTCAAAATTAACCATTTCAGTCAATATATAACTTTACTCTTAAAAAAAACAATCCTGCAAGCAAAATTGGAATTGGTGACCACGTCACCCCCACATTCAGATCTTCTAACCTAGGGTTCTATTTAGAAGAATAAGACTAGCTTCCCTTACCTGGACTTGAGCATATGCTCACTATGCGCTTCAAACCTATTAAAAGCTCAAGGGTAGCTTAACCTGCACTAGAAAGTCTTGATAAAAAATCTAACTATATCACTATGACTCGAAGCTAACAAAGACTACTTTTGAAGATAAAAGCATCACATGCAAGCTTAAACTAAAGGTAAACCTAACCAGATAAAAACAAACTCAAAGGAAAAGGAGTCAAAATGAACTTACTCTATATGAGATTTTGATCGGGCAATCTTGTAGAGTTCACTGCTAGAAGTCTAATGACGGACTCCGATCGTCAAACTGATGAGTGAGGAAGTCAAAATCTTAGAGAGAGGGCAAAGGAAAGGAGAAAAGAGCTTTTAGAGAGATGAATGTTATTTTAAAATGAAACCTGAATAACTGAACTTCTATTTATATACTCTTTTATCTTTAATAATAAAATATTCAGGTGCCATTTTAATTGTACCACTTCTACTCTAAGACTATTTTTCTCGGTCCTTACAGTAACATTGACATATTTGAGTGATAATTATCATCATTTTCTTTAAATGGATAAATGTGAATAAAGTCTTAAGTTAAAGTAAATATTGGCTAGTTAATTAATCTTGGTGATTTCTAACATAATAAAGCCTTTTCAAATTCATGTCATGGACTTAGTGATTTCTAATGCATGAAAACCTTTTGAGATTTAATCTGACGCATCATGTCATAAACTTTGATAATGTTGATGTAGGAACAAAGATTGGTGGCTTATGTTTTTTTAGCATGAGAGGAATTATCTAAGTCATGACTTAGAGTTAACAATTGTAATGTTTGCCTTTAAGCTTTTGGAGACACTGTCTTTATAGTGTCAAGTTTGATGTGTTTAACGATCATAAAAATTTAAAGTATTTGTCTAATAAAAAGTAGGTGAGCATAAGACATAGAAAATGGATTAAGTTTATGGAAGACTATGAGTTTTAGTTGTCATACCATCTGGGAAAGACAAATGTAGTGTTAAATGTTTTGAGTAGGAAAATGACTTAGATGTTTGTTCCAATATTAAAAGAGTTGAAGTTGATTGAACAATTCAAATATTTGAACATAGGAGTAAAGTAACTCTATCACATTAATTGTGACATACTTGTTATAACTAATAATTTTCTTGGGATAATAAATGAAGGACAATCTTTGGATTTCAATTTTGGAGTACATGGGGTGTTGATATTCAGAGGTAGAGTATGTGTCCCAAATAATCCTTAAGGAAGGTAACAAGAATAAGTTGGTTTACCTTCAGGTATTATGGTTAAGCTTGATTTGTATATTAAATATCTTGTTTAAGCTCAGTTGATTTTGTGTTAAAATTTTATGTTTAAAGATAATTTATATGATTAATTATTTAAGTAAATGATGACATTGAGAATATGAAATTTAGAAAGTTAGTGAGAAAGCAAAATAAAGGGTGTAATAGTAAGTGAGGGTGTTACTACAAATTTTCCATTTCTTTACTTTCCCAAAAATAAAAATTTAACCTTCAAGTTTGAAATCAAGAGTATGCACGTCAGGATTATCTTTTTCCCAAAATCCTGTTATAAATAAAGGCCTAAAACCAAATGGGGTGAATTGTTTATGAAAGATTTTCATAAATATTGAAGGTAGATTGAAAGACAATAAAGAATCAATCAATTAGAAATCAGTTCAGCCAATTAAAAAATTGTTTTTAGTTTGATTGTAGAAAACCAGCAATTTATAAAATCAAAGCTAAAGCAGTTTTAAAGAGAGTAAGGATAGAGAGATTAGCACATAATGTTTATACTGGTTCATTCTTTACCAAAAGTTACATCCAATCCTCACAAACCACTGAGAATTCACTAAGTAATCAAACCTTGATTACAAACAACACACAAAAGTGGTGATCTTGAACCCTTCAAGAACACACACCACATTTGGCAAACAACACACAGTTTTCATAACAAACTCTAAAACTGCACAACACCAAGTCACACAGAATTACAGTGATCAAGAAATAATGGAATAGAATACACCTGGGTATAATCAAAGATTAAAATACAGAGAATCCTATTCCACACTTGAAAATGATCCAAAGCACTTTGAAATCTTGAAAAACTGATTTTGATTAAACTCTCTTGCTTAGTTAATGACTAGGAGCGTAAAACAACTTATTTAAACTCCAATCAGATGGTCAAAACATTTAATTCAAGAACCAAAAGCAGCTTGAATCATTTAAAACAAATATAAACAACTTAATAGAATTCTGCTAAGGTTTTCAGAAAATCAATCAATTGAAATCACGAATCAACCGGTTGAATTGGCTTGACAGCAAAGTCAAACAAAGTCAAACTTTTCAATTCCTTTTCAAAATCCACTAAGTGTAAAACAACTAGTTGAATTTTCACTTTCTTTAGAAAACATATCTTTTTCAAAAGGATTAAGTTTCATTTGACCTTGGATCATCACAAGGAGTGGATTAACAAATTCAACTACTTCTAGACACACACACAACCAACAACAAGGATCTTCATGCATTCCACTTAGATTTGGAGACATCAAAACACCTTGTTCAACAAATTCTTACCTTTTTTCTTAGAAATTCATGCATACAAAGGTCATTTTGTGGGAAAAAAAGGAAAGATATGAAAGTTTGGAGTTAAGTTTGAAGTGATTTGATATTCTAGGTTAGGTGATCATAGAATTTCTAAGATGTTTCAAATTCTTGTTGCCTTAATCTTTAGGGATCAGTAGGTAATGGAAGTTAGTTTTGTTCTAACTTCCAATTTAGGTCAGATAAATTTATATTAATAATATGCATTTTGAATTATTATCCTTACAAGTGAGAGACAATAAGTGAGAGACAATAAGATGAATTTAGTAATTTTTAAAAAAAATTGGTTTTAAAGTGTTCTATTGTTACCTACATGAAATTGGATTTTATTTGTGAATTATGAGTATGGTTTATCATTTTGAATTATTGTTATATTATATTGTTTTTAAAGCTAATTTAATTATAGGTTAGATTGATATATCAAATTTTGAATTGATCTTAATAACACCAACATTGAATTAGTTAATATTTTATGTTGATTTTGGATGCGTTGATATATTGAAATAGATTCTCTATGACAATTATAAATTTAGGATTTTAGATGTGATTTACAAGTTATTTGGTTGTGGTCCTAGTTGCTACATGTATTGACTAGGTTTTATTTGAATTTTGAGAAAAATTTGACATGTACATTGCTTTTATCTGTTGTGGGTGAAAAAACCAATATTGATGTTTTTCTAAATTTTATAATATAAAACTAAATCGGTTCTAAAGAGACACATGATAAATTGGATTCAATATTTAAGGTGTTTTATAAAAAAAAAAAATTGAGGGTTTGGGAATTTAAAAACACAAAAGGTAAACGGTGAAACAAAATTAAATGTCAAAAGTAAAATTTCATAAAATTAAAAAATATCAATCCTCATATACAAACAATCAAATAATCTGAAAATCATAGTTCTCTAAAGATTAGAGTCAAGTTTGAAGAGTTAACTAATTCAATTAATCAACTAAAACGAATTATACTAATTAAATATCAATATCATTCCATCCAACTATCAAATTAAGATTAAATTGATTTCTAATTTGAATTCAAATTTCAGAAATGCAAATTGATATCACAAAGAGAAAAACATAAATTATGGAAGAGAATAACAAACTCATTTTGTGTTGTTTAATGTTGATTATGTGAATTAATCATTATAAATTTAGTTCTCCATTAGAAAATAACTAAAACACAACAGAACAATATAAAAAAATGAAAATAGATAAAAAAAATGAGAAAAACTAAAACCCTAAAAAAATTGTGCAAGTAATTTTCATCTATGTTTTGAGCAAAAGTAGACCTTAAATAGGTCTTGAACTTGAACCTTAATTTTGTAAACTCTTAAATCAAACTCTGTAAGGACCGAGAAAAATAGTCTTAGATTAGAGGTGGTACAATTAAAATGGTACCTAAATATTTTATTATTAAAGTTAAAAGAGCATATAAATAGAAATTTAGTTATTTAGGTTTCATTTTAAAAGAACCATCATCTCTCTAAAAACTCTATTTTCCTTTCCTTTGCCTTATCTCTAAGATTTTGACCTCCTCGCTCATTAGTTTGACGATCGGAGACCGCCATTATACTCCTGGCAGCGAAGACTATAAGACTGCTCAATCAGAATCTTTAATAGAGTAAGTTCATTTTTGCTCTTCCTTGAATCAAATTTTGAACTTGTTAAGTTTGTCTTTATTTAGGCTTTGCATATGACCCTTTTAGCTACAAGGTTAATCTCTGTTAGCTTAGGGTCCTAGTGTTATAGTTAGATTTTTTATCATGACTATGTGGTGCAGGTTCATCTACCCTTGAGCTTTTGGTAGGTTTGGAGCTCTTAGTGAGCATCTGCTCAAGTTTAGGTAAAGGAAGCTAGTTTAAATTTTCAATAGAACCTTAGGCTAAAAGATTTGGATGTGGGGATGACGTGGTCACCAATTTCAAATTTTATTTGCAGGATTGATTGTTTATGAGTAATGCACAATATTGATTGAAATAAAATGTGAATATGTTGATTTTGATATGGATGATTTATGGTAGATGCTTTTGTTTGAATATGAAAATTTGGTTGATTTATATAGTTGATGTAGTGTAAGTTACTTTTGAAGTGAAATGAGTTATTGGAATATTTTATGTTTGACTATGAATGATGAAATTAGGCATAATTGTGTAGAATTCTCTACATATCTCACTAAGGCGAGCAAATTCTTGCTCAAGTAAGAATAAAATAGAAAGATGGGGTGCTCTCGAGTCCATTTTCACCCAAGCGAGAAGGAATCTCACTCAAGCGAAATGGGGTAAATTCTGGGGTTGCTCTCGGGTTTACTCTCACTCAAGCGAGAGGAATTTTGCTTAGGAGATACTCATTCACACTCAAGCGAACAAATTCTCGCCCAAGCTAAGCTCTGTGTAAAAGAAAAAACTTAAAATTTTTATTTTTGCTTTTGAAAGCCTAGTTTATTATTGCATATTGTTTTTAAGTGAAAATTCTAAATTTTATTTAAAAATATGATTAAAGGAACTTAGAAATGTGTTTCAGTGAATTTTGAGATATATTTGGATTGTTTAGAAAAGTTTAAAATATGATGAGATATTAAGATGTTTATGCACATGGTTGTGTAGTAGTATGACAGGTGCATGTCTCAGGATTCTAATTTCAATACACGAGTCTTCTGGAAATAGAGTCAAGTGTCTATGTGTTGTAAGTCAGTAGAATTCTGACATGAGAAAGATGAATTGTGAAATTTTGATAGACACTTGATGGTTATGTGGAAATGCATGAGAATTTATGGCTTTATGTGAATATTTAAAATTATATTTATATATTATTTTATTTTTAATAACTAGCTTACCCTTTTGCTTTGTTTTATGGTTGTTTCTTTAATATGTAATGATCGTGTATTTACACTGGAGCAGATGATGTTACATGTGATAGAATTTCTCAATGAGAAGTTGGTGGAAATATTTATTTTAATTTGAATATATTTTGAAACATTATATGAAAAAGTTGTAAACATATTTATATTAAGTTTATATATTTATTTTGATATTTAATGTAAATTATGATTATTAGATATAGGAATATGTTTATATATTTATTTTAATTATTAGATATAGGAATATGTTTATATATTTATTTTAATATTTAATGTAAATTATGATTATTAGATATAGGAAAAATATAGGAATACTACAAACTCAACGATTCTCTTTACAAATTTTCAACAAATCTGTCTCAACTTATAAAAATCGTAAAAAATAATAGAGAAATCTAAATCCAACAATACATACGTACTTTAAATCCTTATAAATGTATGATGCAATGCAACCAAAAATTATGTCATGGTTGAAATAATGAACAAAAGCCATATAAACTAAAAATAATAAATTAAAGCAATTATGTAAAATAAATCTAATTTATCACCAATGAAAAAAATAAACTAAAAATTGAAAATAAAATAAAATAAAAATTGCAATCAGTGACAAAATATTATTATCATGCATGTATGATACATGTATAATGATATGATAATACTTTAATTTGGTTTAATTTAGTTGACGTGCATAATTCACTTATCAAAATACTTTTAGTTGACAAATTTGAAAAGTAGTGGAAACATTTTAGTGAAAATTCTTGATGAAATTTCAAAATTCGTTCAATGCGTTTTTTTTTAAAAATAAAATTATGCATGTGTTATTTAAATTAGTTGAATTTTGATAAAATTAGTATGATTGTTAAATTGTTGTATATTTATGTTTGTGAAATAAATGGTTGCTAAGGAGACAACTTAACTCGTGTGTTTTGAAATAGTATATATTGAATTATAAAGTCATTAATTATACGAGATATTTAGTTTTCTCTCATATTCAAATTATATAAATGATGATATTATTTTATTTTATTTTATTATCAGCAGCAATAGAAGATGATATTATAAATAAATCAACAAGAAGTGGATTTTATACCTTGTTACATATCACAAGAAGTGTTAATAGCTATCATAATTTTATTAACTACTTTGTAAATAAATAGATTCTAATTTTGAGTAGATTTTGACCAAAGGTCCCTCTCCAAACCTCTAAATTTTTCTGAAACCTAAATTGAACGCAAGTAAAATAAAAAAAATGAAAACTTAACATCAATTTATATACTCATTATTGTGTCAGGATAAAGACTTTTGAAATTAAATAAAATGATGATATTATATTATTTTTACTTTAAGAAAAATAAAATGTTACACTAAATAATATAACATAATATGTAGACACTTTCTTTTCAAAATTTCTTTCTTTCTCCTTATTTCTTATTTATTGTGTGTTAAACGAAGAAAGAAAATGTTTGAGTTGATCGAAAAGGATGCGGAAAAGGATATTTAACTTTTTTAAAACAATTAAAAGACAAAAGCTGAAATTGCCTCCTTGTTTTGTCTCTCAATCCAAATGGTAGGACAGAAAGTTGAGAACCCATTCTTTTCAAAGCAATGAAACAAAAAGTCCATTTATGGGACCCTTAGCCAGGAATTCCATCTTATCTAAAACGATTTGAATTCTCGAATATAAAAAAAAAAAGTTATTAGTTGTTATCATTACATTATAAATAGTTGTCAATAATAAATTTATTATTATTTTTAATAATCATTAAAAGTTGCTTCTTTAATTATTTCTAATTAATGAAAAATATAAACATTTTATACTGACTATATGTAACTATTAAATTTTATAAGAAAAAAAAAACAATGTCATGGAGAACACAGTTTATGTATATTGTCGGTGTCAAAAGTTTTACACGATCAACTAATTAAGAATAATTTATTGATATATTATATTAATTATTATAAAAATTAATGAACTGTTATTTGATAATTTGCAAATAGATCTTACTATAAAATAGTTTGTGCAGTTATCCAATTATAATAAGACTCACTATTATTTGTATGTCTCCTTATTTTTTTTCCTTTTATAAAATCAAATTATGAATTCTTTTATTTTGAGGTGATTTTTTTTTAATAAAATAAGATTATTTTTTTTAAAATATGTATATGAGAATATGTATCAACAAGACATAATTTTTTTATATTTTAAAAATGGTGTTGTATTAAGATGATACACTTTATTATAACGAATTGAGTTAAGATAACACGATTTTTTTATATTTACAATTTTTTTTTAAAAATAACTTCATTTTAATAAGAAAAAAAAAGGGAAAAGGGGTTAATTGTCCACTTTCCTAATAATTCTGAAACTTGTCTATCTGTTTTGATATGCTTGATGAGGCATTTAAAGAATTTTTAATAAATATGTATACATATATACAGGCTACAAATTTAGGGAGTCCTTTTAGCGAGTGAAAATAATTTACCAAATAATCTTGCTCTAACCCATAATAATAAAGAAGTACATATCATAATACTAAATAAACATATCAAACTTTATAACTCAAAAAAAAGTTGATACTTTCATTATTAGTTTCTAAAATTCAAAGTACTTGCCTAATAGGTTTAAAATAAATTAAATATATCAATACTTATTAAGACTGAATTTCAACAATACACTATTAATTATACTTTTTAAAATAAAATATGTACATTAACTTATTATAAAATATGAAGAAAAATGTATAGTTATTTTAGTGACTTTGATAGTTTATCTCCACATTTTTCGGTTATTATTAATACAAACATTAATTTTTCTTTTCTCCTTTGGTTTATTTGATTTTTCTAATGATAATTACCTTTATTTTGTGTTAGTGGAAGTATCAAGGTTCGTCTCCGAAAAGCTTTATTTTATTTTTAATGGTTTCCTTGTTGTTATGTATATTTGGAATAATCGAATATATAACCGAAGAACCTTAATTACCAGATATAAAATAATATAATTTTAAAACATAATTAAGAATATAAGAAAATAATTTGTATAAAAATAATTTAAAACATTTTTATTAATTGTTATAGATAAAAAAAAATTGATTATAATAATAATGTCGCAATAAATATTTTTCATTGACCTCACCTTAAGCCGATATTTTCTGTGATTGTAAAAAAATGTTAAATTTTGACCATTCATTGTATTATTCAAATTACTCCTCTCACTCAGGTATAAAAAGCTCCCTCACTGGTATAAGGATTTTATCCAGTGACTTTTTCAGTTGGAGAGATCCTAACCCTTAAATAGATTTTGTTGATAAAAAACGTCCTTTAATGTAAAGTGGATTTTTTTTCTCATGCATAAAATTATTACACTTGAGGATCTGGTGTTTTTCTTAACATGAAGGGATCCACTCCCCCACCCTACCACACACATGTTAAACAGTAAAGGAGAAGGCCAAAATGAAGAAGTAATAGAAGAAAATTGTCATACAGAATAGAGTAAGAATATCCTAGTACATTTTATAAACCAGCTGGTAGCTAAACCATTCTAACACCAGAAAGCCATATGCTACTGCATGTAGCTCATTTCAGTAATTTATTTATTTACGAATTACATAAACTAAATGAAATTTCAGAATGGAAAGACTGGAATTTGTGTTGAATGTTAGTCTCATCTTGATGAAGACTAAAAGAACTATAACAATAGACAATTATATAAAAGTAAAATGTCACAATGCAACTAGCCACCTGACACAATCCGAAGCTCAAGCAAGATCTCGCGGTTCAAGAGCAGCAATTTCTCTTATAACTTGAGCTTTGTCAGCTTCAAATTGTTCATCCTCTACAAAATCCCAATAAATGTGAGATCGTGGGAACACAATACTAAAAGTAAAAACAATTTTTTGAGAAATAGCATCACTTCCTTACCTTTAGCACTTTTTAAGTCACCCAAAAGTCTAAGAAGCTTGCTTCTGTTTGCCACAAGTATGCTGATGATATCAGCTGGTTTCTTTTGGTTAGCAACAAATAGCTACATGACAATAACAAATCAATTTAGAGAAGCAAGATTTGGGAGGTATTAAGTTAAGAATAACATTTCAAAATGTGGACCAATATGTAACTATTACCTTGAAAACATGAAATGCTTCCATCTGTATGCTCTTGCTTGACTCCTGCAGAAAGATATCAGCAATGACCCATTAAATGCTTTTACAAACATAACTAAAATTCTGAATTTTCTGTTCAACATTAAAATATATAGCCTGGTCAGAAACTCAACAATGATCATATCAATGTTTGGCAATTCCTACCATTTAGACAGGTGGACCAGTAAGAACTCACTTTAGTATTTTACTAAAATTAATACATTTTCGATACTATCATAATAATATTTTCCTTTTTTTAGCTTTTGTGGGGAAGGGGGGGAGGACACAAGAAAGGCAGGTGAGAAGACAAGTCATGAAGTTTTAAAGAAAGGACCATACTCGTAGGAGATTCATTAAAATCCTTAAGTTGTCTCGTGAGCTGACATACTGTGTCATTACGGCTGAATTTGAGCGATCAAGTAACATATCTCCCAGCACCTGCAAAAGAGGGATAAAAAAAATCACTCAACAAATATACATGAACTGATTCAATTACAGAACAAGAAGTAAAGTAGCAATAGATGACATATAAATTATAATAGCAAAGAGTAATCATCCTAGATATCAGCAGGGGGGAAACAGAACAAGACAATCATTGCAAAAGAAAGGTAATTTGTTGACTGCATGAGAAAGCTTGTTTATTTTTTTCACAATTATTAGTTAAATAAACTCAAACCTACAATAACTAAACAAGTAAAGATTTATGTAAACATTTTCAAGAGGATAATCTCAGAATCACATACTTCTCATTCTAGCATTATCAAATTACAGTTGAGATAAATAATAAACTTAGATCATACCTTGACAGCTTGACGCCTTGTAATATAATTGGAAGATTCCAACAGCTTCGAGTTATATTCATCAAAAAACTGTAATTAACCACAATGACTATGAGTAACAATGGGTGATAACTACTATGACTAACATATAAAATATCGTCCCCTACCAAGACAAACGTTAAAAAGTGGCAGCTTTAAACTAGATTCGAAGATCCCGGTGGGTAAACACACTTGCATGGTTAATATTCAAAAAATAAATGTGGCTATGCATAGAAGAGATAAGCCAATACAAAATAAAGCATGTCAAGATAAACACATAGGCTTTCTAATAAAATCTATGCAACTAACAGAAAGTATTGCCCCCCTTCTTAAAAAAACGTTAAAAAAGTGGTTGCTTTAAACTAGATTCCAAGAATAGGGCGAGTAAAAACACTTGGATGGTTAACAATCATAAATAAATGTGATCATGTATTTACAGCTGCTCTAAATTGAGAATGTGCCCATCCAGCTTATCCTTGAAATAAGTTTTATTCAACATTTTAAGAATTATTTTCTCTAGTAGCAAGTTTTGTACAACTTAAACTTGAAAAAATAATTACTCATTTTTCAAACTCCCTCTGAGAAACATGTCAATGTAAGAGTTACCGAATAACTAAAATCCTATCTAAATGTGACCCTTTAGTACCAAACTGCTTATTATTACCAGAAAAAAGCTTCACAAATCAAGCATTCCACCAATGACTCTAGCACCAGGAAGAATATGACAAGTGAAATACATACAAGTGTGTAAACTTAAAAAATCATCTATTTTCTATTTAAATTGAGGGAGTGGCAAGGGGGAAGGGTAACCTACCCACTCATAATTCTTGGAAAGGAATTCAGCAACAGTAGATTTATGCCTCATCAAGAGCTCCTGCAGCAATATGACATGATATAAGTTTCAACTTTCTCTAAAGAAGGGGCATGATACCAAAAACGAAAAAAATACCTTAAACGTAGCTCCAGCATCTGCAGCTATGTCAAAATTTGGAAGTTGAATGTAGTCAAAAAACTTCTTCATATGAGGTGAGTCCAGAACATATCTGATATAAAGAAAATAATTACAGCACCAAAAGTCACAACTCATAGAAGTCATACTAGAAACAAATATAATGCATAGGCTGTCTTTGATTTTTGTTCATATATTTATGCTTCAGTTTCTTATGAGCTACCTACACAATACCATTCTCGTGTAGCAAATAACATATATGGTAGTATTGGAATCAATAGCACCACAAATATGACTACAAGATATAAAACTCTTCTAACATGACCCAAAACCATGGCCAAATTATTGTTTCCACCAGTGAACATAAACTTCTTTAAATTTGAATCACAAAAGAAAACACAATTGAATCTATTTGCTCCTTCCCCCTTACTTTGCAACAATCTGGTGTCTTATGCACTCTCTCAACATCGCACCATAGTGCAAAGCCATGTCCATGTTTTCATAGCTACAAAAGGAAACAATAGTTTGTCAATAATACCGTAAAAGAGGGAGAGCGCAATTTTACAAGGATCACAACAAGAAACAGAAGTCACATGATCACAGTAAGATATGAGCACAACAGTACAGACTTTCACCTAAAAAAACAGATAAAATGTAGCAATCAAGAACGATTGACTAGAATCAACTATCACCACAAAACTAAATTTAGACGACTTGATCAAAATAGCGAGTCTACGTACTGACTGGAAAGCCTGCTAGAACAATTAAAAAGACAAAAATGAAGAAACAAAACGTTGGTCCAACAGTTGCAGCTTACCCAGTTATCAGTACATCCATGAGATCCAAATTTGTCTCCAAATAATCGGACGCGATGAGCTTAGACTGAACCTGCTGCCTCTGTAAATTCGCAACAATTTGAGTGGCATCCTTTCTAGCCTGCAAAAATTCCATCAACGCAAAACAAAAATCACCGAAAGAATTGAAATAAATAAATAAACAAATGGTGACGCCTGGTATTGAGCAATTACCTCCAAGTTCAATTTGGGAAGACACTGGATAAGGAGGCGCAAGGTGTTTTCCTTGAAGAATTCCTGAGTGAGCTGCGCACAAGCCTCGGGGACCGGTTCGGATTCGCTGTTCCCATAGAGGATTGACTTCATCTCCCGGAGGTTTTTGGTGAGTTCGGCCATCTGCAGAAAAAGAAAGAGAAAAAGTGGAAATGATAGGAGCGGGAGAATGAGAGATGCGATGATGCGAGGGAGGGTTGAAGATACCTTGTCGTCATCGCGGTTGGTGAGGCGGAGAAGATCTCGGGTTTGGCGAACGATGTCGGAGGGAGTGCGGGGCTTTGACTTGAAGAGGCTCTTCATGGTGGGGGAATCGGGAGGGGAATAAACCACCGCCTCCGACGAAGAGCCCCTCCTAAGCCCCTTGGGTTTGGAGGCGCACACTCCTATCTCCGCTTCTTCTTCTTATTCTTCTTCTTCTTCTTCTTCTTCTCTTACCCTATTCGATTCCGATGTTCAATTTTCAACTTAGAACGTTACTTCATTGACGTCCCTCTCCTCTCCCCTCACGTGAATTCACGCCTTTATCATTTTCCTCTCATCATCTTCATCCCTTCGACCGTCTCATTCATCCCTTCATCCTCACTCCTTTTCTTTTCTTTTCTTTTCTCTTTTCTTTTCTTTTCTTTCTGTCTCTTTCGATATTTCCCTTCCCTGCCGATTTCAACAACCAAATCTCAAAACAAAAAACAACCCTCCCATCCATACGTGATTCATGCGCCTCTTCCTATATTCTCTTTTTTATTTATTCAAAATCATAAATTATGAAATTATGTCGATTTGCCTTTCTTCTGTTTTGAAGGAGGGGCCGAAATCAGGAAGTGGAAAAACAAAATAAAGTAAAAAAAATCTGATTATTTAGGTTAAGGCAAAACGTCCCAAAGTAGATAAACTATTTTTTTTAATATTTTTTTGAAAAATTGTACATTTTGATTAAAATGACCAAATTACTCACAATGTCCGACTTTTTAAAATATTTTTAAAAATTTGTTTGTGTTTTATTTGTTATAAATGTCATTATAAATTTCTAATAATTTTAATTTTATTAAATTAATATATAATATAAATTAATAAATATTATTATAAATTTTACTATATACATAAACTAAAACACTAATTTAGAGTAGAAAATCTTATAATCTTATAACAATAAAAAAAAACAAACAAAAATTAGTGTTCTGTTTAGGTTTATCTATCATTTATAAGTAAAAATTTTGTTAATAAATTTATTTATTAAATTATAATTTTTTAAAAAAGATAAATTATATATTAAAAAAATAAAAATTATTATATATGTATATATATAACTATTATTTCTAAAAAAAGAAATTGTTTATAAAGTAAAATTGTAAGATTTTTTTAAAAAAAATTTAAATTTTTAATTTAAAATAAATAATTATTAAATTTGTAACATCTAAAAGATAATATTCGAAAACATGTATAGGAGAAAAAAATTCCTTTATATATTGTTATTGATAAGTTAATTTTAATTAAATATTAAATTCAAATTTAATTAATTTTAGTATTAAGCTTATTATTTTTACTATTAATATATTTTAATTAGTATGGTTTATTATTTTTAACTATTTTTATTATTATTTATTTATGTATTATTTTTATTAATTTATTATATTACATAACATAATATATAATATTCTGACTGCCTTTTTGTGTTTTTTTAAAGTATAAAATATAAAATAATATAATCAATTGTATGCAATTATAATTGATTAAGTTAGTTTTTAAAATTATAATCAATTATTTAATTATCATAATCGATTATATTATATGCGTGCAACACACTCGTGCAATGTATTTTCTCAGAATTGTCATTATAATAAAAAAGAATGGAATGTATTTTCTCATAAAGTTAAAGAGACAATGTATAACATACAATCCTCACTTCAAGGGTTAAAAGTGAATAAAATTTAAATTATTTAAATAAAAAAATAGTAGAAAGTAATCATTTTGACTTCATCCTATCTCAAAATGAAATGTTTCTCTTGGATCTTATATATGTTAAAATACTATAAATATATGTTAAAATAAATTATTTTTCTAATATGATTTCTTTCTCCTTCTATTACCTCATTTTATAGTCTTGGCAGAATGTATTTTAATTTCAGTGGAAAGAAATGTGAAGGTCCATCACAATTCAAACACTAAATTAGCCAAAACAAGAGTGTAAAAAACTTAGACAATTTAAAAATACTCATTACATATTTTCTATTAACAAAATCTTACTAACTAAATCATTCTTATAACATGCCTTGGTTTTTTATTAAAAGCTCATAAAAGAATTGAATTTAAAGTGAAATAAAATAAAATTATTTAAATAAATAAAATAGGATATAAAAATATTTTTTATCATTTCATCCTATCCCAAAATCAAATGTTTTCCAGTGGATCTCATATACATTAAAAATACTATAAAAAATTTTAAAATAAAATTATTTTCTAAAGTTTGTAGTAGATTTTATCCATACTTTGTATTCTATATTATAATGCTTTAATTTTTAAATATATCTTTAATTTAATATATTTACTAAAATACAGTAATCTTTAAATTAATATATGGTAAATTTATAGTAATATTGATATAATTTAATTTAAATGTGTTTTCTATTTAAATTTTGGATAAATTTTATTGATATATACACTGTAAATTATAATGTAATGACTTATAAATATATCTTTGATAACTAGAAAATTTACTAAAACATACTTCATTTAATATTAATATACATTAATTTTACATTGTTAAAATAACCTTAATTTTGAGATAAATGATTTTATTTCATATGAAAAAAACAATAGTAATTGTTGAAATTTTTTCCATGGTTGAAAATTAATATTGAAAGTATAGCACTCTAGTCTTTTGGTTACATTACATATATATATATATATATATATATATATATATATATATATATATATATATATATATATATATATATATATATATATATATATATATATATATTTTTTATTTTTTTTTTTTT
>Ga0123342_1006440_pt1 | contig 16271 bp, 14 predicted proteins | sample Turbeawhitnodule_FD_89960 | JGI IMG/M metagenome (GOLD analysis project Ga0123342, IMG submission 89960) | Root nodule microbial communities of legume samples collected from Mexico - Turtle bean Mexico white nodule | ecosystem: Host-associated > Plants > Roots > Nodule | place: Mexico: Nepantla... | reverse complement strand
GCGATCATGTTGACCTTTGCATACCTTCGACGACCACCGACTACGCACGCATGGAGATCTCCGTTTCATCGACCGGCGATCATGTTGGCCTTGCATAACTTCGGCGACCACCGACTACACACATATGGAGAACACCGCTTCGTCGATCGGCGATCATATTGACATGGAGAACGCCGCTTCATCGACCGGCGATCATGTTGACCTTTGCATACCTTCGACAACCACCGACTACGCACACATGGAGATCTCCGTTTCATCCACCGGCGATCATGTTAGCCTTGCATAACTTCGACGACCACCGACTACACACATATGGAGAACGCCGCTTCATCGATCGACGATCCTGTTGACATGGAGAACGCTGCTTCATCGACCGACGATCATGTTGACCTTTGCATACCTTCGACGACCACCGGCTACACACGCATAGAGATCTCCGTTTCATCGTCTGGTGATCATGATAGCCTTGCATAAGTTCGGCGACCACCGACTACACACATATGAAGAGCGCCACTTCATCGACCGACAATCATGACATCCTTCCCAGATCTTTGGCTCTTGCTGATAGCTTCGCTGATGTCCTCTGCCTTTCTCATTTGCAGCTGGTGATGCACACCAGAGGATTCATCATCCATTCAGCAAAAGAGCAATTGAAATGTTGTGCCTTATTTTTCAGCCATAACCACGATTTGAGTTGGGCATTGTGAAACACTTCTTCCGCATCAGCTACTCCTTGATTGAACACCACTTGGTTTCTCTGCTCCCATAAACACCATACTATGGCCACCCACACACCTTTCCAAACCTCGTTTTGTACCTTGCTGCTCTGCATTAAATGGAAACTCACAAAGTGGGCCATAATGTCATTATGTTGGACAAACACTATTCCACTCCATCTGAAGCATAAAGCCCATACATGTATTGCAGTCTTACATTCCAAGAACAGATGCTGGCATGATTCCTCCTTTGTCTGGCACATCGGACACACTAGTGTGCTTAACACAACTCCTCTCCTGCCCAAAGACACCCTAGTTGGCATTCTGCCCATCAAAACCCTCCATGTTGTGGTTAACACGTTAGGGAACGCCTTAGCCTTCCATAAATACTAAAAGGTTATTACAAAGTCGAGTTCATTTGAGGGTTTTGGCGTTACCTCTTAACTTACAATATATATAGTGTCAAGATATTAATTTTTTTAATCTTCTTTGTAGACTAATATAATTTAGTAATGGTTAATGTAATTTATTGAATAGGAATTCAAATAAGTTGAGTTTAATTACATTCATTTACAATTTCACATTGAAAAACATGATTCCGTGTTTATTTATCTTGTAATAAATCACATTAATGGTTGTACAAATATTACAGATGTGCTGCGTATTTCTGTTCGATGTGGAATCACCACAAATTAAAATGAAGAAATAACTTCCATAATAAAGCATAGGTCCAGTACTGGACTTAACTAGACTGTACCAAACCCATCCTACGAAGACAGCAAAAAATTAAAAAAAAAAAGAGTCTGCTAAAGGAACGTTATTGTGACACTAAAATAAAATAAAATAAACAAGTTATTAACGTGGGTTTCGGGGACACAAATAATATTTTTGGGAAAAAAAACTTTGAAGGGCTAAATTCACATAAAAGAAACTTATTTAAAGTTGGGTTCGATATATTTTTCTTCCTCCTCAATTCTTTAACAAGGATGATTTTTTTTCTTTTATTAAGAGTGATGGTAGTCCTTTAGTTAAATTGCTTAATCTTATTGTGATAACTTTTTCTATTTCGACAATATGACATATGATGAATTATGCTAGATTTCAGGATAAAATTGATATTTTTAGGGCTATTTCGTTAATTAAAGGTTTAACATTCGTTTAAAGTTTCAATGAAAAATAATGTGTTGAATTTCAATGTTATTAAATTTTTTTGTATTAATACTCGTACTGGTAAAGTTCTTCGTCATTTTCCTTAGATGTGAGTTCCCTTCACCAAGATAGGTTAAAATTAACACTGATCATGGAATTGCTCGAGAGTATCTTGGTCTTGCTACTTGTTGAGGTATTTTCTGTTAGAGTATGGGATCATAGTTTATTGGTGGGTTCTCTGCATTTCTTGATGTTCAAACTGCTTTGGTTGCTGAGATTTTATTAAAAATAAATAAATCATTATATATCTTTTAACTAAATATACACTAAGGGTTGCTAACAAATCAATAATAAAAACATGATATATTTTATTTCTAAATATATAACATTTATTATTTTATGTCAATAAAAAATTAATAAAAAAGTGATAATATATATTTTATTTTTAAACACGATTTTGAATATGGTTCTAATATCTTTTATTAGGTGAGCTTATGTCTAAATTAACGATGTTAGGATTCCTCGTGTGTCCATATATACTAACATTTATTATGACTTACATTGGTTTATAAAATAATGATACAGATAATTTCAAAATATTTTGATATCCATTTTTTATAGGAGGAGTCAAAGAATCATAATTGAGTTACTTTTACAATATGATAAAAACTAATTTTCATCAAAATAAAAAAATCATAATATATCTTTGCAACTAAATAGATAACAACATTTTTATTAATTTTTAGTACTAACCAATCAAGCATAAAATTACAATATATTTATTTCTATATATGTAATGATATATTTTATTTTCTGCTAAAAAAATCAATAAAAAATTATATTTGTTTCTAAATATATAACATCACTTCTTCTCACTTTTTTTATGATGTATGATAACTTTCTCAACAATTATATTTTTCTTTATATTTGTGATATTTTAAGTGTTATAAAATAATATAATAATATTCCATTTAAAATCAATAATTTATTTAATCATTTTAAATATAACTTAATCTGACTTCACTATGACTCTTAGAATCTGATGATGTCAAAGATGTTTTAAAAGACGTCTATCTTTTATTGATTCTTTTTAGTGCCCATTATGCATATTAATCTATAGCATTGGATATGGATTAAATAAGATAGGTTTCATTTTGGATGAATGGTATTAGAGTACATTATAATAAATATGATTATTGTTTAGTTATGTATTTATTAAAATTTTAATTAGTTCACCTCGGTGTTTTATCGTCAAACCATGTAGTCCTACAAGTAAGAGAGCTATATGAGGCAGTAGCCAAATCTGGAAGTTTAACTATATGTACCGTTTTTGTTGTTTTGAATTATAATATATTTAAAAGTTGGTTTTTGTAATATTTAACTATGAATCTATTCCATGTGTTCCATAAGGACGTTACAAGTCAAGTCAAATTTGGAAAACTAAAACAAGTGTATAGACTTTGATATTCTTAATATTCATACAAATTTTATATAAAAACAAATTAGGCTTCCTTTTCTCATGCTGTAGCAAAATTAAATCATGAAGACTTTTCATAATATGTAGATATTTATATCTGTATAAAAAGCAAAGGGTGTTATATCTCTTACATAATGTATGGGAGAGTCATCAATAGTTGAGCATTTGTTTCATATCAGCCACTTCATAATAATGCCTTCTTATTATCTTTATGCATTTCTCCTACTTTTGCTTTTCTTCCATCTTGCAACATCCATTCTCCCATTCAACAATACCTTACAAATAAAGTGCATTGAGAGGGAGAGAGAGGCACTCCTCGACTTCAAACATGGCCTCATAGAGATTGTTGTAAATGGAAAGGCATTCAATGCGACCATCAAACAGGTCATGTAATCATCCTTCGCCTCCCTGGTCAGTATCCACAATATTTGAGAGGTACAATCAATATCACTTCAATGCTTCCCTTGCAAAATATTCAACATTTGGATCTTAGCTACAATAATTTTCAAGGGAGTCACATCCCACAACTCATGGGCTCACTTACCAACTTAAGATATCTTAATCTCTCCTATTCTGGTTTTGGTGGGAGCATTCCTACCCAACTTGGAAACCTGACACATTTACTGTCTTTGGATCTAAGTCACAATTATCATTTCCATGGAGATATCCCTTATCAACTTGGAAGCCTTACACATTTAAGGTATCTCGATCTCAGTTCCAATTATCTCGACGGAGAACTCCCTTATCAACTTGCAAATCTGTCACAATTGAGGTATCTTGATCTTATAGGAAATTCATTTTTTGGAGCACTTCCTTTCCAGGTTGGGAATTTTCCTTTCTTGCGCACTCTTAGACTTGCCTTCAGTCATTTACATAACCATGATTGGTTGCAAACAATTATTTTTCCAAAGCTAAGAGAGTTGAGGCTAATTGATTGTTTCCTTTCAGATACCGATATTCAATCTCTATTTTATTCATATTCCAATTTCTCAACTTCTCTTACCATCCTTGATCTTTCTTATAATATGCTCACATCCTCAACATTTCAATTATTGTCAAACTTTAGCCTTAATCTTCAACAACTTTATCTTTCTCATAATAACATTCTTTTGTCATCTCCTATTCACTCAAATTTTCCTTCTCTTGTGATCCTTGACCTTTCTTATAATAATATGACATCATCGGTCTTTCCAGGGAGTTTTAATTTTAACTTCAGTTCAAAACTTCAAAATCTTCGTTTGCAAAATTGTAGTCTCAGGGATGATAGTTTTTTTATATCAGCTATTTCAATCACAAATTCTTCATCTTCTCTCGTCTACCTTGACATCTCTTCAAATTTTTTGAAATCATCATCCATATTTTATTGGCTCTTCTATTCCACTACCAATCTTCGTACACTTTACCTTCATGATAACGTGTTAGAAGGTCCCATTCCAGATAGATTTGGGAAAGTAATGAACTCTCTTGAAGTTCTTGACCTCTCTGCTAACAAAATACAAGGCGAGATTCCATCTTTCTTTGGGAACATGTGCACATTGCAGAAGTTAGTCCTCTCAACTAACAAGTTGAGTGGGGAAATTTCTAGCTTCTTTCAAAATTCTTCATGGTGCAACCGACACCTGTTTCAGAGTTTGGATTTATCTGATAACCAGATTACCGGCATACTATCTGCAAGCATTGGATTGTTATCTGAGTTGGAGGAGTTGTATTTGGATGGAAATCATTTGGAGGGAGACGTCACGGAATCCCATCTTTCCAATTTTTCCAAATTAAGGTACTTATATTTGTCAGAGAACTCTTTGTCTATGAAAATAGTCCCTAATTGGGTTCCTCCTTTTCAAATAATAAATTTGAAACTAAGATGTTGCAAGTTGGGTCCCACTTTTCCTAGTTGGCTCCAGACTCAAAGTTCGTTAATTGAACTCGACATTTCAGATAATGGGCTTAATGGTTCAGTACTAAAATGGTTTTGGAACAACTTGCAAAATATCGCAAGGTTGAATATGTCTCAGAATAATCTTATTGGTGCAATTCCTAATATATCATTGAAGCTTCAGAGTAGACCGACTATAATTCTAAACTCAAATCAATTTGAAGGTAAAATTCCATCGTTTTTACTACAAGTTATAGAGTTGAGGCTTTCTAACAACAAATTTTCAAATTTGTTTTCACTCACATGTGACCAAAGCACCTCTCCAATGGCCCTTTTAGATTTATCAAATAATCAATTGAAGGGACATCTTCCAGACTGTTGGAAGTCTGTAGATCTATTAATGTTTCTTGATTTAAGCAACAATAAATTGTCAGGGAAGATTCCTGTGTCCATGGGCAGCCTTGTTGAATTGGAAGTCTTGGTCTTACGAAACAATAACCTAACGGGTGAATTAGCTTCCACTTTAAAGAATTGCAACAATTTAATTATGTTGGATGTGGGTGAAAATGTGTTGTCTGGTCCAATACCACCATGGATCGGAGAAAGTATGCAACAGTTGATAATCCTGATCATGCGAGCGAATCATTTTTCTGGAAATCTTCCTATTCAGTTATGTTATTTGAAGCATATTCAATTCATGGATCTTTCGAGGAATATGTTATCCAAAAGAATTCCTTCATGCTTAAACAATTTGACTGCAATGTCTGAAAGGAGCATCAACAAAAGTGACACTCTACATCGTATATATCCGAAGAATACCATTTATGATTGTAACCTTAACATAAGCTTTACGTGGAAAGGTGTGGAACAGGGGTTCGAGAATCCACAGTTAAAGCTTAAGAGCATTGATCTTGTAATAAGTTAACGGGTGAAATACCAAAAGAAATTGGATATTTGTGTTGAAGATCCCACATCGACTAGAGATTGGAGCCTTTCATTGTATATAAGTGGGTGCAAATCTCAATCCTATGAGCTGGTTTTATGGGATTGAGTTAGGCTTAAAGTCCACTTTCTAATATGGTATCAGAGCCATTTCGAACCTATCCTAGCGAGTATTTGTTGGCCTTATCAGGCCACCCGGCCGCGAGGCATTGTACATGAGCCATTGGGATAGGATACTTCACTGGATTTTGGGGCTTATTAGGGCCAATACTACTTTCACCTTCTCGGAGAAATGCTTATCTCAGCTTCCTAAACAGATATACAGACCGCATATATGAACAATGTGGCAAGTTTTGTTGATTGCATGAAGGAGGTATGTTAGTCAAATATACCAATATTTGCTTCACAAATAATGAAAGTGAAATTTGGGATGTGATGATAAGCCTGAGCTTAATCAACAGGGCATTTCCTACATTCTCTAATTTTTTACTGTCTTTTCAGATGTATCAAATATTGAAATGGAAACAAAATGGCAAATCAAAAATATTTTCTTTCACTAAATAAAAACAGATTATCAAAAGGTTATTACAGAGTCGAATTTATTTGAGGGTGGCGTTACCCCTTAACTTATTTATTTCTGTCTTTTTAATATATAATTTTTCATATTAATTGACATAATTTTATTTGAAAGTTTGATTGTAAAATGAATGTATCTACTGATTATTTTACAATATATAGTGTGAAGATATTAATTTTTTTTAATCTTCTTGTAGATTAATATAATTTATTAATGGTTAATATAATTTATTGAATTGGTATTCAGATAAGTTGAGCTTAATTCCATTCATTTACGATTTCACATTGATAAGTTGAGCTTAATTGCAGGTTATTGCAGATGTGCTACGCACTTCTGATTGATCTGGGATGGATGAAAGCATCATTAGATGCCATACAAGTGCAAGATATTTATTATTATAGTTTCCAGACTATGATTTGATCGAGTTGTTTTGCATAATGCATTTATAACGTTGTTTTGTTCTAATTCAAGTGCTTAGAATTGTAACATCCAAGTGTGATGATCATTTTATATTTTATTTTCAACAACGTTTTTGCAGTAGAAATCCTTTATTATTACTATTTCTAGAAGTTTTATGTAAAGACCAATTAAGTTTACTTTTCCATGATTTCGCAAAATGACATGATTCTATGTAGACTGTTTTTAATTGTGTCCTCCCTTTTCTTTTCTTTGTAATTGTTAAAAATAACTAGAAATACTCCAAAGTAAACCTACGTGTACGACCGTATGTATTCGAGTTTAAAGAATATAATTTAAATTAAGTGAAAAATATTTTTGAAATAAATTAGAAAAAAATTATAATGAAATTCTGAATTTTAAAGCAGACTTTAGTAATGATCTTCTTAGCTTTCAAGTTACGCACTTTATATACAACTTATTTCTTTAACTTTTTTAGACGTTTTAGTTTTTTGAAATAACACTCTACTATTTTCAATGGGTTAGAATTTTGATTTGGGTAACTCCCTTCTCATTCTAGAATTGAATTTCTCTCCTTTTCTCTTTGGCACATGTGTGGGAGGTTTTGCATTCCACATGTTTTTCTTTTATAATTGAAGTAAAGAATTAGAAACACTCCTATCGAAACCTATATGTAACCTTATTTATTTAAATTTAAAGGATAATTTAAATTAAGTGAATGAAAATAAATATTTTTACAATAACTATAAATAAATTTAAAGTATTTTATTATTCGTTTATTATCAAATATTATCTCTTTAAAATATTAAATAATAAAATGGTGATTTTTATTAGTGAATTATCACAGAAAGTGAGTTCTTTTAAAACATAATTTATTGCTTTAGTGATTTTTTTTCTATGCATAACAATTGCATTCACTTAGATATAAAAATGTAAAATCCTTAAATAGATATATTCATTTATTATTATTTTTAACTAAAAATTAAGAACTAAATAAATAAATATTTACAATTATAAAGATGGTACACATATATAGATAAATATTTGATTTAACAATAAACATCGTAAAAAGGTTAAATGCATTTACATATTGATATTTAAATAAACTAAAGATCAACACCTTATAAAAGATACTTTACAACAAGAAAGTCATCCTAATATCTTCAATGTCTTTATTCTTCAATAAGGATAGATCCTTAAATAACTAAAAATTCAAAAATTGACTTAATTAATAAAAATAAAAATTCTTAGTTACATAATTAATGTGACTTAATTTTGTATTCTCCCTCGGTGAGTTACTAATCTAGGTGGATATTATTGGGGATGTTATTATATTTCATCACATAATATTTATACTCATTTTCTCGATATGACACTACAAATTAAATATAAATAATTAACATATATTTTATATTATAATTAAATAATTTATAAATAATTAACATATATTTTATATTATAATTAAATCACTATAAGAAAAAAGGTTTAACGGAGTTTATGTTTACATTACCAAGAATTAAAACTTCCATTAAGTTATTTATTTAGGGTTATAATTTTCTTTGTTAAACCATCCTGTGTGTTCTCAGAGTTTTTTTAAACCCCAAGAAAAGTTTTTCAAAACCCCTGCTAAATACCATGAGTTTTAGAACATCCGTAAAATACCACGAGTTTCAAAACCTCCACAAAATATCATGGATTTCAAAACCACCGTAAAATACCATAGGTTTCAGAACCTCCATAAAATATCATTGATTTTTTACGACCTTCAAAAAATATCATGAGTTTCAAAACCTCCCTAAAATACGATAGCTTTCAGAACCTACATAAAATACCGTAGGTTTCAGAACCTTCGTAAAATATCATAGGTTTCAAAGCTATGAACATTTGTTTTTCATTTATCATTTAAGCATTTATGTATTTTTTCAACCACACTTATTTACATATATTGTATTTATTTATTATCTATGTTTGTTAAAGTATTTTTTTTGATAAATAAAACAAATTAATAATATAACATTCATCAATTAACATGTTATATTATATAACTAAATTAAAATATGTACAAAAATATATCAAATAGACACATTGAAATTCAAACTCAAAAACAAAATATGCATTAAAAAATTACGAGAAATCAATAAAAGACGAATATTTCTATGAAGTAATACAAATGAAAACCTAACATTGTTTACAAAACACAAAATAGGACAAAAGTTATTTTCACTATATTATATTCTTCAACAATCAAATGTGTTCCTCTTCATGTCCGACATACTTCTTTTATGATAAACCTACAATATGTACCATAATAAGAAATGTAAATCTGAAAAATAAATTATTTTTCAATCACTTCTCTGCAACAATAAATTTGGAAAAGTACAACTGAAAATATTATGAACAATAAATCATCAAAAGGCATAAATCTATAATGCTACTTATTCTGTAACAACGTAAATAAAAAGCATAAGAAAAGAAATAGAGAAAATAAAAGAAAGAAAAAGAACCCCCGTAAAAGAAGCAAAGACCCGACCCCCCACCCCACCACCTTTCTTTCTTTTATTTTTCTCTCCCCCTCTTCCTTATCTCTTCAATTTCTCTCCCATACCTCATCTATTCCAAAATCTGATCATGCCATATTGTAGATGAGGAGTCAGGCTACATTTTTATCCGATCAGATTTTCAAATAGAGTAAGTTCATTTTTACTCTAAAGTTCCCTTATTCTCTGTTTTTTCTCTATGATTTAGTCATCAATCTTAGTAGTACCAGCTGAGAAAAGTGTTTCTCTCAACTTGTTTGAGCTCATACTAAAAATTGGTAATGTTTGAATAACTTGTTTTAAGTTCCTAGATTTTAGGGTGATTTTCCAGCTTATTGCTCATATCTTTATTTCTGACTAATATAATTTTTTAGGAAAATAGAGAGCAATAAAGAATAATAAGAGAAAAACTTCTAACTTGTAATTAGTTCATTTTAAAATATTTAAAAAGAAATAACTTATAAGAAAATTTGTCTCTATAAATGCATGTACTCTAAAAGATGTGGGCAAATTTGAACTTCCGTTTCCAGACAGTTATTATTTCCTAAGTGTTCTAACCTTCGTCGTCATAATTAAAATCAGAATCAGAGCCAGAGGATTGTAGTCCTGCGTCGACAACGATCAATTCAATAAGATGTTTTAAAAAATACTATATAGATAGGACATAATAAATATAATTTTAGATAATAATGGTAGATTGTATCTTCGTTGATAGAGATCAAAATCAATGAGGACAAACTGAGCGGTCTATTGCCTTATTGTCTTCTCCTCTTGTGCCTTATATTCATCATTTTCTAAAATTCGTTTGATAGGTGTCATCCAGGTTTCCTTTTCAAAAATGGTCATGCACTCGTCCGTGCTGATGTTGGGATTTTTTAGGATTACATATATAACCGAACGACGGAGCCCTTTCCTTTTAGTAGTAGCCAACCTTTAAAGCATGTCAACTCTAGCATTATACTCACATCAAATGTGTTCAATTTGAACATTTTTTTAATTTAGACATCAAATTCCGAATGAGGTGATAGTATTTCTGCAATAAAGACTCTTTTACCTCGAATTTCACTTTAACTTTTTTGATTACTAGATGAGAGTCGCTCCTTAATAAGTTGTTGGGCTTCCATGTCATATGCTAAAGTAAGCTCAACCAGGATGACCTCATATTCTGCTTGATTATTTGACGTTTTGAAATCAAACTTCAATGATTGTTCAAGGAGAATGCCGCCCGGACCTTCAAGAACTACTTCTACTCCGCATGACTTATCATTCGATGAACCATCCACATGTAAGGTCCATTGGAGATCCTTGCCCTCGGTCGGCCAAGGGCTAAGTTCAGACATGAAATCGGCTAAGGTTTGAGACTTGATTGCCCCCCTTGGTTGATACTGGATGTGAAATTCAGACAACTCAACTACCCATCCAATCATTCCTCTGAACAAATCAGGTTTAGCTAGAATCTTCATAATAGGATAGTCGGTTTTCACTATAATACGATGATTCTTTGTGCGGTGAGAACGAGTGTTAGATCTACCTTTTCAATCATTTGATAACATGCACTTGCATCGTGTAGGACTCAGCTAATGAAATTGACAAATCGTTCTTCTTTCTCCACTTCTTGTACAAGAACTACATTGACCGCTTCCTCTGATACCGAAGGTATATTATGATTGGTTGTTGAGTGTTCGGTTTTTGTATGACTGGAGGGACCACCAAAAATGCTTTTAAGTGAAAAAGATTTCTTCACATTCGGGTGTCCAATTAAATTTAGCCGTTTTTTGCAAAAGTTGGACGATAAACTTGATTTTTTCTGCTAGCTTCGGCACAAATCTAGATAGGGTCATCATTCAATTGATTAGTTTCTGAATTTCTTTTAAATTTTTGGGGCTTCTCATTTCAGCGATAGCCCTACACTTTTCTGGATTTGCTTCAATACCACAATGAGTGAGCATGAAACCTAGAAATTTTTCACCTTCTACCCCGAACGCACATTTATCAGGGTTAAGTCACATACCGTGATCTCTGAGAGCTTTGAAGACTTTTTTGAGATCTTGAATATGCTATAAACAAGAATAAGATTTGACCACTATGTCGTCAACTTAAATTTCGACATTTTGGTCGAGCATTCCTTTAAAAATCTGATCCATCATTCTCGAGTAAGTTGCACCAACATTTTTTAGACCAAACTGCATGACTTCATAATAGAAGTTGTCGCAATCGGTCATAAAAGTTGTTTTCTCCTTGTCTCTTGGATGCATTTGGATTTGATTGTATCTAGAGTATGCATCCAGGAAACTTAAAATATGGTGACGGACGGCCCCATCAACTAGTCGGTTGATGCTTGGTAGAGGATAAACATCTTTTGGACAAGCCTTGTTGAGGTCGGTGTAGTCCATGCACATCCTCCATTTACCATTAGGTTTTCCTGACCATGACCACATTTGTCAACCATGTGGTGTAGTTTGCTTTTTTAATGAAGTCGGCTTTGACGAGCTTGTCAACTTCCTTGCCCGCTGCATTGTGCTTCTCTTCACCCATTTTTCTCTTCACTCATTTTTCTCTTCTTCTAGGCGATCAGTCTTGCTTCTTTATAGACCAAAAGGTGATGTGTGATAACATCTGGACTTACTCCTGGCATATCAAAAACCGTCTAGGCAAATAAATCAGCATTGTCAGTTAGTGTCTGACTTACAAATTTGTCGTCGGCTGGCTTTAATGAAGATCCTATGTGTGTTGTATGTTCTTCATCACATAGGGGTAGAGGACGGAGATCCTCACCCGCCTCAATACGAGTGCCATTCAGTTAGGGGTCGAGGTCGACTAATGCGAACATATGTTCTCTTCTGGGAGATCTTGTTTCCCGAGACCGATCTCTGGTCGGTCCTCTAGACCTTGGATAATGTCCTCTTCTACATTCTCTCAACTGTCAATGCAGTGATTCTTTGTAACATAGTTGATTGGTTGATTTGACTTTCAGGCTTGCAACGTAACACTCTCAGGCTACCTTTTCATCAACATGAACGACGACTGTGTCACCTGAAACAGATGGAAACTTCATCGCGAGATGCGAAGTTGGCACTATTGCTCTAAGGCAGTTGATGGATGACCGCCTGAGCAAGATGTTATATGAAGTATTGGCATTAACAAGAAGTTACCTGATTTTAATGGTCTTGCAGAGATATCTACCTTCGCCTAATGTAATGTATAAGTCAATATACCTTCGAGTGTCCAATCATTCGCCAGAAAATCATACTATGTGGTCATCATACGGTTGGATTTCTCATTCTCGAATCTTCATTTTTTTGAAAGTTTTCTAGTATAAAATGTCGACCGAGCTACCTTGATATACCAAAACCTTGATGATAGAAATTTTTCAATTTTCCCTGTAATGACCATAGGGTCGTCATGAGCTGGATTAATAACAGTAAAATCATCATCTGTGAAGAGAATTAGAGGGATTCTCAGTTGGTCTTTGATTGTGGTTGAATGGATTGACTTGATAGCCATTATAAGTTTCTTGCAGGTTGAACTTGAACATTCTCCGCATGCCAATCCTCCAGCGATTGTGTTGATTACCTCATGAACACATTGTCCTGAAAAATAGCCACGCTTGGGACTTTCACTCCTTTGTTGTTTTGAAGAACGTTTGTCGTCTCTATAATGACGTAAACGTTCCTCCTTTTGACCATGATCACCGAGCACGAATCCCCAATGATCGTGTTTATGACTTCACGAATGCCTCGTCTGGAGCGATTGTCACGCCTAGGACTTTCACTCCATCTTGAACGATCACCCCGCCTGGGGCTTTCACTCATTCTTTGTTGTTTTGTAGGACGTCATTCGTTCTTATGGCGTCGTGATCGTTCTTCCTTTCGATTATGCCGAGAGTATGGTTCCCTTCGTTCATCTCTAAATGGATACCTTTCTCTTTATGTAGATCAGTACGAGCTTTTGTTCGCCGTTGGAACAAATTTTTGCAAGTGGCGAACTTGGAAAAGTTTTACAATGTTATCCTTCAATGCTTGACACTCTTTGGTCGTATGGCCAAAATTATGGTAGACATGTTGGCATCTTTTGGACTCTGCAACTTTTTCAATACCGGGATCAGGTCGACATGTAATGCTTCATCCTTAAATTTTCCCTGATTAGCATTTAATGGGGAATAAGCATGAAATTGAGGACCTCAATTATCTCTGAATTTATCAGACTGACCGAGGATATGTCGCTACCTCAGTCTTTTTCCTTTCCTTTGTCTCATCCATTGTCTCCTTGAGAATTCTTGTAATAATCAAGTAGTTCCTCAATTTAAATGAATTTAGTTGTCTGATTTCTCAATTCATCTAAGTTTTTTGTTGGTTTTTTTATTAGATTACAAGTGAACTGTCCGGGTTGGAGAGTTGAGATCAAATGATGCATGGCTATCTCTAGCATGAGGTTTATGATGCTTAGAGACAATTTGTTAAATTTTTTCATGAATGATCGTAAGTGTTCTTCTTTCTCTTGTCTGATATTGAGAAGAGCTAGAGATGATATGTGGTGCGGTCGGCTAGTTGCAAATCGAGTACTAAATTTGGCTGACAAAGTTTTGAAGTTATCCATTGAATTGAATGGATGTTTAGTAAACCAATCGAGTTCCCTTTCTTTGAGAGGGGTAGCAAAAACCTTGCACCATACCGCCTTGTCTGTAGTGTAGAGGTTCATTTGTGTTTTGTAGACATTCATGTGTTCGTCCATGTCTGTGGAACCATCATAGAGCTTGATGTTGAGACTCTTCCATTTAGGGAAAAGTTGTGTGTCCATAACTTCGTCAATGAAGGGATTGGCTCATCGTCATCTTCAATGACATGAGTTCGTTCGGTATGTGCTCTAGATGCCTGCTGAGTCTGAGTCTGAACAATGACTGTCTTTTCTTGGTTCCAGGTATGTTCACTTGAAGGAGATTATTGTCCACGGGAGACTCATTTAATTTTCGTCTCAATGATTCATTCTTCTGGTTTTTGACGTATCTCTTCCATTTGTTTTTGTAGAGTTTGAAACATAGCCATCTAATCTTCAGAGATTCATTCGTTGTTTGTGGTATGTCTTGTTGAAACCATGATTGCTTCTAATTCTATCTCGATCCCATGATGGGTGCCAATTGTACTTGTATGGAAAAAGTGGGCCTACATAGTACCTGAAAACTGGTTGTACAATTGTTGAAGTGTTAGTCATTCGGTAATTCCCTTGCTCTTCAATACTCTAAGACTTCTTCCTTAATTCGTTGGCTCGGTCGGAGTTGACCTGAAAAAGGTACTACGACGATCAAGTAAGTATACAGTATTCGAGGTGTATATTAAGAACTGATTAAAAGTGCACCTTAATCCTTTGCATATGTTTTATTTATAGTGTTTGGTCATGGGCCCTCTGTTGTGATGGATCGAATCTATTAAATATCAATGTTAATTGTTTACTAGGGAGGTTCCCTGATTACCCGGGACGTTACCCGATTTTAGTGGGATGTGACCTTCATTCTCAAAGAGTCTCAACAACTGCTATTTATTATAATTGCTTTAAATATTTTTAACCCGGTCGGTCGGTCACCCAGACTGAGTGACATGACTTGTCCATTACCGACCGGTACAATTTTATATAACTATTGTAAATTTTTAACCTTTATTTTATATAAAAATTAATTTTAACTTACAAGAAAATCAAAATTATTTTTTCCCTGAAAGAACTTATAAAAATTTCGTTCAAATATAAGTTAAATAGAGAGTTCATACACATAATGACCTGGAGAGACACAAAATATTGGATGTTTGGAATTACCCTGATCCTAGAAGTGTAGATTAGATGTTAATCTCTATTAGGGGCATACTTAATGAGTCTTTCAAAAGATGATATATCCATATAATATCATTATGATTGAAATAAAATCCAAAGTATTGGGAATTGAAAGGAAATCAATGTACTGTGATGCAAATGGATCTATGAGCAGTTAGTATGAATAAAATGAAAATAATTTAATTGAGCAATTGATTCATGTTATAAAATTTTCTTTTCACTAGGTTACCCTTGTTTTTCTTATTATGTTGTGAATTGCGATGATTATACTACGTACACGAACAAATGTTGATGCAGGGGTGCAGGAATGTCTGGAAGGCCTTAGGATTTTAATTTGAGTTTTGCAATGTAATTATTTGTATTTATATAAATCTTAATAATGTATTAGGAACATTTGAAAGACTCTAAGCTTGTACAAAACCGTGTAGAACCTGTATTGTAAATAGGTATATTTCTAGGGTGTTACACGACATATTTAAACATTTTAACAATAATATATTAAAATATATTTATTTATTATAAAACTAAAACTATAAATATTAAGGTTCAAAACGTATCTATTTACTTGTAATATTATTACAGATATTTTTTAGGTAATTTTCTAATTTACTAGATCGATACTGACTTAATTAAAGAGAAAGAAAAGGAAAGTGTTTTTCTTTATAGACTACTAATTCATTACGCATTTTTAAAAATACATTATTTGCATAAGATTTTTAAGGAAAATAAAAAGAGAAAAGGAGAAGCCAATAATAACCAGTGT
>Ga0123342_1006439_pt1 | contig 16272 bp, 12 predicted proteins | sample Turbeawhitnodule_FD_89960 | JGI IMG/M metagenome (GOLD analysis project Ga0123342, IMG submission 89960) | Root nodule microbial communities of legume samples collected from Mexico - Turtle bean Mexico white nodule | ecosystem: Host-associated > Plants > Roots > Nodule | place: Mexico: Nepantla... | reverse complement strand
GGAGAGAGAAAGTGCACAGGTATATAAGGGATTCTAACGAACTTCTGAGGTACGCGCGTTCAGAACACTTCTTTACGCTTTGAGAATACTTGAGTACGCTGAGAGAGTTTTTGCACGGTTCCTAGAGTTTCTAGTATTTCTCTCTTAGAGTTTTGGTGGTTCCGTCACTGACTTGAGCGTCGGAGCGCGATCGGCCGCAGCGGCGCCACTCTGTCTTTTGCAGGTTCTTGAGGAGAATCGAAGTGTGAAGGACGGAAGCTAGTGTGGTGCAAGGTCGATCCAGAGGAAGGTACCTTTGACGTGGCAAGGCTTTTGCGCTCTGGTCAACTGGCAGGATCAGAAGGCCAAAGGACATCAAGATCTAACTGTTAAACCTTAAATGAATCCAACGGTTCAAAAGAAAAAACCCTTCAAGAGTGAGCGAAAGAAGAGACAAAAATGAAGGAATGGAGGAGCGGAGAAACCAGAAGGACAAAGTGAAGACGAATTCCAAAGTCACTATCTCTCATATACCTAGTACAAGTACAATTAGTATAAATAGTTGTACCATTAATTCAATAGATAGATAATTAATTATATTTAAAACATTAACTAATTTGATCTTTGAAGATCCTTCACAAATACACTCACCCATGGTCCGCCGACAAGTGATAAATATGAACCGAATAGCCAAGAAGATAAATTGAAGTGCAGAAAATAGGGATATCATCAGTTGAATCCACTCTTACCCAATATTTGTAAGAACATTTAATATTAAAAATATAACTGTTAAATTAACGCAACAATCTAGTTGATTACTATAGCACATTGCTCCCCCTTCTACTCTATTTTCATTTTATTCATCGCCAATCAAACTCCGAATTCAACAAAAGAAATTTGGCTGAAAATAAAACCACAAAAAGATACTCATTCATGCTGATTATTTTTATTTCATTAAATGTCAAAATATAATGGTTGAGTCACACAACATACTTTCACCTAGAGCCTACCCTTGTGTTGATGGTCTGACTAAGGTTCAGTTACCAGTCCCCCAGTATTATAGTTTGATGTTCCAAATTTTTAATTGTGAGACTATGTTCAAGTCTTCAGAGCAACCTATACATTTTTTTGTTGTTGTACTTGTACAACATGCTTGGCTGTTTCTAATGCCTTGGATTGAGATCAAACACATAGTAGTAACACTTTCTCAAACTCGTTCAATCAAAGGTCTAGAAACTGCCCCTTACATGTTGCGCCAGTACAGCAGTTGAATATAGATTTTCCCGGTTGTTCATATTTTTGTACCACTGGGATTTTACATTGCATAAACTTATCTACAACATTTTCATCCAGAAAGCATCCCAGCACTACCCAAAACCAAAAGACATGAAAAATTCTATTCCAACGCTGTAATATCACAACATTCTTATTATCAACCGCGCCAATCCTTCTACAATTCTCATTCCCGCTTCACAAATCGACCCTGCAAAATGTAACAAAAGAAATTCATTTTACAAGATTTCAGCATACGTCCAGAATAGGAATAACAAGTTTCAGACGTTTTAAATAGACAAACATGCAAACAACCATTGTACCAAAAGATTTGTTTTATAGTAATTGCAACGCAATATCTAATCCTAATTTAACAACACACGTTAACCCAAATAAATGTCACCCAATATGAAAATGTGTTTGACAGAAATTGATGATAGCATTTCTCATCTTTTACTACTGCATTTTCACTCAATTTTTTTTGAAGTTCATTCTTGACCGTACCAAATCAAGTAAATAAATAACATTATTTTCAAAAAGTATAAAATACATATGAATAATGGTAAGTTCATTCCATAGCACGTTAAACATATGCTTTTAGATTTTACTCATATATAGAGGGATGGTAATCATTGTACTGATAAGCTTCTTGATTATGATCTAGATCTCAGGATTTTTGGGTCAATATTTCTGGATTTCTTAAACTACAGTTCTCTAAAAATAGATTTGATCTATTTGTTATAGGATTGTTTCATAGTGAGTTTTGATTTGTTGTCCCCACTTTTATATTGTTATTTTTCTTTTATACTCCGAGTGAATGGTTGATGTTTGATGTTGTTTGTAATGACAAAATAGTTGGGGTGACAGAAAAAGTTTTAAAAAAATAAAATTATTCTTAACAGGATGAAGGATCAAGCCAAGTATGTCGTTCGTTTCAACTTGATAAAATTTGCATTTTTATTGATTAAAAAGATGTGATCACTACTATACGAGGTCGAGATCTCTAATGCTGGTACTGTTACGACTTATAGGCCACTGCCAGCAAAAGATTTCTAATCTTGACCACTATAAAGTGCGGTTGAAGTGTTTCACGGGGTTCCACAATGTCAAGTTACCACCATGACATTACGACAAACTATCGTAGGGCACGTGAACTTATTGTTGAACCATTTTGAGTGAGTCCAACATCAGCTTTGTACCCATAAGTGTATATGATAACATGCCTAAGACAATATATGAGGGAACATGATAAGGTGTTGTGAACACAAGCCGGAAAAGACTAACAAATAGAGGGAAAACAAAGGCAGAAGAAGCTATGCTTGGTCACAAAAGGGAATGAAAGAACATTTACTTAAACACTCCTACCATTATGAGAAAAATGTCACTTTACCAAAAATGTCTTTTTCCAAGTTATCTTTCATTTTACAATACCAAAAATACACCAACTTAAATATGTTTTACCTACTCTATAATTTCTCCCATTTGGTCCTTTTAGTTCTTATTTTGTAAATTTATTCCCTTTCACATATATTAGTCTTCCGTTTGTTTTGTCCGTTAATTGCTAATGTGAATGAGGAACCAACTGAAAAACTCATGATATTTAGAATGATTGAATGGAAATTTCATGGTGTTTAGAATTAGAGAACCGAATGAGTCAATGACACTTGATGGACAAAATAAACAGAAAGACTAACAAAGACTCTATAATAAAGGAATAACATATGTTCCAGTTAAGCAAATACTCGAAGTGCCATTCCAAATACCACTTTCCGCTCATTGCACCGCTTGAAGATCTCAACCTCCAAGGAGCTTGAGCATAATTTGAACATACTCAAAAGTACGGAACACATACAAGGAAAATGGTATTTGTTACCTTTGCTCTCATTGCTTATTAGCAACTACTGGGTAGCATTAGTACTTAGTAGTCTATAGGATAGGGAAGTACACTGTGTAAGGTAAATTCTTGGTTTATAAATCTTTCAATAGTATGCTTCTGGAAGTTAGCCAGCTCATAAACTCAATACAAAATTTACATCCTATTTGTGTCAAGAAAAATATGCATTTTGTCGTATCTTTATAAGTTAGCATGCCTGATAAATACAAATACAGTTTACGTGTCGTTAAAAATACCATCTCGTTTCATGAAGAAATTTGACAACTTATGAGTACCATGTGTTAGGATTTGCTAAAATTTAGAAAATACTACTCTTTTTTTTTCAGCTCTAGTACAAGGTTCTGATTATCTGTTTTTTAATACCAACTGAATTAATTCAAACACACTAACAGTGTCTTAACCCAAGGCTGAAGAGGAATTGCTAATTGTCAAATGGACAAAACATACAATAAGTTTATTATATCTTGCAATCAATATAAACAATGGCATGAAGATGGTTTTTCCAACATCAAGTAGCCTCCATCAAGAATATCTAGACTAGCATACACCCATCAAGAATATGTAGATTAAAACACTGTTAGAGTGTCATACTTCTGTTAAAACAACTTTTAACTACGGAAATAAAGCAGTTTTTTTATTTTTTTTTATCAAAAACCAGTTAATAATTTATGTTTTTCATACAGTTCTCTTTTTTTTTCTTACAATACCTGCATGATGAAGTGGCATGGCAATTGAATAGAAGCAATCAAATAGTACCACAGCAAGAATGAGAGTAGGGAATAGTACCTTCATCCTGGGCCGTTTCTCAGCATTCAGCTTGCGAACTTCATAACGGATCTTCTTAGAGAAGAGCCTGCTTTGCCTCTTCTCCTTGTATCTCTGCACACTTGCTTCTCTCTGCCCCAACTTCCAACCATTTTCCTCCTTCACATTCGTCTTGTTTGCCCCACAATCTTCAGGAACACCCCATGCGTTCCCAACCACACCATTCCCCCAGCCATCCCATGCAACCTGTTCAAAAATCAATTCATGAATTTAAGAGTGAGAGCATCACATCCCATTACTAAAACAATTTCTCTAGACCCTAGCCATTCCATTTATGGCTTGTATGAAGTCGTGGCCACCATCTACCTTTCTGAGGTTAACTATTTATTCATTAATGACGATTCATAAAAATAAGAACAGTACGCAACAAATTTGGGTCATGCTCAGCTACCTCAGCACTGTGCTTCTCAATCAGGAAAGAAAAAACAAAAGAAAAGTTCCACAACATAGTCCAATATGTTTTAAACCCCTTTACCAAAAAATTCACCAAAAAAGGTACCAATACAAATCGATTCCTCAATGACTACAAAATTTAACTATGGCACAATCCGACAATCAAATAAACAAATAAACTAACTCTACTCCAGGTACGCCCTCCTCATCTTACAAACAAATCAGTGACATAATCTACCATGACCCATCCTCTTTTTTTAATTCAATCAATGATGTCTCAAACTATAAACAGCGCTATATATGTATTATCTTTCCAACATTATTTCTCTAAATCTCCAGATCTAACCTAAGTTTACATGCTTTCACCCAGTGGGTGCCCTTCTCCTAGTTGATAAAATATTCACATAAACTAAAAAAAGGGACTAATAAATTCTTTCAATCCCCAAAAAATTGAAACTTCTGCCTAGTATACACGAGTCTTTGTCTAAGTTATAGTATAATTACTTAGTGCATATTTAAATTCAAATTAATAAACTTAAATTTTGAATGAATTGATCCAAATTTAAGTTTACTGAGTTTGCAAAACTATCTTGATGCGCAAATTACTTCTAAATTTAGAAAGTAAAAAACATCACGAAGCTGAGTTTCCTGAACAAAGGTAAGTTGTAGGAGACTCACTGTAAACCAATCATAGAGTCTTAAGGATTTGTCTAAGAAGGGTCGCAACTCAAAATGCATGTCTTCCGCATCTAAGATGTCCAATAGACTAAAATTGAGCGACCAAAATTTGGGTATTTAAAATTGTCTAGCTAATCGGTGTCCACTGTCTAATAAGAAATTGAAAAAAATACTGAAAATCAAATAAAAAACATTAATAACAAAAATACGTATACCTTTTTAACTTGAATAAAAAAAATTTAAATCTTTATAAAGTTTCTGTAGAACTCTTGATACCATTTGTTTTAGAAGAAAAAAGGAAAAATGAAAAGTGAAGAAAAAAATCAATAAATGGCAATTTTACATAGAGAAAGGAAAATTATTGAGGCATAGATTATTAGAGAGTGGAGTGAAAAATACATGGTGGAGGAAGGCATTATGAAGGAGGAAACCATTGAGGAAGTCTGGGACAGTGTGTGGGCCTCCCTCCCCCGCAACGTATAGCGAGCCTTTATCAGACCAAGCATTCAATATCCCCTGGTGATCCAGCTTCAAAGACAACAACCCAAAGGACGTTGTGGTCGTCGTTGTCCCCATCATGCAATAACTCGTCACCTCCTCCATCGCCTCCTTCTTCTCCTCCACCACCTCCGAATAGCACACCCACCTTTCCTCGCTCCCCTCCTCGCTCTCCCTACGCCGCATCGCCTTCCTCACTAGCCAATTCCCCGCGTCCTCCGTCGGACAAGTCAGCGCCGACAGCGACCCCTCTGTAGTCGCCGACGACGGCGACATCGAATCCTCCTCTAGAAGCCCTGTCAGCGTTGCCCCGCCCTCCGCGCTGAAGAGCAGCGCCACGTTCTGCTCCTCGTGCATGTCATGGTGCTCCGGATGCAGAGGGAAGAGGTTCAGCTGCGGCTGCTGTAGGGCCTTGGACTTGGGCTTGGGCTGAGCAGCTATGTTGTTGGGCTCGGATAGCTGAAGACGCAGGCTAACGAACTTGGGCCTCCTCGTCTTGGTCCGGTTTCCGCGCCTGTGCGGCTTAAGCGACGAAGAAGAGGAGGAGGAGGAGGAGGAAGAGTGATAACGTTTGGTTGGTCTCCGTGTCCTCTTCATGATAGAGGTTGTTTGAATGTCTGGAGAAGAAGGACTGTTCTTGTTGCACATCGCTGAATGAATGCACACACCAAAACACAGACACACACTAACGCTCTCCCTTTTCTCTGTTGGAGTTTGGGTTTCTCACTCTTGGGAAGGCAAGAAAAAGTGAGGGAAAAGGTAAGGACTTTTTCGATAGGTGGGACAGGGACGCATGAAGGGATGATGTGACGTGTTTCCCATTCACACGTGGACTCTTCTTATTGGCCACCAGAGTGGATTCCATTGTTATCTGGATTTCGTTTTTGGAAGAGATGAGAAGATAGATTGGGTTTGGAGGGAATTGGTACAAGTGTTAAAAAGTAAAAACCTCTTTCCATCCTTATTGGCACTCTAGATTACTCTCTCCCACCACTGTTCATTAATACCAAATTCTAGCTTATTTATACAATGAAAAGAAGCTCTTAGAAGACTCCGGATGTACACGTCTGCATTCATTGTAACTAAGATTTAACATTCCACGTAAAATTAGTTAAATAAAAATATTCTTAGTTTTTTACATATAAAAAATTATAACAATTTATTACGCATTTAACACTTTTAAGAATTTCTTACAAGAAGTAATTATTCACATACTGCTGAAAGAGTAGCTAATGATGATTGATTGCGTCATTAAATTAGGCTGCGTCAAATTCTATTTAAATCTGATACTTATTACAATATAGTTGATGAAAAGTTTATGAGTTAACACATTTGCAAAATTTATATTATCTCTTACTGTTGAATGTAATAATCTCCTGTTTGAACTTGTCATTGGTGCCATTATTATAGATATTAATTTGTGATTGGTGGAGCGGGCTAAGAGAGAAGTCATGTGACTTGAATAATGAAGCATTTGATAAATGAATTTGTTTACATGCAGTTAGGGGTGATAAAGAGTTTACGCTAGAAAGTGCAGGGTGGGTCCCACCATCACACCCTTTTCTCCTTTGCCTTTTGGTCTGCCGTGGGAACCCTGCAGCCACCCGTGTACAAAAAACAACACTTGATATGTGTCACAACACAATTCACAAATATCTTCCATCACGTATCTTATTATTTAAAAACTACACGTAAATTTACATGCATAGATATTTTTAATTATTTTATTATTTTGTAGACGGAATATGAATTCAGATTTCGTTTCCCACACATATTAGAATTATAAAGGACAAATTATGTTTTAAATAGGTCAACTCTAGTTAATTTTTTGTTTTCAATTTCTTATCAAATATTTCATCATTTACTTCTTTTTTTTTTCAAATAAAAGTTTTCATCTTAAACATCATTATGCAATTTGACATCTCAGCTATGTTGATACCTCAAGTAATAATAATCATTTATCAATACATAAAAAAAATATTATTAAAAGAAAACCAAAATATGGAGAGACTAGACCAAAATCCATATGTTAACAGAAACGATACATAGGTAGACTATATCTATTCATAAGAATTCTAAGAATAAACTAGATGGTAGCTATTATACCAATGAAAAGGTTTTCCATAAATAAATCCTAAATTAGACAACTTATCAACACACGCATTTTCTTCACGAAAAATATGAGTAACCCTAAACCTAATTTTCTCACAGTAATTAAGACAAGTATTTCATCGATTACGAAGCATCCAATAAACATTGGTCCCAATAGTAAACGCAACACAAACCAAAGTAGAATCACATTCTCTTTGTGCAAATTTTATGGCTCATTTATCTTCAAGAGAATCCTCCAAAACACAATCTCCCCAAAAGGATTTTCTTTTAGGAGAGCTTGCGGAAGCTAAGAGGTCATTTACCCAAAAGGATGAAAAGATGCGGCACTTGGTGGAAACATTACAAAGACTTGAAGAAGTGCAAGAAAGGCAACCTAAAGGAAGGAGGTGGGATCAAAGGAGAGCTTCAAGAAGTTACTCCCATTATGGTAGCCAATAGGAAGATCAAGATTGGAGGATGCACAAATATGATGATAGGTGCCACCAACACCATCCTTCTAAGCCTTATTTTCCATATGTAAAATTGCCTAGTTTTAATTGGGAAAGTGACCCCAATATTTACCTAGGATGGGAGGCAAAGGTTGAGCAAATATTCAATGTGTATGAAGTCCAAAAGGACCAAAAGGTAAAACTAGCCTCCTTAGAATTCTTAGACTATGCCATGCAATGGCGGCACCAAACTGTAATGGACATTGGGCTAAACAAGAGGCCAACCGTGGTCTCTTGGTATGATTTGAAATAATGTATGGGTGCGCGGTTTGTTCCTCCTCATTATAGAAAGGTACTCTTCTTGAAGCTCCAACGGCTTCAACAAGGACCTAGGAATGTAGATGAGTACTATAAAGATCTAGAAACTACTTTGAATAAGATAAATATGCATGAAAATGAGGAGTCAAAGATAGTTAGATTTGTAAGTGGCTTAAGAAGAGAAATCCAACATGTGGTAGAACTATATGTGTATTCCTCTTTGGAAAAATTGGTTCACCTAGCCATCAAGGTTGAATCACAAATTTTTAAAGAAAACCCATTTCAAAATTACTCATAATGATGAATTCTACAAAACATCATGGAAGGACAAAAATCAAACTTCTTCAAAACCTTTTCCTTCCAAATTTGTGAAAGAACCACATACATGTTAGAATTGATGGCTTAAACAAGAGGGGGGGGTGAATTGTTTCTAAAAGATTTTCAAAATCACTTTACTTTAGAATGAATCTTTAACGATCAACTCAGATAAGCATTCCAGCAAGTCAATCAAACAGTCTAACAGAAACAAATATTAGAATTTCAATAGGTTAAAACACTATTTAATCGGTTGTTTATGATAGTGAAAATATCAAACAGTTAAAGAGTTGAGAGAGAGAGATATACACACAAGGTTTATACTGGTTCACTCAATCCTTGAGCTACATCTAGTCCTCAGTCAAACCACTAGTATTCCACTATGTAACCAAACACAGATTACAAACACCCACAAAGAGGTGATCCTGAAACTACAAGACCTACTCATCCTCTTTGCACACAGCACACACCTCAAGCTAGAATCACACTGACTTTACAGGATTTTACAAACACGTTTACAAAAGGTAATATGAACAATTACAAGAAACTAAGAGAAGATAGAAAACACCTGGAATAACAGTAAACCGGAAGCCCTATGATCAGTTCTTGAATCACAACAAAGCTCAAAAGCAATCTTGCTAAACTTGAAAAACTCCTTTGCACAAACATATTGTAATCTCTCTTTTTGATCTCAAATCAAAGTGTAAAACTTCTATATTTCTCTCATGTGAAAACATTTGAAAGAAGGATATATTTATAACTTTTAAAAAGCTACCGTTTAAAAGCAGATTTGAACAACTGAATCAGTTAAAACAGGTTTTCAAAATACTGTTATGAAAACACACTTTTAATCGGTTGAAACCACGATTTTATCGGTTGAATGGTTTCAGCAGTTACACAACTGATTCAAAAAACAGTTTCAAAACTCCTTTTCCAGCTAAGTGACAAATAACCGATTGTCTCGAAACTTTAATCAGTTGTTTTTCCCTTTGCATGGAAAAAACACTTAGTTCTTTAAAACATATTAAAATAGGCTTTCTGTTGGAATCAAGACTGATCTTACAAAGATTCTAAACCCCATAACTAAACCCAAACCTAAAACACAACACAACTTCAGGTTCCTTGAGGATTTGATACATCAAAGTTTCTCATCTTCAACAATCTCCCCATATTTGATGGAGACAAATCCTTGGGATGCTTTTAGGAATGTTCTTTGTTTAGAATCTGTTGAATCCTGCATTCATTGAACAAACACAGGGTAATCTAATCCAAAATAGATGTACACCATACACTAGTTCTCACTAGGTGATTTCCAGAAGGAACATCAACCACAATTAGATGAGAAACCAACACTTATACAAGAATGCATAAGAACAGTCGGTTATTTCGCAGAGATAACTGGTTAAAATTCTGTAAACCAGAAATAACAACAGTTAAAAACTTCAAATTTAAAGCAGTACGCAGTCAATAATAGCAATGTTCAAAAGCAGTAAAACACAATTAAGAACATTACAACTCCCAACAATACTTTCCCCCCTATTTGTCTCATCAAATAGACAAAAGGTAGGATTAAAAACAACTTAAAATAAAACCAAATGTTTAAGATAATAAACCAGAAATTTAAAATGAAGGACTATCCTCCCTTTCAAACTGTAGTTCCAGAATCTGTCTCTGGACTTCTTCAATTTGCTCATCCAGTGTTGAAAAACGTGTATCCATGTTGTTGAACCTTGACTCGCACATCTCATGTAGATTCCTCTTATTGTCAGCAAGGCTGTCCATTCTATTGATCATTAGCCTTTCAAAAGATGACATGATAGGCATCCTTTCATCCATATTGATGTCATGATGTTCACCTTCTTGAGTTTCAGCAGCAAGGTCATCTTCCATTGTTGCCTCTTCAGGTTCATCACCTTCATTAGTTCCACTTGGGCCAGCTTGATCACCATTCTTGCTTACCAATCTTCCACCAATCTTAGTAAATCTCATCTTACTTAAGGATCCACTATTGATCTCGCTGGAGGGCTTGATTACTTATGCTAGCTCCCCTTCTATATCCACTTCAGAATAATGAAGGAACTTAGAAATCAAAATGGCATAGGGATAATGAAAGTCACATAACCTCATAGCTTTTTGCATGTGCTCTTTGATTGTGTGAATCCAGTTGATCTTCACTTTGTTCATGATACAATAGATCAAAAGAATATCTTCTTCAGAAAGAGTTGAATGGTTGTTCCCCCTAGGTGTGAGAATCCATGAAACTATGAAAGCCACAAGCCTTTCATCAAGCTTCAACCCACCAACTGAAAAATTCCTCACTTTGGAGTGGGGATTCTTGACACAACCTTTGTAAAACAGGATTTTGTTGAAATCTTCCACTACTCCAAGGTTTCCCCTATTGATTCTCAGTCCAGAAGATTTAAGGCTAGTCACAACTTACCATACATCACTTGCGATGACCATATCTACACCTTTGACATGTGAAACAAGTGAGTCACCATAAAAAAGAAAGTTAGTGTAAAATACCTTAACAAGATCAGGATATATGTTCCCTGTAAGTTTCAAAAATCTCTTCAACTTTTATTCCTTGAGAATGCTCCTCGCAGAATCCAGCTTCTGTTGTTTCATCCATGTGAAGGAAACAACCTTTGGTGTATTCACATTCTTTCTACTTGTCTCAAGTAGATACTTGTTGATGAGATTGGTATCACCTGCAAACCATCCTTCAAGCTTTCCAGAGCTTTTAACACCCATTGATTTCATCCTTTTTGCAGAGGGAGGAGTGTCGACCATTGCTTAATTTAGGACAAGGTTTTTAACTCACTGCAGAAACGAAACTTAAAACAGAGAAGAGAGAAAAATAGTTTGTATGTGTGAGAAATAGCAACAAATTGCATTGTCTTATATTAGCTAAACTTCATGGTCAAAGATGGCACAGATAAAGATGTTTTCAAACTGAAAAATGAATCAAATCTGAACAATAAAGCTGACATAGTCAGTCAAACCAGAAAGGTACAGATTCACATGTGATTTTGACCAAGCATTAAAGATAGTTTTGATTTTCAAGATATCATTGGGTTCAACAGAATTACAAACCATAATTTATAATTCACAAACATATTTGCCCAAAGTTTGTCAGATAGGAAATAATCGGTTGTTTTGAGGAAACAATCGGTTGAATTTCTGTTCTGAGAAAAAAAATTCAAAAAACCTATGTTGCATACAATCATTATTGCTTACCATTTTTTCAAGATATTAAAAGTAGAGGAACATATAAAGCACACATCAATTACACATTGAAATACAGAGTAAAATACTTAATTGAATTTAAGCAACAATTGTTCTCAATAAAGAATGATAAGTTTTATTCTCAGATTTCAGATTTCCTAATTATAGAAAGTTCAAATGATCAGCACTAGACTTTGGCATGTTGGCATGTACAAAAATCTATTCCTTGCTGAACCTTTCAAAATCAGAAATCTGCAAAACAGAACTTTGTCAAATTTCAAGATTTGATCCCTTGAAGAATTTGGGACCTTCCGTGTTAGATTTAACCTTTGAACTAGCAATACATCTAGGAATCCACTTATAGATACCTTTAGGTATAAGAAATTTACGAAACTTGCAGTACCTGACAGAATGGCCTTTCTTCATGCAATAGAAGCATGTAACAACCGGTTGAAACAATTTTTTAACCTATTATTTTTCTGGAATATTTGAAAAAGGTTTTGTAATTTTATTTTCTTTTCTTTGAGGGTAAAACCCCAAACCTGCTTTTCCAAAAACATATTTCTAAGATGCTAAAACATTTTCAGAATTGGACTTTCCTGATGTAAGCTTGTCCAAGGTTTTCAAAAGATAGCAAATCTTCTTTTCAAGAAGTTCACAATTTTCACAAGATTATGTCTCACAACTGCTAGAAGAATTTTTGTAAATTAAATCCAGATTTTCAAAATCTTCTTTTGTTTTGCTTAGCTCTTCCTCTAGATCCTTAACTCTATTTTCCAACCAGTTATTTAATCCTTTCAACCAGTTGAGAGAAAGTGCCAATCAGTTGGCTTCATCATGAGTTTCATAAAAAGCATTAAGCAATTGATCATATGTGGTACCTTTACTTGATGCAGTAGAATCCATGCTACTTGTTACTGATGCTAGAAGGCAAAGATTAGCTTCTTCATCATCTGAAGAACTTGAGGATGAGACATCATTGTTATCCCATGCTTTATATGTTTTCTTAGCTTTTCCCTTTTTCTCCTTTTTGAAGTCTCCCTTTTCTTTGACTTCAATGTTTGGATATTCAGCCTTGATATGACCTTGTTCACCACAACCATAGCAAGTGTACTTATTATAATTGAATTCATTCAATTTCTTTGAAATCATACCTTTTAGAAGCTTGTTTTTTTCTCAAGAATTTGTTGAACTTTCCTGATAACAGACTTATGTTCTCCTCTTCACTTTCACTAGAATCTGGTTGCTGCTTACTAGCTTTAAATGTTCTACTCTTGTTATGCTTGTCTTCACTTTCTTGGACAGCAAGCCTTTGAATCTCAATTTCATGCTCTCTGAGTTTACCGAAAAGAGATGTCACAGTCATTGAGGTGAGATCCTTTGATTCAGAGATTGCAGTGACCTTTGGCTGCCATGATCTATTAAGACACTTCAGTACCTTGATGCTAAGCTCTTCTTCATCAAACTTCTTACCAAGACTCATAAGATGATTCACAATATGAGAAAACCTCTTCTGCACATCACAGATGGATTCCCCCTTTTGCATTCGGAAGAGTTCATACTCTTGAATCAGAGCATGCTTCCTAGCTCTCTTCACATCAGTTGTGCCTTCATGTGTGACCTCCAAGATGTCCCACATTTCTTTAGCAAAGCTGCATTGTGAAACCCTGAAAAACTCATCACAGCTTAGAGTAGATGTTATAATATTTTTGGCTATCCAATCAAATTTCACTTTCTTACTTTCTGCCTCTGTCCACTCGGATGAAGGTTTGTCAACTAAAGCATCATCTTTCTTAACTTGAGGTACAAAAGGACCATTTTCAATTGACTCCCAAATACCCTTATCAGTTGAGTGTATAAAAATTTTGATCCTCACTTTCCAAAATTGGTAATTAACTCCACAAAACAGTGGTGACTTGTTTATTGAAGCACCTTCCCCAAAAGGCATTTTATCAGCCATCAAAAGGATTTTCAGAAAATAGAAAAAAAAACTTGAGTAACTTCCAAGAACCTAGCTCTTGATGCCAATTGTTAGAATTGATGGCTTAAACAAGAGGGGGTGAATTGTTTCTAAAAGATTTTCAAAATCACTTTACTTTAGAATGAATCTTTAACAATCAACTCAGATAAGCATTCCAACAAGTCAATCAAACAGTCTAACATAAACAAATATCAGAATTTCAATCGGTTAAAACACGATTTAATCGGTTGTTTATGGCAGCGAAAATATCAAACAGTTAAAAAGTTGAGAGAGAGAGAGAGAGAGATACAAACAAGGTTTATACTGGTTCACTCAATCCTTGAGCTACATCGAGTCCTCAGTCAAACCACTGAGTATTCCACTATGTAACCAAACACAGATTACAAACACCCACAAAGAGGTGATCCTGAAACTACAAGACCTACTCACCCTTTTTGCACACAACACACACCTCAAGCCAAAATCACACTGACTTTACAGGATTTTACAAACACGTTTGCATAAGGTAATATGAACAACTACAAGAAACTAAGACAGGGTTGAAAACACCTGGAAAAAAAGTAAACCAGAAGCCCTATGATTAGTTCTTGAATCACAACAAAGCTCAAAAGCAATATTGCTAAATTTGAAAAACTCCTTTTCACAAACAGATTGTAATCTCTTTTTTTGATCTCAAATCAGAGTGCAAAACTTCTATATTTCTCTCGTGTGAAAACATTTGAAAGAAGGCTATATTTATAACCTTTAAAAAGCTACCGTTTAAACCAGATTTGAACAACTGAATTAGTTCAAATAGGTTTTCAAAATATTGTTATGAAAACACACTTTTAATCGGTTGAAACCACGATTTTATCGGTTGAATGGTTTCAGCAGTTACACAACTGATTCAAAAAAAAGTTTCAAAACTCCTTTGCCAGCTAAGTGACAAACAACCGATTGTCTTGAAACTTTAATCGGTTGTTTTTCCCTTTGCATGGAAAAAACACTTAGTTCTTTAAAACAGATTAAAACAGGCTTTCTGTTGGAATCAATACTGATCTTACAAAGATTGTAAACCCCATAACTAATTCCAAACCTAAAACACAGCACAACTTCAGGTTCCATGAGGATTTGATACATCAAAGCTTCCCATCTTTAACATTACAATCCTAGAGTTTCTAAACCCTCAACTTCTACACCTAAGTCAGACACCAAAACCTTAAACCAAAAATGTTTTAAATGCTTAGGTTTTGGGCACATAACATCAAATTGTCCTTCTAAAAAAACCATGATGGTAAAAGGGGAGTTGTTGTGAGTGACCATAACTCCCAAGCCTGAAGGTCTAGGTCCCCTACCTCTTCAAAAAGCCAAAGTGTGGGAGAATGTGAGATACCTTGTGAAGGTGACTTATTGGTGATAAGGCAGATGTTGGGGACAATTCCAAAACCTTTGGATGACACCCGAAGAAAAATATTTTCCATACCCGCTACCTTATCAACAACAAGTTATGTTCCATGATAATAGATGGGGGTAGTTGTGCTAATTTGGCAAGTACAAGAATGGTGGAGAAGCTTGGATATCCATCATATCTCATGCAAAGCCCTACAAACTCAAATGGCTTAGTAAAGAGGGGGAAATCATGGTTAGTAAACAAGTCCTCATAACTTTTGCCATAGGAAAGTATTAAGATGAGGTTTTTGTGATGTTGTGCCAATGGAAGCAACGCATATTCATTTGGGAAGACCATGAATATATGATAGACAAGTTCTACATGATGGCCTAACCAACAAAATTTCTTTTAACTTCCAAGGACACAAGGTTATCCTAAAACCCCTCTCTCCCAAAGAAGTTAATGAAAAAAAAAAGAGAAAATGAAAAAGAGAAAGAAAGAAAAGATAAACCGGGTCACAAAATATCATCTTACACTACTAAAACAATCATGTTGACTCGTGTCGTGCTGCAAACTGCACCTCCAATGGCATTCCTATGAGCTCTTCTTTGCTTTTTGGAGATGAAAGTTGCGGAAGCTTAGTGGATGAGATGAGAAAGGCCTTCCTAAGAAGTATGGGTGCCTTGAAGGTGCATGAGAGTGGGGAATTGGGGAGGTTCGGTCAGCCCCTTTGAAGGGGATGAAGTGAAGATTAAATCCTAGATGCTAGGCAAGGAGTAGTGTATGGCACAAAATTGGCAGCATAACAATACTCTATTCAATCTTACAAAACGAGAGCCAAGCACCTCAATTTATAGTTTTTAGAGGGCTGGAAATTCAAAAGAAAGTGGAGGGAAATTCAAATGAATTCCCTCCCAAAAGTGGAGCCTAAATGAGCACATGGGGAGGGGTGTGTCTAGTTTGTATGCTCACCCCCTCCATG
>Ga0123342_1006438_pt1 | contig 16274 bp, 12 predicted proteins | sample Turbeawhitnodule_FD_89960 | JGI IMG/M metagenome (GOLD analysis project Ga0123342, IMG submission 89960) | Root nodule microbial communities of legume samples collected from Mexico - Turtle bean Mexico white nodule | ecosystem: Host-associated > Plants > Roots > Nodule | place: Mexico: Nepantla... | reverse complement strand
TTAACTACCAATTATTTAGTTTCTAAATTTGGTAGCAAAAACCTTGGTTGCTAATTAGATACCAATTTAGAAACTATTTAACAATAATAGAAAACAATAGAAACTAATTTAGAAACCAAATTTTTTTTAGTTTCTAAAATGTTCTATAATTTTGTTACTATTGTAACTAATTACTTTGGTTTCTACAAATTGGTTTTTATTTCGTGATTTTTTATTTTTTTTTATATAACCAAATTCATAGAGATTTGTTAAGGTTAAGAATGTGGTGGAGTTGAAAAAACAATTGGATGAAATCGACATAGGAATAAAAAGATCTACTTTAATCCTCCCAAATATTGTAGAAAGGGTTTTTAGCTATAAAAAAAATTGTAGAAAGGAATATATGAGTCAAATGAGTGAATCAAAAGTGTGTAGAATTAACCATGTTTATGCCTTTATTGTATATATGTTTTGATATAAATAAATTTATTTAAAAGGAGTTAATGGCTCTGCATGATGTTTTGGTTGTGAAGGGTTTGAAGAGTTTTAAGTTTTTGTGGAAGCTAGTTGCACTAATACAAGGAAATGTTGAGTTGTGATAGTTTGATCATCTGCATATTTCCATAATATCTTAAAAAACTTATTTTAATTATGGTGTAAATCACTTATCTATTTAGTAGATCCAAAATTCTATAAATATAATTTTAGAAAATACTCATTTCAATAAAATACTTATGTATTTACTTATCATTTATATATATCTTAGTTCTTAGTAATTTAGTGTCGAATAATATTTTATAATTAGATCACCATTTGATTCTCGTTATCAAAATTTGATAATCTTTTAAAGAAAAAGTCAAGTGTCGAATAATATTTTATAATTAGATCACCATTTGATTCTCGTTATCAAAATTTGATAATCTTTTAAAGAAAAAGTCATTCTTATACAGTTTGAATATCCTCCTCAGACGATTCTAGCTCTTTATAATAAAAAAAAACTAAACTCAAATAACTACTTACCTTCACATTTAATGATCTTCACTTCAACTCAAATAGTGTATCAAAATCTAATTCTTAACACCTCCACCTCCACACCCACCTCAGCAATACCAACAATGATGTGCCTACTTCATTGCTATATAATAGAAGAAAGGTAATTTGGGTATTCTTGAATTTATGGGCATGCGAATAGAAGTTATGGGTGCAAAAAGAAAACTCTTTATCCAAAATATGCTATTTATAGGCTTGCTTTACCCATTGGGCCGTAGACTTTTAGATTTGGGTGTTTCTTCCTGCACCTCTACATGTTTCTTCCTGCATCTTACATTCTTCTAAATACCCAAATTATCCTTGACAGTTTTGAATCATGCCGAGATAGGGATTTTCTGTAAGCAAAATTGTTTCAGGAATAGAAAATCTAGAGGAAAAACAACCATTCCAAAATATATTTTCCGAAACATATTTTTTTGACTTCCAAAATGAAAAATTCGAAATTCATAAAATGTGTCCTGAAAAGTATGTTTCAGAAACATTCCAGAAAAAATAATTTGTAAGTCATTTTTAAAAAGAGTAAAATAGTTTTTTTTCAAAAATAATAGGGTGCAGGGAAAAAATTGTTGGGGGTGCAGAAGAAACACCTTCGGACTTTCGCACTTGTGGCTAGTACATTCCTTACCTACAGACTCAGCCATGGGCCTTTCTTCTTCGGCCCTCAAAGCAACCCATTCTGCATCACTATTGTAATTAATTTTATATATCAATATTAAATAATTAAAATTTTAAGTAATTAAAAATTTTATCTAAATTGTATTTGTCACTAATTTTATATATAACTCTTGAGAGCAAGACGGTAATATAACCGCAAAATGGGTTACTCTTTGTTATAGTAGAATAAGAGAAACTTGTGCTAAGGAAAAACTATAACTTTATGTATTTAATTTATATATTACATAGTACAATAATACAACAGTCATTTAATGATTTAATTACAATGTCAAAGTTCAAGTATTGTGAAGCTTTGATAAAGCCATTACTTTTGCTGAATGCATTTTAAGACTTATTCAAGATTTGTATCAATTGTAATTTGATCTGATATTTCTGTGCTTGTTTATCATGATGAGTTAAATAAGTGTAAAAGCTTATTAGATTGAAAAAAAATGAAGAAAGCTTAGAATTTTTTTTTAAAAAAAAACTATTATGTTAGACATCACTATGAAAAAAGTATTATTAAAAGAAAATAAAATAAAAAGAGAAAGAAAAACAATCATCTACCATCACATGAAAAAAGTATTATTAAAAGAAAATAAAATAAAAAGAGAAAGAAAGGAAATACAAACAAATATGGAAGATTAGGCCAAAACTCATATAATAAAATCTAAAAAAAGATACTTAGGTAATATATACTTATTAATAATTTTTTTTTAAAATATACTAAATGAAAACTTGTTATACCAATGAATAAAACTTAAGTTAGCAAACTTGTAAGCATTGTCTTCACGTGAAAAATTTTAAATATGATTTTCCACAATAATTAAGGCATTTGTTCCACCTATTACGAAGAATACAAAGGAAAACACTGGTATGCATAAAATGTTTGTTTCTTATCTAAATCTGTATTGTATGTTTAATTTATAATATTGTTGATAAAAAAAATGTTTAATTTATAACTTGAAGTATCAATGTTAAGCATGTGTTAATTGAAATATTTGTTCCTCGCATATTAAGTCTATTACCGTCTTTAATAGATTAAATTTTCTTATTCGAATGAACAGTCCAATTTCTCTTAGAGAAAATGATTTATTAACTATGAGACTTAAACAATTTTTACACTTTAAAATACTTATATATGAACAATGATTGGCAAATGCTAGGAGTAAGGATTCTAGCAGAAAGAAATATGTATAACCATTACCTCAACTCACGGGGTTACATGCACAAAATGATGTTTTAAATATGACTGCAACAAAGATAACAACTGCTATCTTATTCACTATACACCAAGTTCTTCCAGTTTTCTTGTAAGACATCCAACTACAATTAATATACACATAATCAACTCAGAATAACCAATAAATTGTTTTTAGTTCCAAGCTTGAATTCTGATCCTTTGGAAACAAAAGATCAACAAAGATTACAGAGTCTAGACCATAAAATGCAGATTACAAGCAATCCTAGAATACCATGAGAGAGGTGCTTGTTGGTGGTTATAATGTATCACTCTCCTTCTGGACCTCTGCCTAACAAAGTCATCAAAAAATCTTTGTAGTCCCCTGAGGTATCCCCTATAACATCATCATCAAGATTGGACTTGAACATGTTAGGATATTCGAATCTGACTTTCAACAGGTCAACCTCGGCTCGAGTTACGATAGCTCTGTTGAGTGAATCTTCATCGGTTCCAAAACCAACAATAGAATCTCTTATAACCTTTTAGGTGCATAAAAACCAAAACACAAATACATTGGAATCAATTGCTGCTTTTCAGTATTCTCAAAATGAATATAGTTATAGAATAAAGTCTTGATGCAGCTGGAAAATAATTGTCTAACAATATCAGAAGTCACTGAATATCTATGCAGCAAGCATTGTTCAGATTACAGATAAACATGAACTTGGCTTTGAAAATTAAACACTGCCAATGGAAAGTGGCTCAGCAAAAAATATAGGTAGTATCTGTTTGGTGGCATTGTTCTGATTTTTTTAAGTACATCATGATAAGAAGGTACTTGATCAGTAGATTCTAATGAATTGACACCCTTTTGTGGTAAAGCTTTAGCATTTGAAGTTTACAGATAATAATGTACTAATATTAAAGGATATAAATACAAGAGTTATAGAAGGATGTTAATATTAAGTGTGTCCTTTCTAATTCTTAGTTGTTTCTCTATAGAGTTGAATAACTTTTTTTTGTCTTGGTCTATTATAATTCTAGTATTTATTGATTGATTTTTTCTCTCTTTAATGAGTGGATTGTTTGTATATATTCAGACTATTTGTTTTGATTTCAATGGAATAATAAAAGAGATTCATTATCATATCTTTTGTCTTCCTTTTACTCTTTTGTTCATCTCTATTCTATTTTATAATAAGGTATCAGAGCAATTGTATGAGGTTGAATTAGGCTTAAAGTTCATTTCTTAATAACTAATTTAACAAGTCACTGCTTCAGAAGAAGAAATTAGCATTTACCTTTGCAAAATGTTTCTCAGGGCAGTCTATACACAATATTACCAGCTGTAAGAGAGTTTCCAAATCACCATTACCACAACTTTTTATGCCCTGTCAAGAAAATAATCCAAACTCCTTATGGATGCATAAAATAATCATGTGAGTGGAAATCTGATCCACGATATTGTCAAGTCATTGTAGTAACTAATGCTTTTCACTTAAGGTGAAAAAATTACTTGTTTCAACAATGAAAAAGATAAATCAGTTGCAATGTTAGTGGATCAAAATTAAAATCTCATACAAGAACCTAAAATTTTAAAGCAAAACCTGTTCCAATGTAGTTCCGTAGAGGTTGTGGTAGCATGCAAAAGTTTCCCGGAGCTGGAAAATATTCCTGGTGCTAACTGTCCACACAATATGATCATCATCTAAATTTTTGCTGTTGATGGCTTCATGCAGTTTTGATGCCTCTGACTTTGCAACCTCCAAATTTACAGCAACTTTATCGTATCTATATGAGCTTACCAGGCTCACTAAAAGCTGTAAAACATTATCATGCAGATCACTTTCCAGAGGAAACAAACCATAGATCAAATTGGAAACTAAATGTGATAATGAGTCATTAATGCAACATTACATTCTGACTCTAGCAGTTTTTTGAAAGAGTTCATATTCTTAAGAAACTGGAATTCTGATTATTACACTGACAATTCAAATCTTAGCTTTCAGCTTTGAACCATGTTCAGACAGCATGGAACCCACAAAGAAAACTGCATAAAAACTAGAGTTTGAAACTTCATTCATATTTTTGCTTCTTCCTCACATCATAACTCAATATAAGAAACATCCCTTAACAATGAGTTGACCAAGTTCTTCTGTTCTGTCATATATCTTTTTCACTCTTGTTTTATTTTCTGTTATTATAAAAAAACCTTTCCCTTTTTCATAATCATCTACTTAGATGAGGTTAAACACAAGAAACCTTGAGCCTTAAATCACTTGTCTAAGAATTACAGAACATTTTTTGCACATTTACCTGACAAGTAGCTACTTCTTTCTAGAGGCACACTTTGAGCCTGACAAGACAAACTCAGGTAAATGTTTTTGTTCTGTATGTCTACAAAACTTCCATGTTCTTACCTTTTTGAGAGGTGGAGCAACACTGGCAACAATGTCCTCCTCGAGTGAAGAATCAAAGAGAGAGCAATAAGCCTGCCTCACAGCCACCAAATGGTTAGGAGTTGATGCACATGTTATTTCAACCAGAACCTGAAGGTGTTTAGTCCCCTTTTTATTAGTTTTCAATGCATCTTTTGCTAGTCTTGCGTGCCTTTCTGGAGGATCATAGGTCCAGAGAATAATAGCATTCTGTCATGTCATGCATCACAAGAGTGAGTCATAGATCACATGATTGCTTAAAAAATGGCATGATTTGGGAACATGATTGAAGTTCAACAATGCAGTGAACTTTATCCATGGACAAAAGGAATAATATGCCAAAAGCCCTATAACATTTTTAGTGCAAATATCATTATCATGTCTAAATTATTGTAAGATTGAATCATATATTGCATCTTCTCTCTTCAGAACATCTATGACAGCATACAAAAAGCTTATGTGAACTTAAGTTCGTTTACAAGAGAAAAATCTGAAGCAATGATAAGGCATTCAGGTAATCAAGAAATCTACAAAGTAAAAAATGCAATCCAATATTTTCAGCCATCCAAACAGACCCAATATTACAGTTGAATTCTATCACATATGCCAAAAAAACATTATGATGAAGAACTATTTTCTTAAAAGCAAAAGAAAACAGAAAGCCAACAAAGTGCAGCAACCATGACATACTCTAAAATCACCAGACAATTCTGAATTGAGACGATCAAACAGAGATTCATTGTAAAGCTGCTTATAAGTTTCTGCAATTTCCTTCCTTTGTTGAGCATTCCTGTGTCCCAATACCAGTATCAGTTCTCTCTCATCTGTCCCAAATCCTGCATCAAATTTTCCATAATCATCATAACCCGTCTAATGCCATAAAATAACTCACAAATTTACCATAAACCAAGAAAAAAAATAGGACTAAATAACATGCAAAAGCATAGAAATGTCCCATCAACCAAATTCCGACCAATACTAAGAAAGCAGAAAACTTTGTCATAAACTCAAACATTCCACTCCGTTGGGACGATAAAAAACCAAAGAACCTTACACAATTGCAGATAGAATCATGTCTGTGGAAAACCCATCAGCCCAGAAATTAAGAACTACAAAAATTCAGTTTTGTTAACACAATTCTGCTTCCTAAATTCTGGCATCACCTAGATCATGACAGGATTCAGTTTTGTCAAATTTCTTCACCTTTAACACGTTTTTTTTTTCATGTATTGAGACAAAGATAGAGAGGAACCTTGGAAAGCCTTTCTGAGTCTTTCACTGTCTTGGGTGGGAGAAGGAACAACCTCTGGCAGTTTCAATGAAGCCATTATTTCCCTACAGCAGTGAATGTGAGTTTTTTTCAGTGCTAACAAATACAAATCCACGTTAAAAGAAACAGTTCACACGTGTTTTTGAATGTTTCAGATGTTGTTCCCTCCTCAGAGCTCGCTAAAATTAAGATTTCGACAAGCCTTCTGATTTACCATTTTGCCCCTGCCATTGCTCAGTTTTTCAACTTGGGGAATTCCATTTAAAGTCCTTTGTGTTTTTGAAATTGCATTGCACACCTTCGTTCTCTTGAATTGCTGGATAGTACACTACAATTTTCACTTATTTATTTTTTGGACCCGAGAAACTGAACAATTTGTTTTAATTACGACATATGTTACTTACTTTCTAAGTGGCGTTTTATGATGTTTCATTATTAAGAATTCGCTTTCGACAAATGTTATAATAAAACATGCTACTATTAAATATATTAAAAATCATGTTTTATTAATTTATTTTTTTATAAAATACTTTTTTCAATTTTAAAGTAAATAAAAAAGGAAAATATAAATTATATGGATTAAAATAAATAAACCTACACGTTGACATATGAAGTTGACATAAAAATATAACTTTTTTTATTTCCATTATTTTGAAAATGACAGAAATTTATCCAAAACAAATGTCTTTTTTTAAATATTTCATATTTTGATCGGTTTTTAATTATAAAATTAATAATTAAATTTTAATATGAAATAAGGTTTTCTTTAGTGTCATAAGTGTAACTTATCTTTGAAATCTCCATCTAGTAGTTGTTTAGTCTATCTGTCGATAATTTTTCAGTATTATCATATAAAATTGGTTTTCGTTTCTGATCTAAACTCTATATTATTTAAGTACTTGTAGTATGAAAATGATTGGAATGAATATTTCTGAATGTAAAATGATTGTTAGTTTTTTCAAATATTGTTATTTTTTTTCAAAGATTGTTAGCTTTTTTTAAAAATTTATTTTGGAATAAGTCTTTCGATAAGTGAAATTGGTTCAACTTGAGGTTTCACTTTGATCCAATGGAAGTAGGTACAATGGTATTAATGTCTACAATCAAAAGAACAACGAAATTCAGAAAAAAAAAATTAACCATCATTTTACATACAAAAAGACTCATTCTAATCATTTTCATACTACAAGTACTTGGATGATCTAAAGTTTAAACCAGAGATAAAAATCAATTTCATATTACAATATAGGAACGAAAAACATATTTAACTTTTTCTTTCGTGCTGAAATTTTTTTAGAAAATATTTAAAAATTCAATCGAGCATGCTTGATGATAGATTTTGATGGGTTTCGACTTCTAGCTATGATAGCAATTTACTTTAGTATGAATTGATGTGATTTTAAATCTATAAACATGAATCACACATTTCATAATCATAGGCACCTACCATCTACTAAAACTTGTGGTACACATTTCTCACCATTCAAAAAAAATCTCAACAACCAAATCTGAAAGATAATTAGGATATAATTAAAGAAAATAATATAATCATTAAATCCAATACCTAGTAGTCTTTGTTTAAAATAAAATAGTATTTTTTTTATCTTTGAAAATGGATCTTGTATTCCACTTATTAATAAATCAATTTATATTGTTTGAACATTTATTTAATAAATATTCAAAACATAATCATGTCATAAACAATTGGTTCCTTGAATTAAAATAAAATTAATTTAGTTTTTTCAAATCAAATCTTAAGGATAAAAATAAATTTATATATAACTTTCACAACAATTTTTACTCATATATTAACTAAAAAAAATTATATATAAACCAAATGTTAATTTACTGAAAGTATAAATTGTGTACAATGGCTGCAAGTACTCTATGTGGAAAACTCTAATTATTAATCTTTTGAAAACCTTCCACCATCATAACTACTGAAAACACAATGTATTTTAAAGAATGAAATATACTAAGAATTTTCACAAGTTAACAACTTAAATTATTTAAATTATAATTGTTCAATATTAAATCGAAATTAAAATAGTTTATATATTTTTTTTTCTTCAACTTACTAAGCGTCTTTTTAAATATAAAATTATTATGAAACACCGACTTTCAAAATAGATAATATCATAAATACGGATTGAAACAATAAAAAGTGTATGTATCTAAAATAATATAAATTTTGGAAAAGAAATCTCATTACATTACATTTATTCATTAATATATGATCAACAACAAAAAAATCTTATTAATTTAAGACTTTTTCTTTTATAATTTAAAACAAAAAGAAGTAAAAAAGAATTGGAATGATCTTATCAATTGTTGACCAACTTGATGCCAGAACATAGTTATCTGAGCATTAACTTTGTATTATCTTACACTTGTTGACTAAGTTAAAATATTGAATGAAATTCATATGAACACCTTCAGTTACTTGTGCAAATAAATATGATGAGGTTCATTTATGGTGACAGTGAGGTGCATGAATAATTTATAAGTTGAATTTCTGACCATGTTTTTCTTAATATAATTATAAAATACACAGTGCCATGTTTAACACTAAAAAAATTATAAACATATGTTACGTGTAACCAAAATATTAGAAGAAAAAAAAGTAAACATGTGTTACATAATCATCTTTTAAGATTTGATTCCTTGGCTGTGTTTATATGGATCCACAAGTTAAACATGTTTCAGAATGAAAAAATAACTTGAAACTATATATGTGAATAAATTCTATAAAAAATATTAAATAATTTAATTTTTTTGTAATTTTGTCTTAAGTCATACAGAATATTGAGTAGTTTATTTTTCTGTTTCTTGTACTTATTTTGATAATGAAATATTTCTGGTAAAACAAAATCGTTATATGATTGAAACATTCCTAAAATTTTTAGTTTTATTTATTTAATTTTGTTAGTAAAAAAAATCATAAATAATAAATATTTTATTTAATATTTATTTGTTAATAAGATGAGTAGAGTATTGTAATATATAATATGCTAATATTTGTTAATTATTGTTAATAAGTTTTATTTTGAATTTGTTTTAAAAAATTAAGTGATTAATAAAAAAAATCATTTTAGAACTTAATTTTATATATTTATATTTTTTTTATTCAAATATATGAAGTTAGTTTTAAAAGATTATTTTTAAAACATATACTTTATGGTACAATTGATTTAGATTTTTTGTAAAGAATTAATATTTTATTGAAAAAATTTATTTGAATTATAATTTAAAATTAACTTTTTTTTCTGAATTTATATTTAAAAAATCTGTAAATAGAATAAATATTTAAAGGTAGCTGGTAAACATTCCCACCGACACATTGTAATGTTTAAATGCGTATCTTAAGATGATTTTGAATTTAAATATTGCATATAAGAAATATAATTGAGTAATCAATATTCAATTTTTTTTGTTAATTATCAGTAAAATTAATAAATATTTGGTATCAATAAGAGAAAAGGTGCAATGAAAGAGAGTGTTTATTTTTAACTCTAAATCTTAAATTGCATACAAATGTTATAGTAAAATTACAAAAGTAAAAACTATTAATTGGTGAAATTAAATAGTGTACTGGTAATAAATAAATTAATAAAAATTGTCAGTGAAAATTGTGCCAAGAGTGGAAATGATTGACATGGATAAGCTTTTCCAAATAGGAAAGAAAGTAACAAGAAAACAAAATTAAATAAAGGGTGTATTGAATTGAGGTTTTTTATTTATAAAATAAATAGTCACACTCAATGAATATTTTTGAACATTAAAATAAACTATAGTATTGAATCAAGAATATCAATATAATTTTAAGAGGATTGAAGTTTTAAAAGACTAAAAAGGAATAATTATTAAGATTAACATAAATGATTTTTTTTTAAATTAAATATATTTATTTTATTTATTCCAAATTAAAATTAAAATTAAAAAAAAAATCTACCATCCAAAGAACTCATATAAATTAAATGATGAAATATAAAAATAAAAATATTAAACTTGAATTGTGGTGGATTGATATCTGACCCATTAAAGCTTTATTTCTGGACATGTCCCATCTGGTGTTCAGAGTTCATATGAAAACAAGAAACAATTGTGTCCATTCATGTTTGGAAATTGAAAGCCATGTTTCTCACATGGATTATTTTATGTATCATTTCCCTACCTACTAAGTTTCATTTTCTTTAATTTGAAAATGCCATCTAATAAAGATTGTCCTTATCCTACACTATTCATCATTAATAATAGAATATCAGTGGAATAATGTAACTTTTTCTTTATGTTTCAACTTTAGATTTTACAATTGTTAGAGAAAAAAATATATATTAAACAATAAAAAAATTCAATAGTATATAAATGGTATAAATTTTATCTCACAAGTTGATTTAAATTTAAAATTTATGTTTAGTATAAAAATTATTTAGAGTTTATTATAACAGAACCGAGGCATTGTCTGCTTTGAAAATTGATTTTTTATTACGATTTTGTCCACAAAAGACGTCTAGTATATGAACCGCTTTTAGTCTCAACTCTGAGTAATGTGAAACTATATTAACGATATCAAAATAGTAAAAATTTGTTCGATTTATTAAGTTACCCATTGTCAGACTACTCATAAATATATAGTTTTACGCACGAGTTGACAGTTTCGACATAATAGAATGAGTTGGAAACAAGTGAATGCAAATCTCATTTTAATGTATAGGAATAAGTTAGAAGTACTTTTTAATATTTTTATTATAAAGTTATATATCTATTTTATTAAATATATTTTTAACTAAAGAACACATGGTTTAAATATTATATATATAAATTAGTTTTCTTCGAATATACTTTACTGGGTGTGATCTGTAATGGTTAAATTTATTATAAGGATCTTATCATATCAAGTTCTAGGTTGCCCTTCTCCAAGGTCAAAACTAAATTAAATATTTGATCGTGAAACTTTTGTATATGTTGAAAATATTATTTATTATATATGTCACATTACTGCAAAAAACTGTTGTTGGAGTGATAAGAAAGCTACTATTCATGCATGCTTGAAACTTGCTCAAAATTTTGGATTATATATTTTTAACATGTGAAAGTAAAATTGTGAATCTTGTAACTAAAAGTTATCAACTTATTTCTAGATTTTTTTTTTCATTTCAATTATAATTGTTTTAAATATAAAATCAATTATTACAATTCCTTCACATTATTTTTTGTAAGATTACTGCAAAATGTGATTTTTTTTTCGATTAATACAACACACAAATTCTTTAAAAATAAATCTTTTTTTTAATAAGATCAGAATGAAAGATAAAGGAATAAACTTTAATTTTTAAAAGTAAGTCTGATCAATGGTTCCCTTATATAAAAATCACTTTAATTATTCCATTGACATTAATTAATGATTGCATTATATTTAAATACTAGCATTTTAAGTGGTCATATTACAAATTGAAACATTCCAAGGGCTTAGTTGCATACACCACAAAATGAAGGGCATGTCTGCAACAATCACATCAAATAATAACTTACAAAAAAAAATTAATAGTTTTTCTCTCTCCCTCTCTATCTCTATATCTAACTCTATATCTTGAACTGGTTTTATCTGTAACTGAAGTCCAAATTTACACTATTAATCTTGAGTTATGAATTTTACCAATATTTACTGTTATCACAATTCACAATAACATTTCAAACCCATTAAAATCATTACAGTTTCAGAATAAGCCTCCATTAGCATAATTTCAACTGCATTAAAAAATAACTCTTATTTACTAATTCCACTACCATACAATTAATATGTTGAGAAACATCATATATATATATATATATATATATATGTCAAGGACAAATGAGTCTTTTCATGTCCTCTGCTAGGTACACACATGTAACTCTCATATTTAACATTTCACATGTTCATAATACATTGGTCAAAGGTGGTAAGAACACAAGAAGTTTCACTTGATATTTTGTGAATTGCACTTTAAATGACGAAAATAGCCTTGGAGGGTCCTATAAAGTGACCATACCCTTATTGTCCATCACTTGTCACAACTCTATCATCTTCAAAGTTCACACACAGAACAGTCACAATGGCTTTCAATCAAGAGTTAGAAGCAATAACCCAAGCTTTTTCAGGTTCTCTCATTCTCTTCAACCACTCCTAACCTTGTACCATGTTCCTTCATTTTTAATGTTAAACATGAGTGTCATTTATCAAACATGCTGAATTAATCAAAAGGGTTTATCAAAGTTTAGTTTTTTTTTTGGTTAAAATGATTGTATATACTGTATTTTTGCTGTGAGTGCCAATGTTGAATCAGAATTAATCTTATGTACAGATAAGTTTATATAATGTATTGGTTTTGTATGACAGAAATTAATATTGTTTTTTTAACAAAGATTGTTTCTGAAAGACATTTTTGGGAAAACCAAGAAGAAGCATGTGGTTGATGATTAGAGTTGGATGGTGATTTCAGGGCATGGAGTGGATGAGAAATCATTGGTAACAACTCTGGGAAAATGGGATCCTCTGGAGAGAGAGTCTTTCAGGAAGAAGACACCACATTTGTTCACTGAGGATCATGAACGCCATTTTCAGAGGTGGGATGATCACTATGTTCATCTTCTCAAGCATGAATTCGTGCGTTTTAAGGTACATTTTTCCTTTTATAAGGTTAATTTGTTCTGTGTACATAATATTATGTTTATGGTTACTCTGTTCTGCAATGTCAGAAGTGAGTTCCTTGTTGAATATCCTTGGAAACTGTGAAACAAGCTTTCATGGCCAGATGTTGATATTACTTTTCTTTAATTTATTTGATGATAAAGTGAAAGCTGAATTGTTCTTATAAGGGCATATTAAAAATCTTAATTTGGGATCATTAATTGTTTATGTTTCAATTTGATTATATACTAAGGGAGTTTGTTTAAACTTTTATATATATATATATATACATATATTGAAAATAACATTACAGGTTTTATGAAAAAGTAAAATTTGGTTTTTGATAACTCTTATTATTATTATCATTAAATTCTCTTTTCAATATTAAAGAAAAGCAATGAAAATTTCTGGCAGATATGACTTGGCTTTATTCATATCTAATACTTTCAAAAGCAAGATCCAAATATTAAAATACATAGAACAAAAGTTGGAACTATTGATCTGATATGTGGTCCCTGATGTGACTGGTTTAATCAGAATGCTGTGGTGTTGTGGTCCATGCACCCTTGGGAAAGAGATGCCCGTTTTGTAAAAGAGGCCCTGAAGAAGGGCCAAAATGCATATGGAGTTTTGATTGAGGTTGCATGCACTAGATCCTCAGAAGAGCTATTGGGAGCTAGAAAGGCCTATCATTCCCTCTTTGACCACTCCATTGAAGAAGATGTTGCCTCACACATCCATGGCATTGAAAGAAAGGTGAGGTACACTTGCACCATCTTGTCAGAGAAATTGCTGTATGAATCTTGATTCACCAGTTCATTATGCATCTATAGTTTATAGTCTCAGACAATCTTTGTGTGACATGTATTAGAAGATAGTTATTGGTTCTTAACCATGATGGTTGTCATATAAAGCACATTGTGTCAATGTCCAACCAAAGCATAGAAAAGAGATGCAACTTGCAAGATAGTGTTTGATAAAATAAGTAGATGTTAGATTAGAAATGATGTTTAGGTGAATTTGTTGTATGTGATGTGTTCTTTGAGGTATATAGCACAATATCTAAGTCAAATTAACACCTATTACTTGTGTGAACAGCTGTTGATTGCTCTACTAAGTGCCTATAGATATGAAGGAAAGAAGGTTAAAGATGACACTGCAAAATCAGAGGCCAAAGTCCTCTCCAATGCCATCAAGAATGCTCACAAGAAGCCTATTAATGAGGATGATGAAGTGATAAGGATATTGGCAACAAGAAGCAAGCTACATCTTCAAGCAGTTTACAAGCACTACAAAGAGATTTCTGGCAAGAACCTTGATGAGGTATTAAATACTAGAGCAAATTATAGTGACAATAGTTAAAATTTTCTCAGATTACACACAACATCTTTCATTTTTTCTATCTCTAAGTTCTCTAGTTACATTCTTATGCATTAATTACACCATATATCTCAATACAAGAGGCTATTGTTGTAAATGTTACAAAAACAATGAGATTATGTGTAGTCTTAAAATTTTTCAAGAAATATCAGTATGAGTTAGTCTTAACACTACTGATGCACCATTACATTTGAGTTCTGATCATGGTATCTTCATATAATTCTATAGTTTTGAGGTTCTGTTGTAAACTTCAAATATGATGAGATTCTACTCCTGATTAAACCTTCACTGCTTGTGGCTAGGATCTTGATGATTTAAGATTTAAAGAGACTGTGCAATGCCTTTGTACTCCACAAATATACTTCAGCAAGGTTAGATGAAGTTCTTGCAATTGTTTTACTTTGTTCCATTATGACAAATATGAAATTTCTTATAACTTGCATTCTTTATTTGTGTCCAGGTTTTGAATGAGGCATTGAGAATTGATGTGGATAAGAATACTAAGAAATCTCTTACTCGTGTCATTGTTACTAGAGCTGACATTGATATGAAGGAAATAAAAGCACAGTACCATAACCTATATGGGGTTTCTTTGCCCCAGAAAGTTGAAGAGGTTGCTAGAGGAAACTACAAGGATTTCTTGCTAAACTTGATTGTTAGAGGAGGCTGATTGAAGAAGTTAAAAACAGAAGAAAACCTTGGAAGATGAAATTGGTTTTAATTTTCATACCTTGTATTGTTTATCCTCCCAATTTTCCTTTGGGTTGTTGTTGCTGCTGCTCATTTTCATCATGATGCTTCTTCATCTTGTATTATTATTGTCACAAAAGCAAAAAGTGTAATCAAATAAAATCGTTCTGGTATTTCTTCCAAGACAAATATCCTTTTCTATCATGTTACAACTTTTGTTATGCTTTATGCTAAGGTAAAATGGAGCTTTGTTTTTCCTTTCACTAACATGAAATGAAAGCAAACAAAAAGTGTATGTCACAGAAGATCCTAAACCATATATACTATCAACTGAGTAGATGAATTGTTGCAAAAAATTTCAGTTTAACCAAAGGGTGTTCAAGTTTTTTTTAGAAATCAAAAGGGAAGAATGATACTGCATCATTATATAGGTTACAATTCTAATGAAGTTAATACTATAATCATTATCAATTATGAGCAACATTCTTAATGCAAGGATCTCAAATGTTTAGGATCACACTTATTTCTACTAAAGTCAGAAATAATGAGTAAATTCTCAAACCATAAACAACTAAATTATCAGCACAGTAATTTCTTTCCTTAAGACACTCCACAACATTATTCCATATATTCCTTTTGAATAATGATATCAATAACCTGAATAACACTCAGGAGTTCAACTTCAAAAGTTGATTATGCTTATAGAAATTTTGCAAAACAATCCATATGTTCTCCAGTTTCTCAAAATATCAATGTAAGTTCCATTTGTATATATTTCAAATATCCTTGTGAGATCTCAAAAATCAATCTCTCTAACACATTCACTCACGTTGAGGTTGTCATAATAGATTTGGTGTGTGTCCGTGATGTTGCTTGATCGGACCAGTGGTGCCAAGGAAGAGCAGCACGAACTTGGAGCCACCTGGTAAGAAGAAGAAGAAGAAGAACCCAAGAAACAGAAAC
>Ga0123342_1006437_pt1 | contig 16275 bp, 6 predicted proteins | sample Turbeawhitnodule_FD_89960 | JGI IMG/M metagenome (GOLD analysis project Ga0123342, IMG submission 89960) | Root nodule microbial communities of legume samples collected from Mexico - Turtle bean Mexico white nodule | ecosystem: Host-associated > Plants > Roots > Nodule | place: Mexico: Nepantla... | reverse complement strand
TCAAAATAATTTATAATATTCTTACAACTATCACATCACTCACAATTTTCAATAAACTTTCCTCACACATCCACTCTAACATACCCCAATCCAAACAACCTCAACTTTCTTCACACTTCCACTCCCACTCACCCTCAACTTTCCACTCCCCCACACCCTTTAATCCAAACACACCCTAAGAGACTTAGTTTCATGAAAGGTATTAAATAATGTGAAGGCACAACACGTATGATTTGTGACTCCTGAATCTAATATATGGGAGTTAGAAAGTTGATTAGAGGAACAAGATAGAAAAATACATATTTTATTTGAGAATATATCAAATAATGTACATAAATTGGTGCTAACTTAATTTTAAGTGTAGTTTAAAGAAGTTTGCAAAACCGATTGTTGTTGTGAGCAAGTTTCTATATTGTTCTTGAGTGATAACTTGTTAAGAATTGCTTGAATTCACTTTTATTGATTGGTCCTTATTCTCCTTACTCTTTTCTTGGATAATATTGTGCATTGTATAATTATTCTTGGAACCAAAGTTGAGATGATACATATTTTTCTTATAACATACATCAACATTGTGTCTATTATTTCCACAATGAGAACATGAGAACAAACATTTCTTGAGACATGTCTCCCTGTTATTGCCTTTGCATTTTCCAAAGTTCTTTCTCTTAGTGGTTTCAACAAACACTTTGGTTTCTTCAACAAACTTGGGTTGCCTTTTCTTTCATGTTGAATTATCATAGAAAAGAATTTTTTTCATAGAAGGTAAAGGATCCATCAACAATATTTGAGATTTAACAATCTTAAAATAATCATTCGAACCATTCAAAAATTGAATAATTGTATCTTCGTGGTTGGAATTTCTTGTGTTCCTCATTGCTTAACAATTACTTCAGAAAAAACAAGTGCAAGTAAGAATTAGCTTATAACATTCAAACTCCTCCCAAACCCTTTTAGCTTAGAAGTCATTGCTTGAAGTTATGAATTTTCTATTGAAGTTTTGAAACATAGATCAATTCTTCAGGTGAGAATCGTTCCTTTATATCAAACTAGATGTCTAACATTTCTCATGAAAATAACACTCTCTTCTATTGATGGAGAAAATGAAATTCATGATCCATGAGTGCATTAAATTTTTACATCTTTCTTACGAAAAATAGTGTGAATCAATAACTAGTGGTACCAGAAAAGTTCCATAAACAATTTTATATTTTTTTTCATAACCAAAGTTCAACAAATTATGTTGCAGATCCCACATCGACTAGAGATTAGGACATTTCATCGTATATAAGTGGGTGCAACCCTCACCCCATGAACCGGTTTTATGAGGCTGAGTTAGGCTTAAAAACCCACTTCTTAACATGGCAACCCTCACCCCATGAGCCAGTTTTTATGGAATTGAGTTAGACTTAAAAATCCACTTCTTAACAAATTATGGGTTCAAGTGTCACAAAACGCTATGAGGACCTTCACTTGAATAAACATAATAATGACTTATCGAATCTTGAGGAAGACCAAGTATAGTAATCACACCAATCCTTGATCTTAAGTTATTACTTTTTGAATTTCTCATCATTAGAGTTTCACAACGGAGCACACAAATAAAGGAGCTTTAGATACCATAAAAAGAAACATTGAAATGAATGAAAAAAAATATAAAATGATTATTTTATACACAAAATAAAGGAAACACAACAAACTAAAAAAAACATGACATAATTAATTTCATAACCGTGTAATGAACTTTCTCGTATGTTAGTTGTTACACTAAATAGATAATTAAAATTTATTGATGTTGTGAAGGATGAATCCTCTAATAGAAAATATTTTTAAATTTAATGATTTGTTTTAAATGATTTAATTCAATGAAGGATAAATTAAGTTGGATTGAATATAATAAAACAATAGAGAAGAGAAACTCAACCTAATTTAATCTATCCAATTCATTACTATACCGTCCAAATCATTCTATCGCCATGACTTTATGAGCATTTATACATGGAACAAACAACAAATGTGATTATATCTTGTTATAATTATGAAGTTCAAAGTTGATATTACACACTTTTAATTAGAATTAGAAAAAAAAATTTAAAATGTCTTGTTTTTCAAAATATATACAAGACATATATATATATATATATATATATATTGTAAAAAACAATAAATATATAATTAACAAATTTTATATATTATTATAATGAAAATTAAGTACTAAGCATAAAAAATAAATTTGTAATAAAATATATGAAAAACATAGTAACAAAAATAACTTACTTTTCATTAATTTTTATAATTATATAATAAAAAAATCAATTTTTTCATAAAAGCTAAACAGTTGGTTAACAAATATTAGCATGAAAAAGGCAAAAACGATAGAAAATGTGTACACGAAAAAAATTTATAAAAAGAAATTCTCATCGTAATAAAAATAATATTATACTTAAAAAATTAAGGATAAATAGTCTGTTCATAAAAACAAATATTAATATATTTTATTTTTATTATAATAAAACACTATAGTTATATTAAAAAAATTAATTTCGTTAATTTTGTTAAATGAGTAAGGTAATTGAACACATTTTTTGTTTTTAATAATTATAATGTGTGTTTATTAATGGAAAGATCAACATTAATATGGAATTAATCTTTAAAAAATTGTAAATTTAAAATTTTTAGTAATTATTTTGAAAGTTAATCGACGTTAATTTTCTCTTTAATAAACATATTTAACAACTACTAAAGACAAAATATATATTCAATTCCTAATCATTAACAAAGTTCAAACAAAATTAATGGAATTAATTTTTTATTTCATAATCTTAATTTACTAAATTTCACGTAAGTACAGATAGTATTGTAATGAGTTCTCATTTTTTTCTTATTAGTATGAACATTTTCAATCTAGTTGTAATCTCTTCTCTCAAATTAATAATATCAAAATTATTAATGACATATGTCATTCATGAACATGAAATGTCATTTGTAAACTAACAACATGACCATCATTTTTTTCGAAAAGATTATATTAATTTATTTAAAAAAAAAATTCGACCAAATTCAACGTGAAAAATAGTAAGTTACTAAAATTAAAAAATATGATCACAATAATAATGATAGGGGAACTTTTTCCCACAAATGATTTAGACATTTTTTGGGTAAGAACAACAGAAACACATATTCAACACACTATATTTTCACCTTCCTCAAACAAGGTGTATAATACGTTATATGATACATAATGTACAAGTACAACTGATTCTCTTCAATTTTTGATCTTCCTACATGGCCACAACTTCCTGCACACTATAAATACTTTGGCTCACTCTTTTTTATTCTAGAAGGGATATTCCCAAATATAGATTTACATTTCAAAGTCATTCTGAAATAGAAAGGGGTGAGCAGAGATTTTTAAAGTGTGCAGAAAGAAATACCCTTCCTGCAACCATGGTTACGTCTGGTATAGTCATGGTTACAGAACAGTCAACAGAGATTCCACCTAGCAAATAAGCCCAGAATGTGACAGATTTAAGAACCTGTCCAGACCCCACTGGATCAGAGTGGTGGCTCCCATGCCCTCAAAGTGCTTCCAATACTGAGACGGTATGAAGATGGTTTCAAGTTTTAACAATGATAAACAGCATATACCATCTCTTTGCATCATATGAGAGGTTCAATATCTGGATTCAAATTCAACCTCCATATGGTTTCCCTACCCCAGGAATTCAAGGGGAGGAGGAATGTGTGGGCAATTACCTCAAGATTTGTGATAATAGCCGAGTTAATCCAGTGAAGATCACAGCATATTTATAGAGCTCAACGTCTAAGAGTTAACCATCAACAAGAAGATAACGATGGACTAATTGTCCTTAATTGCGAACATTGTGCATAACAAAGTAAACTAAGCAAATTCGTTCTAGCTTTTGGCTAATATTAATTAAAGAAACTCCATAGACAATCACTAAAACGTATCTTATGGAAATTGTTTTTTTAATCTGAAATCTTAATCATATCGAAGAACAAAAAGCTGGTCTCTTGTACAAAAATTAATTAACAATGAACTCCTACTTCAAGGGCCGTACAGAAAAAAGAATCGACTGGAGACTGCATGATTGGTGACCCTAATGCTAAAAGAATTGATGACTAGATTTTATATGGAGAGAAATAGTACATCATAATACACAAGGAAAAGAGGAACAGAGGAACAGAGGGGCTTCCAACTGCAGTGTGAATAAGGTGAAAGGATCTCTCACTAGCTCAACTAATCCGCTCTCAAACAACTCTATCTTACAACAAGAACTGACAGGTGGAGGGAACATGGAACCGGTCAACAACGAGGACAGCAGGACCTTGTCAACCATCCAAACAAATCTTATGATATAATCACATACATACCCCCTGGGCAGGCATATACCGGTGCTAGCAGAACACCGAACTTAAGATAATTTCAATGATGAGGGAAAGGTTTTTTCACAGATCATCCTCTTAATTTCTGGTATATCCTACTCAATATGAGAATTCGTGACCTCGAAGGGAAATATATTTCTTGACCCAGATGGCAATGTCCTCAGCACAAACCTGGGCCTGAGGGCTTTTGATAAGTATGTCAAGTGTTGCAAACTCATGGACTGCATCTTTATACTCATAAACAGGTGCATCAACATTCACCTTCCTAAGCTCCTCTGAATATGCAATGGCCCGGTCTCTCATCCAGTCGTGTTCTGCCACCACTGTCAATGTTGGAGGTCTCAGCTTTAAAGGAGGACCCTGGCCTGGGATAAGGGGATTGGCAGCTGGATGGTCTAGGCTAAACTCCCCCTCAGGTAGAAATAGTTTCCATGCTAGCATACACATGGCCTTGTCATAAAAGTAAGAGTTTGCCAACTTTATTTCAGAATGAGTGGGCACACTTCCAATAAAAAATGGATACATCAGGACCTGTGCCACCACCTTGACAGGGTCCAGAAGTTTACCTGCTTCTACAGCTTTCCGAGACACATAGTCTGCAATATTTGCACCACAACTCGCACCAAGAAGTACACATCTGATACCAAAGAAATATAAATAAAAGGTTAAGCACTGAATAAGTGGTTCACCTAACTCCCGACAAAAAAAATTGCGTAACATACAACACAGCAGCTTATCTACAAACCAAGTTACCCTTCAACTTTCTTTCTCTTTTTCTTTTTTTTAGATTTCAAACAAGATCAGTTATGTAGAGGCACGGCATTCCAAAATTGCCTCCATGTCCAAAGGAGGTAGATCAAATCTTTCCAAAAGCAATCACTTAGATGCCGAATGCCTCCTAACATATGCTCTAAAAAGTAATTTACTATTTGAAAATTTCCATTTTCAAGAAAAATTTAAATATAAAATATTAACAATATGAAATAAATAGAATAAGATTGATTTCCAAACTAAGATCCATGGTAAGTATTGAAGTTGTTAAAGAAAGACAGCAATAAATCTTAATGCAGGTTTTGTAGAGATAAACAGAAAAGATTCAACAAGATCAGAAATTAAACCAAGATAAACATAATTCTAAAACAGTGCATTAAAAGGAACCGAGAAAGGCATGACACAAAAATGGTTAACAGAGACAGCTACAAATGAGAAAATGGAAGTTTCATGGGAACTGTGAAACCATTATTATAATAGACTTCGTTATAAGCACATGTAGTTTAATCAATATACTATTGGTTGATTGTAATGGTAAGTGTTAGCTCTACGTTCATATATTGGAATACACTGGCATCACCAAGGTTGAGACAAATTCCTGTACCTTTCAAATATGTAACACAAAAAATTCTAAACCCAAAAGAAATTCCAAAGAGATGGATAGATGCTATTATACATATACATATATAGGCAATGACAATAAAAAAAACTAGCAGATAAAATGGAACGAAAATTTAGAAATAAAAAAGCTGAAATCTGATACTGGCAATATAGAAAAGATATCTTCAGACCAAGACCAAAGAAAGGTCAAATCCAAAGAGAAAAAAGGTTCACATAAACTAGTGTTTCAGAACCTTAGGTCCACCAGTCTTTTTTCCTTTATCATCAAAACCCTCTAATTTCCACCAGGATGGTCTGTGCTACCATCGAGTGACAACCACCAGAAGAATATTCTTCAGGACATCATCACCTTACCTCCTCTCTCTCTCTCTCTCAATGCCATTTGTGCTTTTCCGCACATCTAGGATGATATGTTATAAGAACTGGGTTAATTAGCTACAGACATTATCTAAAAGTGAATGAACTCATGTTATCGAACATGATTTCTTTAGATAAGATGCAAAATGAAGGTTACTCCTACAGAGAAGAATCAGCTTATCTAGAATGTTAAGTTAAAAGAACCAGGATAATTAGCTACTGACACAATCTAAAAGTGAATGAAATCATGCCATCAAATATAATGTCTTAGATAAGACGAAAAATGAAGCTCACTCCTTCTATTTACAGAAACCAATACCAATTTGGAAAGTGAAATGGGTAACTGTGTTATCCTACCAAGCAAAAAGTGGCAAAAGAACTATATACATACACAAGTAAGAAATTTCATTTGATTAGAACCTAAATAATTAAATAAACAAGAAAGGAGAAAAGACAAGATATTGTGATGATTTTTGAAAACCATATCTACTAGAACAACATACCATAACTCATGCACCCCAAAAAAGGAATTTCATCACATAAAACAGACTATTCTCTCTAGTCTCTACAACAACTGAGAATCCCAAACCACATATATGCATAGATCTATACTTTTGGCAGATGAAGATGCATCCAAATGAAATTTATTCAAGAATAACTCTAAAGACATCTTCCCTAAAATGACTCTAAATCAAACAAGTAAAACAAAGTGAAAGAATAACTCTAAAGACATCTTCCTAGACAGCACTAAGATTCTGTTTAGATAAATTTTTCCATAAACATTTAAAACAGAAAATAAAAAGGGAAAACAAATCAAACTTTTCTCATGTTAAAATCAGCTTATGCCCGCAACTTTTGGAGAAGTTAGATAAAAGAGTTTATAGGAGAAACTCAATTCATTTACCTTTTTTTAATTTTATCTTCTATACATATTATGGAATAACTTTTATCTAAACTGGACCAAAGTCAGTATCGAGTTCATTTGCGACAAACATCAGATTAACAATCCCAACCAAAACATGTTGCCATCAAACTGAAAACCCCACTGCTACTCAACCTGTCACCTCCTCCCTAACTTCATAGATGCCTTGATCAAATTGAGACACTGCTCTACACTCTCTAATCACTATCAACACTTGAAAAAGACAATGAAGACAACAAAAACACCAGACCATTCATTTCAATCACAACAAGAATCATCGTATTCGTATCAGTATCACCACCCCCAATCCGAAACTACAAAATGTACAAACAGATAAATCTACCAAACTAATGTGGAAATAAATCAAACGAGAGGAGACAACAGAAAAGTGAGTTCCAACCTTGATGGATTTCCATGAGCAGCTAACCAAGGCTCAACCATTGAGGCTCCAAAAGAATCAACAATATGCTTGTGATGACCCTCCAATTTCCTCCCTCCCAACGACTTACTACACTCCGCCAAATTCGCCTGCTTCGCCAGCCAATCCAGCACCTTCAACCCGTCCTCAAACGCCGCCGGGAACCGATTCTCCGGCGCCAACCGATACCCGACCGCCACCACCACCGCGTCGCAGACCTTCGCGATCCTCCGGCAGAACAAATCGTTCGCCACCGAATCATTGCTCCCGCTCACCCATCCCCCACCGTGAAACTGTAACACCACCGGCAACTTTTTCCGGCAACCATCCGCCGACGGCGAGTACCCCCGGTAATCTCCGACGCTGCTCCGCCGCGTCTCCTCCCGCGGCGTAAACACCAAGGGGTCGTAGCTGTTGCGCCTCACCGCGCGCGACGACGCCGTTTCGAGTCTCACCCCGGATCCAGGTTCCGATTTCGAGATAGGTTTGGTCTTGGGTTCGGGCGATAGTGCGGAATCCGGAAGAAAGATTCGGACGGAGAGGGAGGTCAGGGGATCGATGTGGATGTCTTTGGTGGCGACGCCGTCGGAGAAGGAAGGGTTGGCGGCGGCGACGGCTTCGTCGGGTCGGGTCGTAACACCGAACAGGTTGGATTCTTCGGGCGGGGCTTGGATCCGGTTCTGCAAACGGTTCTTTAGGAGAAACTTAAAGAAGACGCTGTAGAGTTTCACGGCCACGGTCGGCATCGCTGGTAAAATTAAAGACTCAGGGGTTTGCAGAAACCGAATAACCGTTAATTAGGATAATTCCATGGCTTAATTTGAACCCAAATAGGTTAATTAAGCTTGAAATCACATGAGATTAGGGTTTTTTCGTTTTGTTTTGGGTTTGGAAGTTTGAATTGAATGGTTCTGATTTGAAGCTTGGGTTTGAAAATGGTGGCGAAGGGAAGAGCGAGGAAGAAGAGAAGAAAAGACGAAGACAGCACGCAAAGGCAAAGAGAAAAACAAATGCGATTTGAAATTTTCTTTTTCTTTTCTTATTTTTTAAATAAAATAGTCTTCGCCTTTTTTCATAAACAAGCTATTAATGTATGGGAATAATTCAATAATTTATTAATTTATAATATTTTTAAATTGTCGGTTTATAATTTAATATTTCGTTATTAACTTTGTGCGTTCCCATATAAAATATTAATTTTTAAAGGAAAATATATTAAATTTAAATATGAAAACGTAAAACAAATCATATATTAAAGAAAAAATTTCAAATTTCGCTGATTCTCTTTTTGAATTGATTTCAATCTTAACTTTGAACTGATTTCAATATCAAATTGAATTGATTATGTTTGTGATTCCCAAGTTATTGAAAGAATAAATTAATAAAAAATATTTTTTATTGGTTAATAATAATAAATATTCATTATTGATTTTCAATTTGATATTTATAGTTTTTTATATTGATGACTCAAATTAAATTATTTTCTTTAAACTAAATTAAATACTGTTGATGTCTTTTTATCTTCAAAATATACATGATTTATTTTTAACCCGTAAATATTAAAAATAGGATAAGTGTATTTTTGAAAATGGAAAGTATGATTTGAAATTTAAAATTATTTACATTTAAAAAATTACTTTTCTTTGTCTGACAGTGATAAATGATAATTATTAACTTTATAATAACATGTTTCCACTTTTCAATTATTAATTAATTATTAATGGCTGATTTTTGTTTAATTTTTGTTATGTTTGTTAATGTAATTACTTATTTAATGCATAAAATAACCTTAGTTTTATAAGAGAATTGTTTATCTAAATCTTCTTTACTTTATTTTTCTATAAAAAAAAAAAAATTAAGTTTATCCATAAATATTAGACCTAAAATAATGTTATCCTTAAAAATGAAAATTATGATTCAAAAATTAAAATAGAGTTCAATTTTTAAAACAAAAAATCATTTTCACTGCCTAGTATTAGTAAATGTTGTTTATTAATTTTTCAATGTCACGTTCACTTTTAATTATCAATGTTTTAATGTTTTTGTGTTTATTGATTAATTAATTTAATATACATATATATATATATATATATATATGTATGTATACATAATTACTTTAATTTCGGAGAAAATTGTTTATCCTAAACCTATTTACTTTTATATATTAAGATAAGATGTTTTTGAAAAAACAAATCAATCCAAAATTTTATATTTTTATTGGCTAATGATAATAAATGTCAATGTTGATATTTGTTTCTATTAGAGAGATGGATCTAGAGAACTATTGATAAGTTTCATCTTCCTCCTTCCTATCGGACGATTGGGTTATACTTCAGCTTCCTCTTCCAAGCCTCTCGCTATTCCCTCGGTCTCAGTTGCTTGATCACTCGGTCTTCTGGAGAATACCGAATGGGGGATACCTGCAGAAGGCACTCTGACACTAAAGTTAACAAAAGGGGTTTGACACTCGGTTGTCAGAGCACAGTAATAAATGACATACCTACTTCTTGGAATGTGCACTATTTATATTATTTTAATGGGTTTACCTTGTTGGGTCGGATTAGTGAGGTGGATTGTGCTTAAAAGTGTATTATCTAATTCTTAATGATGGTTTACCTTTACTGACCTTGATTGAGCGTAATTTGATCGAAGGTATCGGTCGGCCCACACGGGCGTGTGTTGTTTGGTCGGCTCGACTGTGGGAGTCAAGCCATGGAATTGACTGTTAGGTGCAGACGCAGGATGTCACACACCAAGCGAAAGGCCTGGATTGACGCCAGGTATTCGGGTGAAGTTGGGTAGGCGCCACGTTAAGCGTCTGAAGGACAACCATCGTGAAGTTATCAAAATGAAGAGAAACATGTAAGTCCGAAAAAAGACACGAATACATGTAGAAAAAAGGGGGGCCGGTACCAGACCAACCTATACACACGTTTTCTGTCGGCAAGCAGGGCTCGACACTAAAGAAACTCGGACGTGCATCCACCTTCAGAATCGGGTACCTCCCCAAAAACTTGGCGACAGATTCCTCGGTCGAGAAGGTAGAGGTGATCCCAGTCACCTTAGGATCTACCCAACCAAACTCCACTCGAGAGATGACTTGCTTAGGGGAGTCCGACAGGTCGACAACATTGACTAGATCGTCTCCCCTGACCACCTCTACAGGGTGCGACACATGAACCGCACCAACCGATAGGAATCGGTCGTAAAGGAACCTCAAGACAGAGACAGAGATGAAGACGAAGAAGAAGGGCGCATAGGAAAAGGAGAAGGGGGAGCGGAAGAAAAAGAAGTAGGTCGAGACAAAGAAGACATCACTAACCTTATAGAAAGTCGAAATACTGAAACACAACAAAAAGACGAGGGAACACTCGGGTCTCAGAGCAAATATAAAAAAAAGATAGCACAGTATCTCAACACTATTGGGACTACTATTTATAGCCTCCAAAGGCCTTAGGAGACGAAGCATCACAAGGATCTCAACTATTAGATCTCCTAGATCCAACGGCTCCCAATGCTTCGCGTCCAAAAAACCCTTCATTAATGCGGGTCACATCACGCGCACAGGCGCTGCCTGAAGTCACGTCAGGCCTCGGGAACTCCAACAGTCACATTAAACTCAGAAGACCGACCGACACTCAACATTCAAAACTCTTCGGATCAATTTATCCTCGAGTTTGAGGGACAAGTGTACTGGTATGAACCGAACGGTCAATACCATGGCTCGGCTCCCACAGCCGGGTCGACCGACGACACACACCCGTGTGGCCCGACTGATACCTTCGGTCCAATTATGCTCAATCAATGTTAGTAAAGCTAAACCATCATTAAAAATTAGGTAATATACCTCTAAGCTCGATCCACCTCACTAATCCGACCCAACAAGGTAAGCCCATTAAAATAATATACCACACATTTCAATAAGTAGGTACGTCATTTATTACTGTGCTCTGACAACCGAGTGTCAAACTCCCTTTTGCTGACTTGAGTGTCAGAGTACCTTCTGCAGGTACCCCCATTCGATATTCTCCAGAAAATCGAGTGATCGAGCAGTTGAGATCGAGGAAATAACGACAGGCTTGAAAGAGAAAGTTGAAGTATAGCCCAACCATCCGATAGAAAGAAGGAAGACGAAACTCATCAATAATTATCCTATCTCCATATTTTGAACAATATTCTTCATTTCATTCAACTTTTACATAATAGTCGTACACACAAATTCATAACTCACGTTTTGATCTTCTCCGATTTTTAGTTATATTGTATGAATTTCATCCATCTAAATTATTTTATCATAAGATAAATATTTAAAAATGACATTTTCTCTCAAATTCTATAATTTTCGCATTAACACATCTATTCCCTTTTGCTCCTATAGCTTTTATTTTTAATTTTACAGTTAATCCATATTATTACTTTAATAATGATATACATCATCAAATTATAAAACAAACATATGATAAAAACCAGAAAAATTCAAGAATTAATGTAGTAGAACAAAATTATTAAACTTTTTCAGTGACTAACACTATATTTTAGTTTATAATAAATTAATATTGAAAATTAAACTATAGAAATCTAATGGTTAGATCTATAGTGGCACACCATAGAGTTTGTTTGGAAACTGTAGCGCATCCTGCCACCTTCCGACGCCACCACACATTCCACGTGGCATGGACAGGTAGATCCCCGACACACATTCAAATAATGTTCACAACAAACAAACCAGACCACAAACACCGACATAATGTAATTTTTAAAAATAGTAGACGCCAAATAGAATATTTTTTAAAAAATATTACTAAATGCTACGAGAAATAATTAATAAATGCTATGAGAAATAATAAATGCTTTGAAAATAATCAGTAAATGCTTTGAGAAATAATTAATAAGTATTATATTTACTGTTTTTAAATCGCTGGTCGGTGTTAAAAATTAAGTTGGGTGAATTTTATAATTACAGTTTAAAATTTATATTAATTTTTTTTATATTAATTGATAATAATATAAAAAAACACATGTTTATTTCGATTTTCGCGTAGAAACTAAAACTACCCAATATTTGTACAAACTAATACTTGAGCTTAATAGACGATTTGTTTATAAGAAAAATTTACTTTATCAATTAAATAAATTAACCTTAGTATAAAATTTTAAAGAGATATTCATTTTTTATGTGGTCGTTATAAATTAATGAATTTAATGACTATGCAATTTTATGTAAAATTCTTTCACTATGAATGGATAAAGCATTACTGGGTTGCATTTTAAAATAGTTTTAATTAGGTAAAACATCTCTTTACAGAAGTAAAATACTCTCTTTCATTATTGATATGTCCTAAAATCATGAACAAATTTTATTCAATATGAAATGATATTCATACATTTTTTGTGATTTTTAATTGTTACATTTCAAATCGATTGATCCTTTAGCATTTATAAAAAAAATAAAAAAATAATTTTGATTGACATTTTTAATTTTAAATGAAATAATAATTTTTTATTTGAATATCAATGTAATACTCTCATAAAATTATTTATTTTAATACAACATCATTTGAGGTATATACAAAGTATTTAGTATTTTAAACTCCAAAATATCTTAGATGAAACTCTTTATTGTTTTTTTAAAATTTGTGGATGAGGTATTAGTGTTTGAAAATTTTGTAGAATTTCATAAAATAAAAATTGTTTGAGATGAAGATTCATATTCGTTTATCCTCGTCAGACAAAGTTTCAATTTGTCTAAGCTCCTAGATTTGTCAGATAAAAAGTGTTAAACAGAACTTTTGATAATCATTGAATCAGACGCAGTATTTCAGATGAATCCTTTTTGCGTCAATCATATAATATTGATTTATTCATAAAACTTATATAAAATTATTCAAATTATTTAATAATAATGTTAAACATTGTATTGAAATAATAGTATATTATAAATATGGAATGTTATATTTTACAAAACTTATGAAATTCCTCAACACCTATAAAAATTGAGAAGAAGTAGAAAATGAGGTTTATAATGTTGAACTTGTAACATTTCTATATTTTTATCATATTTAATAAAATATCAAAATAAATATATAAACATAATATAAATATGTTTAAATTTTTTTATATGTTATTTTTAAAAAATATATCCCTCTTCATAAAACTTTAAATATTTACATAAAATTAAAACAAATATTTAAAATAAAATAAACATTTTCATCGTCAAACTTCTCATTGAAAAACTTTATTACCTGTTAACATCATCTACTCCCACGTAAATACACGATCATCACAGATTAAAGAAAACAACCACAAAACAAAGCAAATGGTAAGCTAACCATTTTTAAAACTTCTAACATAAATATAACTTTAAATATCAACATAAAGCCATCAATTCTCATACATTTTTTAGAAACCATCAAGTGTCTATCATAATTCATCTATCTCATGTAAGACTTCTCCTGACTCATAACACATAGACACTTGACTCTGTTAGAATTGTAGGCCTAAAACAAGAGGGGGGTGAATTGTTTTTGAACGTTTTTCAAAAACTTTAAAGGTATGGAGAAAGTCAATGAAGAATCAAAGGCAAAGGAATGAAAATGCTAAGTTACAAAACTATTTTAGTTGATTTCCAGAAAATCAACCGGCTGTTTATGCGATTCAACCAGTTGTTTTTATCAGTAGTTTATAAAAACAACTTAAAACATATATAATTGAGATAGAGAAAGACACAATCACACAAACAAACTTTATTGGTTCAGTCTTACACCAAGAGCTACATCTAATCCCCAGAAACCACTGGGTATTCACTACAAAAAAAAATGTATATTGTGGCGGTTATTTTCGTATAAACTGGCGTTTATAACCGCAACAATATACGCTTGTGGCGGTTTCCCAAACCGCCATAGAACTGGCCGCCACAAAGTTTAATGTGACAGTTTTACGCTACCCGCCGCAACACCCGCCACTTTAAACATAGTGTAAGTAGTGACATTTTTAACTAACGTAATTTTAATTCTAAATAAATAAAATTTAACCCCTTTTTTATAATCTTTTTATAATCTGTTTTATACAATTATAAAATTTAACCACCATTTTTTCATAATAAAATAAAATAATGTATAAATTTGTGTTTAAAATTACAAGACATAATTGTTCAAAAGTTCATACATCCCTAATCAAGTTTAAAATTAAAATACACATCCCTAATCAGTTTTGCTTTGAGCACTTGATCCTATTACTTGATTAGGTGATGGAACAACACTTCCATAATCTGGTGTCTGAAATAAATAATTTTAAGTTAATGAATTTGTATGTTTATTATTATAAAATAAAAGACACCAATAAATATTTAAATATATTAATATCTCATTGTGGAGGTATGAAACAAATTAGCTTTCACTGTCATTGTTATTCGAAACTAGAAAAACATTTGTGACCGAATGAGGTGAGAAGAATCCATTTGATGCCTCGTGAGTCTGAAACATGAACCATTTATCTGACGATTCCCATTAACTTATAGCATAAATACGTTGAAAAATTCAGATCCTGTTAAATATTGTAAGGATCTAATCGAAGTACACAAAATCCTCTGTAAAATAGTCCAATTCTATGAAAAATGTCCATGTGCAGAAGAGAATTACAAAATGAAAACCATCTCAAACTCATTCATTTCTCTGATTTCAACTTTTGCTCTTCTCCGATCAAATTAACAGGACAAAAAGAGTTTCATTGTTTTTCACTCTAAACCTACTTATACTAAATTGATTATGATATAAACTTAACTTATATCTGCTGTTTTTTTAGCAATAAATAAAATGAATTAAAAGGACTAGGGATGTCGCAATGCTTATAGAACAACTAAAAGATCTTCTTCAGTAATACCCAATCTTAACATTCCAGCACCTCATTAATCATCTATAAAATTGCTGCTATGTTATTTACATTATTAGGTTATTTATATATTGTTGTTCTATTATCAGTCTTAATCCAGTGGCAGTGGCATATATATACTTACAACCTATGTAACACATAAACAAATACGGACACTGATACGACATAGACATGGACACGAAGATACGTATAATTTCTAAAATGTAGGACACGGAGACACGAATCTATATATTATATAATTATGAATTATATAAATTGACAATAAAGATTTATGTGTACAAGTATGTTCCAAATTATTTTTTGGAGCAAAAAGATGTTTTTCATGACTGGTTCAAAAAGATTTGTTTCTTATTTTTATAATCATAATAAAAAATGATACAAACTTAAGTTTGAGTTTTTATAAAATTAATGTATTTTTTCTTTTTAAAATTGTGTTAGAATCGTATTAGAATTCTTAAAAATCCAACAAATACTTTTTGAATTGGACACTTCACGAATACGTGTTCTATAAGTGTCATACGAGTGTTGGTGTCCGATACGAGTATCTGACACCGACACACCATTTAAAAGGAGTGTCCAAGTTTCATAGCTCACAACTCCGATTCAAAAATTCTATAATCATACTTAAACAACTTTATAACGATTAGTTTACGAGTTCACTGATAAACTAAATCTAACAAGTACATAGATACATACATGTATGAAAAATAGAATGGGATACAACTAATGATTCTCTCTTTTCTTGGCTCTTCTTTTAGCTTAGTCACTAAACTAATGATATGTTGCAAACTTACACTTCTCAAGCTAGGAGTTTGCACCAAGGCTATTGAGCAAATTATCCAAAGTATTCTTTTTCAGCAAATTAAGCTCCCATTGAGCTCGTACTTCTTCC
>Ga0123342_1006435_pt1 | contig 16282 bp, 8 predicted proteins | sample Turbeawhitnodule_FD_89960 | JGI IMG/M metagenome (GOLD analysis project Ga0123342, IMG submission 89960) | Root nodule microbial communities of legume samples collected from Mexico - Turtle bean Mexico white nodule | ecosystem: Host-associated > Plants > Roots > Nodule | place: Mexico: Nepantla... | reverse complement strand
TTTAACTTTGTTTTTTTTATAATTATGTCCTGTATTTTTTACTTGAAATTAACATAATTACATCATCAATAATAATAAAAATAAATACTAATTTATGTTTATATATTCAACTTTTATGTTGTTATAGAGTTTAATTTTTTATTTTATTCATTCTTAAAAAAATAATTTTTAAATTAAACATTTTAAATTTATTACTTTTTTATTTTTATTTTGTAAAAACACATTTCTTTATTCATTAATTATATTTCTAACTATTTTAAACTGTTGGAGATCTCACATCAAATGGCTCTGATACCATATTATGGAAAAGTGGACTTTAAGCCTAACTCAACCCCATAAAACCCGATTCATGAGGTTGAGATTTGCACCCACTTATATACAATGAAAGACTCTAATCTCTAGTCGATGTGGGATCTCCAACATAAACATTAAAAATATTTATTTTTTAATGCATTCAGAATTAAAATTATAAAAAAAAAATTTATTATTTTTTAATTTATTTTTGAAATGGTGCTAGATAGGAAAATAAAAAATAAAAAGGTGTTAGATAGGGAAATAAAAACAAAAGAGTGCTAGATAGGGAAATAAAAACAAAAGAGTGATAGTTAGGGAAATAAAAGTGTAAATGGTGTAGATTGAGAATTTACCCTTTTATTAAATGTGTTTTGTTTTTAAATTCATTTAAAAATCAAAACTTAAAGTTTTGCAACTACGTAAACAAGTACTAACATTTCCAATTTTCGCGTGTATTTTGGAAACAACTAGTTGACTGGGGAGACCGCTAAAAACTTTTAAAAATATTTGTCTGAAAAATAATTTATTAAAATAAAAAGATATTAGGAGTCTTTGTTTCACCTTTTTTTCTTGTAAATATTTCTTATTATTTCAAAAAACAAAGTTACTGTCAATCATAACTATTTTTTTCCATTTTTAATTTTGACAATTATTTAAAAAGTGCAAAGTAAATGCTACTCATTTTGACGACCAAATGCGTAAGGCAAATGATTGTCCACGTTTGGAATATTAAACGCACGGTTCGCCTTCAACATTTATAAATTTATCCACGTGCTTTATTTATTTTTATTTTTAATTATATATCTGTAGAAAATGTAACACATTAGGAAAAAAAACTTAGAAGCAAATACGGTATAAATAAATCGAGAAAAGCGAAGAATTAGTTAACAGATGAATCAATTGAATTGATCATCAATCACTCACCGTCTCTTTCATAACTCATTCGCTTCTGCAAATCCCATGGCGGCCATAACCCGCCTCCGCCTCGCCAAGCGCTCCTTCTTCGTCCCTCCTCTGCCCACGCGAACCTTCTCTTCCTCCCAAGTCAACGCGCCACCGCACGCCGCCGCCGCCTCCTTCCGCCGGGGTCCGCGGAGCGACATACTGAGCAAGAGGTGCGTGCAGTGGGTGTTCCTCGGATGTCCCGGCGTCGGAAAAGGTACCTACGCCAGTCGCCTCTCCAACCTCCTCGACGTCCCGCACATCGCCACCGGCGATCTCGTTCGCGACGAACTCGCCTCCTCTGGCCCCCTCTCTTCCCAGGTTTTCATCTTCCTCCTCCTCTGTTTTGAATTATCTAGTTTATTGTTCGGCTTCGTGATCTTTTTAACGCGGATTTCGTCAAGGTTATTGAAAAAATTATTTGTACGGCGCGGCGCTTAAAGAAAATGAAGCATATTAATGAACTGTTATGTTATGATGATTATCTTAAAAGTCAACTAACCTAAAAGTCATATTAATAATGATTTCTTATAAAGTAAGAATTACAAGTTTTTTGTTGTTGTGATGGTGCATAGAAGTTTTAAATCTTATTGAACTTGCAGGTTTTGATCTTGTTGGTGGTAGTTGGACTTGGACAGCTTCATTAATATTGTTGTTCCACTTTGCTTAGGAACTGCTTGCTTTGTTAGTCTTTTTTTTTTTTTTTATTTTGCAAACAGACTTTTGGACTCCAGTTCCATGCATAGGAGTTATACAATTAAATTATGCTTAACTAGATTGTCCTATGTAGAGGTGGGAAGAAGAGGGGGTTCTTTAAAAAATTATAAAATAAAATAAAACTGAAGTAACAAGTTTTTAAAATATTGAGGAAAACGTTTACTGAGTTGTCTGTATTGTCAGCCCCATGGCTCAAGGTCGGTTGGGTATAGTCTCGTTTCTGGGTGTGGCATCCAAGTCTGTGTAACTGAGTAGAAATTTCTTCCAATATGGTGTTGCGTGAGGGAAACTTGGACATGGTAATAGTTATTATTCTTTGGTTTTTCATTTCACTGGAAATCGGAACACTGTCACTCACAAGATAGATGTTTTGGTTTGTGTCAATTGACTTTGCGTATCTTATTCTAATTTAAACCTGTGGTTGGAGATGCATGCTTCTGATGCATCTCAAACAGTTTGGTTTGGCATTCCCCTCTTTTTGTATTGATTTTATCTTTCTCTTTCATTATATCTGTACTTTTTATTGCAAGACTAACAACTTACGGAATGGTCTCGTTGTCTGTTTGCTGTTAACTCCTTATTCTTATTTAGTTATAAATATTCTGGTATTCTATTTATTAACAGTAGAGCATAATCTTGTAACATTAATTGCATGCGTAATTTATTTATTGGTAATAAGGAAAATCTACCTGTCCACCAAGCTAGTAAGTATTTAACTTTGGAACATTGATTTTTCTAATTTTTATTGAACCAAATAAGTGAAATGATGTCTCGATTTTCATTTTTCCATTTTTAAGTGCTTTAGGTATTGGATTTTTTCGTTTTAAAAAAAGGTATTGGATGTTTTACTACTCTTTACTTAAAGTTCAGTTGACGGAAAATAAATGAGCTTTGATTAATACATCGATATGGTATTTCAATTTCATATGTTGTAGCCTAATTGTTGTCTCTTTGTTGGGTTAGAATGTTTATTTTATGTCCATCGGATCATCTCTTATGCATTTTTATTTGTAATTCTTCTTGGTTTCCTTACAGCTATCAGAAATTGTAAAACAAGGTCAATTGGTGTCAGATGAAATTATAATAAGTTTATTGTCAAAGAGACTTGGTGCTGAGGAAGGTAAAGACGATTTGGGATTTATTCTTGATGGTTTTCCTCGAACAATAAAGCAAGCAGTGAGTTTCTTCACTTTGGTAAAGTGTATTTCATTATAGGTACTAACCCTCATTTTCCTTTGCATGAATACAAAGAACATAAATATTGATAGACGATTTTGATATCTGAAAATGTAATTTTTAATGAAAAGTAAGTGAAGATTTTTTTTTTGTATGGATAAATTTGATGATTTCATAAGGCAATTTACCTTATCTACTTTCTTTTTTATAGTTTTATTTTCGCACCTAATCAGCTTCTACTTCCCCCTCATACAAGCAGCATTAATTCTCTCGGCATCTGCCTCTTCACCCCGCATATGTGTTTAAGTTGCAACAGTTCTGTTGTGTGTCCTTCCTGTTCATTGAAGCAGTATAAAACTTTAAATTATAGAATACTCAAACTTTAGCTTATGTTTTTTCGGTGCAGAAAATATTGGAAGGGGTAACTGACATTGACTTGGTAATCAATCTGAAGCTCAGAGAAGATGTTCTGCTTGAGAAATGCCTTGGTAGGAGAATTTGCAAAGAGTGTGGTGGTAATTTTAATGTTGCTTCCATTGACATTAAGGCTGAGAATGGGACCCCGGGAATTGTTATGGCTCCACTTCTTCCTCCTGCGAATTGCATTTCTAAGCTCATTACTCGATCAGATGATACTGAAGCAGTAGTCAAAGAAAGGCTTCGAATATACCGTGAAATGGTATTGCACATTATATTATCATTATGTGTGGACTTCAAGAAGAATGGCTGCTTGAGTGGCTTCTTATTTGTTGTATATTTATCTTTATAATGAGGTTTTTATAAAATATCTTGGCAAATTTGTTGAAGTTGATGTTTCCAATTCCCCGTTACTTATAGTTACATTGTTGTGAATGATTTTTGGCTTCCCTTTCCATAAATTTAAAGATTGACATGATTGCAGACTCAGCCCGTGGAGGATTTTTACCGCAACAGAGGAAAATTATTGGAGTTTAACCTGCCAGGGGGAATCCCAGAATCTTGGCCTAAGTTGCTGCATGCCCTTAATCTTGATGATTACGAGGACAAACGATCTGCTGCAGCATAGAGATATAATAATGTATCATAGCAGTAAGTATTTCATTCTTTGCGTGCATATATTGCATGCTTGGCAATTTTGCAGGACAGAGAACCAAAGAAAGGGAACTTCTCTGTTAGTATTATTTTGGACCAATAATGATATTTGAAATGCTGTAATCTGATAAAACTGATAGTATTTTTTCGTTTTAATTTGGTTATATGGGAGGAGTTCCCCAGCATATAATGTTATTGTGAAAAGTGAATATATCTCAGCATTGCTATGTAGATAGTTGGTCAATGTATTATTGTAAGTTAAATGTGAATGAAGTTGTTGTTTTGCATCATCACATGCTCGAGAGTTTGGGAAGGCCTTTATTGGAGTAACTTCAAGGTAAACCTTTCATGATCTTCCATGTTATTTCAATAAGTCTTTTCATTTCACAATACTCATCAATGACTCCTTTCTTTGAATATGCTTGTTGCTTTAACAAAGTTTTCTTGTTTAAATCAATAGAACTAAAGTTCTCCATTTTTTGTTGGCCAATTTATCTTTTTATCGTGTAGGAGTTTTATATTCCTTCAAGAATTCTCTACGCCTGTTTGTTTAGCACCACCGAGAAAATAAGGTGGAAAGCCTTTCTCGGATAATTTGTTTGCTAAGTTGAAAGGACAGGAAATAAATAAGAAGAATGAAATAGAAAAAATATATGTTGTTTATATGGATAGAAATACAAGAAAGTGCTGATTTTTTTAGCAACTAAAAGATTATTTCTCTTTAGTATAAAGTTATTTACCTTTTTTTTAAATCATCTTTATTTTTTTAAAGATTTAGAACAAAAAGAAACATATTCTCCTATTTCATGCCAATGCGGGGAGGATAATTTCTTATGGGTTTCATATAGAAATTCTTTCAATCCTATTTAAAAAAGTGAATAAATAGGTTTCTTACTTTGATTCCTTCAGTATTTCTGTTTTTTTATTTAAGCTTAATTAAGTTTTAAATCTGTTATAATTTTTTTTTTGAGTTCTTATTTAAAAAAAGTGAATTATTGAATACTCGAAATTGTTATATTTTTCATCTGAGCCCTTGCTATTTTTTTTAATGAGTGATGTGATTGTTATTTTGTCCATATTCCTACTTACTTATATCCACGTATTAAGAAGTGTATGTGAGATTTTATAATTAATATAAAGTAATATTAGGTCAATGTGATTTTTATTATTTTTATTTACATTAAAAATATGTTGGACAAAATTCAATGATTTTCAGTCATTATTTATAACAATTAAGAAACCGTCACCTATGTTTAAAAAAACAATAAATGATTTTTATTATTTTATATATTAATTATAATTTTTTTTCAATACAACAAGTAAGCAAGGCAAAAATATCAATCATGTGATCTAGAAAACAGAAAAAATAAATAATATAGAGTTAAACATAAAAGTTCTGAGTAATAATTTAATTAAAAATATTTAAAAACTAATTAAGCCTTTTATTTATATTTCTGTGTATTAGAAATAAGCACATCCCCTCTTTTCATGGGACAGTTGTGGACCATTAATTTATTTGTGATGAAATTAATGGAACAAATCATTGCACATCCCCTCTTCTCTTCCTCTCCAACAATAAATTGATGGAAGTCAATAACGTGATAGGGTTTCCATAAGAGTGAAAAATAAAGTTAAATATTTTCTTATATGATCATATCGAATATATATGTATGGAAGTTGAAGAGAAGAAGCAGGGCTCTTTCATTAGCCTAAAACCATAATGAGCACTTAGGTTTCATGAAACTCGTGGATCCGCAAGGACGCTTTCAACACCACAGTGTTACCAAGTTGTTTGTTTCGTGAGATAACAATCTTAGGAGAAAATTACTGGTGATAGAAATAAAGTTAATTGTTTGGTTCACTAAAAATAAAATTAAAAGCTTCCAAAATTTATTGCTATTTTTTATTTATTTTTTTTTTAATTTTGACCACTTGATTAATAAATTTTATTTTTGAGAAGAAAATATAATTTTCTTAAAACTTCTATAAAACTTTAATTTATGTTGTTAATATTTATTTTACATAGGAACAAAATTAAAATGAATAATATCAAATTATTATTTAATTAGACTTAACTTTATTTTAATTGAAATAAAAAATTTAAAATAATTAAAATGTTAGGATCAGTTTAAATCAACACTAGTTTGATTGAGTATCTAAAAAACTGATAAAATAGTCATAATACATTACTCTTTAAAAATTAGTTGTGAAAATTGTAAGAAATTATAATTCAATTAATTTTTTTGGCTTAAATTAATTCTTTTATTCTTATTATGTAATTTGTTGGTTTAAAAATTCATTTTTTATTCTTATTATGTAACTCTGGTTTACTAATTAATTTGCAAAGTCTTATTTACAATATTTAAAAAAAAATTCCAACATTTTTCCTATATTGATTAATTTCTAAAGTATTCAAACAAAGTGTAAGTTAAACTGGAAAATTGTACAAAATATACAAATATTAATAATATTGGTACCAATATTTAGAATAAAAAAGTTGTTTATTGTATATTTTTTTTCTCTATCTTAATCAGTCTTAGCAATACATAATAATGAACTAAAAAAGACTTTAATTTTTGTGTTAATTAATTTTATTAGAACAATCATTGTATTGATTGCCAAGTAATTGAGAGAGGCTAATTGACGGCATAATTTTGCGATTGAATATTCAATTACAAAATAAACATATTTTTGGTGTAAATATAATGATATTATAATCAATATTTTATTAGATACTAACTAGAGATTAATAACTATTATTTAGGAATTTTCCTTTTTATTTTAATCTCATGTGACATATCAAACTTTACAGCTCAAAAACTGTACTCTTTAGACTCTTTAGATGACTAGAAGGTAGCATTAGTTTCTTCTTTTACGATAAATGTTTTATTATTATTTAGCTTTCCAGTTAAAAATGTGTATGGTCCATTACCACGAAAATTTAAGAAATTTTTTTAATTACGAAATGTAAAAAAAAAATTATACTTAATTTTAAATTAACATTTTTATTTATTTAAAAAATAGTTTTTTTTTTATAAATTTATGGTATTTATTTACTCTATAATGGTGATATTCTTAAAATTTGAGCATAAAATATGAACTTTATTAATGATTTTGGAGGTTAGATACCTTAGACATACTATTATTATTATTATTATTATTATTATTATTATTATGCATTTTCTTATCTCTGTGTATATATTTTTCTCAAATAAACTTTATTTTGAATGACATCTCTATTTAAGAAGCTATAAAACTTTGTCTAGTTGATTCTATTATTATTTCTTGAATAATATTTGTCTATAACAAATATTCAATTGATAAAAATACATTTATATGCCATTTTTTTTAACTGCTTACAACCTCGACAACAGAGACATTTGTGTTTTGTTTTCTCTAAATTTCTTTTAATGCAAATTAAATTTTTATAATTAGTGTTTTAATAAATTAAATAATTGTATAAGTTAATTATTAAAATAATTTTTTTAAAATTATTAAAATTAATAAATAGTGTCAACTTAATATAATTTTAGTTAAAATTTAATTACACTAATATAATTTTAATTCAAATAAATATATTAACGTTGTATCACTTTGTCATAATTCTTTTATGTAATAATTTTTTAAAACAGGTATGTCTTGTCAACTTAGTAATACTTCAATATAATAAAATCTCGAATAATAATAAAACCGTATTAATGTCACATAATTTCATTTAAATTTTAATTACATTAAATTTGTATCACTCTACTCTGACTACTTAACATAATAATACTTTAAAATTTTAACTATGTTGATAATTAACTTATCAAATTACTCTATTTTAGTAAAAAAATATTTTCAACTGTATTTTTTTAATACCAACTGTTCCTTCGCCTTTTTTTGTCTGTTTCTTTTCTTTATTATATATATTTTCTGAGTCTGGTTTGATTAGTGGTGTGCAAATAATTCGTATTATTTAACTATATATAGTGCATAGTGACAGTGAGGTTTTCTTAATTATTTATTAGTTTAATTTGACCGGGACCATCCAACTTGTAATACTTTTTGTCCTTTCATTATTTAGCTATCTTATATAGATAAGGTTAGGTGGTAAAGTCTGACGGGTCCGGACCCTTAAGAAAAGGGATACGGTTGGTCCGTTTTGGTTTTTCTCGTATAATTCGCAGTCTGTGAAAGTTATGTGTAGGATGAATGCGAGTTGGTTCGTATAACCTGTATAACTTTAAAACGTGAAATTTTTTTCTGTATTTTCATAGTTTTATATTTCACATTTCAAAATTTTTAATAACATCTTACTGTGCATGTTTTGTGAAATAATATTATGAGATCATTTACCTGATGTATCTAAATAAAAAAAAATTAAAATTTTTATTTTAAAATCTTATTATAAAAATGTATTAATAAGATTCATTATTTTCCTCTTAAGATCTGCTTGATACAGAAAAATAGAATAAAGCAAATAAAAAATAAAGTTTATTTTATCAACAAATAAAAATGAAATAAAAAATAATATGTAAATTTCAAAAGAAATAGAAAAGAATTAAGAAAAGAGATAAATAAAAATACTAGGTTAAATGTGCTTTTAGTTTCTTAAATTTAAGATAAACTTATATTTTATCTTAAAAATAAAATTTATTAATCAAATGCTTATAAACCCCAAATTCTATATCCTAAATAATAATAATAAAAAAGTGATAATAAAAGAATAATATTAGTAACCATTATAAAATATAAACAGAATAATTTTTAAATTTGATTACAAGAGACGTTTGAAATAAATTTTATATGACAGTCTACAAAGTCATTTAAGTGGATTCTTCAATAATAAATATATTTAATTTATGAATTCAATTAAAAGAATTTAAATAATCATATAAATTCTATTACTATCTTAATATTTCTATTTTAAAAATAATCTATATAATTAATTTTCATAAAAAAGTTAAAAATCATTTTTATTAATAATAATATTTTAAAAAAAACATATTCACATCTGTAATTTAAATTAATGTCAAATAAAATAAGAACTTATATTTCATAAAAAAAATCATCAAAAATATAATAATAAATTAGATAAACAACTTAAAAAGAGATAATTAATTTAGTAATATAATTATTGAATTTCAAATAAAATTCACATCTAAAATTACAACTTATTAACATAAATAACTATTTAAATAATTTAAACAAATTAAATTTCAAAAACCCTAAACATCCAAACAGAATATAAAGAAAACAGAAAAACAAAAAACAAAAAACTGAAGAAGAGCAAAACAAGATGACAGTTCAATTGGAATTGGAAGGAAGAATAGCACAACAAGAACACAATGCAACTGTGAGGAATAAGAAGTTGTGTCTGAAAACAATACACGTTTGATTAAAAAAAGAATACAAAAATTACGCATCACAAAAATTCAAAAATATGAAAAAAAATATGAACATAGCCGATTATCTTTTTCCTTAAAAAGAGCACATAATCGATTATCCAAAAATTTAAGAGGCATGATCGAATTTGGTTGTAGTTATAAATCGAAGATAATTGGAGCATAATCGATTAAGTTTAGATTTACACAGAGCTCATAATCGATTATGCTCCTAGAAAAAATTTAGATAATCGATTATATCACGAACATAATCGGTTATCCACTATTTTTAACAACATAATTGATTATGTTGTGCATTGTTTTTCAATGATAATCGATTAGGCACGAAACTGAACTCACTAAATGCTAACATGAGATCAAAGATGCACTACCAAACTCATTCTCGTACTACTATGCTTACTCACGAACCTCTTCAAGTCCCCTAAACCAATGCAAAAGTCTGTAAGGACACTTTGAATTTGTTTAAGTGGTTTCTTAACTTCACAAAACCATGTTATATACGTGAATGAGCACTTATGACCTATTTACTCTCTCACCAATTCATTCATGGCATTGAATTCATATTCAATTTTGGTCAAACAGATTATCTGAACCAAAGTTAGGAATCTTTTCTCATGCGTTTGTCATTGTTTTAATTGTGCATAACAGTGTTGCATTGCTGCCGTGGTCGCCTGTGCATGCCATGCAAGGGTCGTGTAATGGCAGGGTCGTGTAAGATAAAGTATAAAGTGCGAAGAAAAGCAAGATGTAGCATGGTCTTTGTTCATTTCCTACGTAACTTTTCATTTACCCTCCTCTCTTTTCTCTTCCCGCACCCTCAACCTCAACACTCCATTGAAACAAACGGGGTGACACCCTCTCATCCGTTTTCAGCTAGAGTGTCACTCCACAGAAGCAAACACAACCTAACATACCCTAATCCAAACACCCTCAATTTTTTTCACACTTTCTTCTCAAATCTTCACACTTCCACTCCCCCCACTCTCAACTTTCTACTTCCCCACACCCTCAACTTTCCACTCCCCAATTAAACAAAGCATTAAGTTTGTATTGAAGGAAAAAAAAAAGAGAATTGAAATTTTCATTTTTTGATTTTATACTCCTCCAACCTAAACAAAATTAAGAGTACATTTACTCCTTTTCCACTAGTAGAAATAATCCATAAAGTCCAATAAAAAACAAAAATGAAGAATTATTTGTTTCAAAGTTTGAACTATAAAAAAAGTACTTTAAACCCAGAAGATTAAATTTGATAAATGATTTGTTAAATTTTATATTTTTCTGAATAAGGAGTATTTTTTTTTATAAATTACTAAATTTAATATTAATACCAATTGTCTGTTGATATAAATGATAAGTAAAAGTCTTAATTTAAATTATATCAACGGAAAATATATGGTTTGGAGAGAAATATAGTTTTTTCTAAAAATTTAGTTATAAAACAAAATTAAGAAATATTCCATTAATATATTATGAATATTTTGTTTCATGTTGATAATTATACGAACCAATGACGATAACGACTTGAAATCTCTTTATGCAATAATCAAGGCGCAACTATAGAATACGAAAGATGTCATCACAATTAATGACAATCTAAATTAGAAATTATTTAGTTCATAATATTATAAATATGAAATATCTAATCACTTTATTAATATTTTTTAATCATTTAACTTTATTAATCATCATTAATAATACATAACCTCTAGGGTTATTACCGTCATTTCACATTGACTCAAACTCCGTGAAGTCGTGACTTTAGAAATAAAGCCAGAATCATGTGAAGCGAGATTACGACACGTGTCCTTCTTAAAATCTTGAAGATCTTCTCCATCGCGTCGTTCGTCCTCGAGCACCCGGCTTTTGATTTGATCCACGTCAGCAGAGTTGCGTCCGAAAACATGCGGACTTGGAAATATCTTCGACACGTGGCAATTCTCGAACATTCCACACCTCCACTTCGTCCACGTCATCAACCGCGGTCATCGCGCTTCCAACCCACCCAATATCTTTCTTTTCCTTCTCTTCTAAACTTAACGTCGGCGTTATCTGCTTCTCCACCGTGCTTTCAGATTGGTCAATCTCCTTTTATCTCCACAACAGAACACGACCCAGCTTCAAGATTTTTTCTCCTTTTTTCTATCAATTTTTTCTGAAAATTTGTTTATCCTAATTTCGCTTTAAGGTTTAACAGCGGTTTAGTTTTATCGTTGTTATTATTATGACGTAATTCCAATCTTTTCGTAATGACTCCATAATGGCGATTAATGAAGTTTCACACCTGGTAATCCTGTTTTTTTTTTTTAGAGTTTTTGATTTGGAATGATGATATATTCATCTTCTTTCTATTTTCAAATCTATTTGTTTTTTACAGTGTCAGCGATTTAGCACGAAGAATACGATGCGTCGTTTCTGGTTCTGGATGTTCATTTTTGAGCAAGGATCTTGTGTATGTGTACGGTTACTGCTCTGACGTTTTGGATTTTCAGTAAGTCAAATCTCGGAAGGCCTCAGTAGGTTCTTCAGCTTAGTTAGGGTTTGGAAGATACTTGCGAAGAAAAATTGAATCACTTCATGCAGGGGTTAGTGTTTGCTGTAGATCCATTGTTAGTTTTGAATAAGTTTGTATGTTGGATTTGAAGTGAATGGTTTTAGAGAGTGTTTGTAAGCTATTACAGGGTGAGAATTACTGTAGAAAGGGTTTTGTTTGAGAGCGCTGTGGATATCTGGTCAAGGCATTTCTTAGTCTTGTATTCGTTGTATAGATTTTTTTTTTTCTTTTTTCTTTTCAACTGCATTTCTAGTGATTTGCAGTTGCATTTGGGTTGGGGTTCCTGGAGATTGTTGAATGTGTGCTGTTTTTCTTTGGATGAGGACGAGTTATAATCACTGTGAATTTGGGCATTCTGGATGAGAAGGGTTGTCCAGATGAGTGTCGATGGCGACAGCAAAGAGCTGAAAGAACTGAGTCAGCGCTTACGAGATGCGAAGAAGATTGCTGGTGGGGAACATGAGTTATGCGAGGGTGATGAAGTGAAATGTAATGGAGTAAATGAAGAAGTTAAGGTTGGACAGGGGGGGACTGTGGAGTCCTCCTCTACTCAGCAGCATATTCCACAGCCTCAAGGGGCAATAGTATGTTGGGAGAGATTTTTGCATATTAGATCCCTTAAAGTCTTGCTTGTGGAGAATGATGACTGTACTCGTCATGTTGTCACTGCACTGCTTCGCAACTGTAGTTATGAAGGTTAGTTATCTGTTTATAATTGATTTCCTTAATTATATGGTTAGGTCTGAACACTGACCTTTTAACAAGTGCTGTCTGCATTGTATAATTTTATGTTGCTTATCTCCTTTTGTATGTTTATTAGCTATACATACAGTGCATGCTCAAAATGGTAGGTGTATTTATTACCTTTGTCCCGCTGATATGATGATTGTTCATGCGTGTAAATGTTTGACTTTTAATAATATCTGCAAATTGCTAAATTACCCACTCAAAATTTATACTGCACATGGATGTTGTATCTTGTCGAATAGTTTTTCTGGAGATGCTTGGCCGTGATTTGTTTTCTACATCAATCCGCATCCAACTTTTGTATTTTTGAATGAGTTACTTTTCAAATAGTAGTACTATGATAGAAATCAAATATGCACGGGAAGCTAAGAACATAAGGAAGCTTGATCACACCTTTACTTCTTATGATAAAAGTGATATGGCAAGAAATTTGAATCAATGATTCTAAAAAGTATGCAAAAACAAGACATGAATAAGAACATACCAATTAATTAAAAACATTTAGGAATGAGAATTAAAAAACATATAACCAAATGAATAGAAGAAGTTGGCTTAACAACACAAGAACAAGATAGAGACAAGATCCTTAAAAAAAATAAATTAAAAGAAGAAAAGGTGGAGAGGACTTAAGAGATGGAAGAAGCAAATGTTCACTTGTGATTGAAGAAGCATATCATCTTCAAAATAAGCTCCAAGGAAGAATCACTACTTGACTCCTAGAAGTTCAAATAAGACTCCAAAGGTAGATCACTCTCACAAGTGTCTTAAAACTCAAATTTTCATAAATGTCTAAAGTGAAGCACAAGGATATGAGATGGCTATATATAGGTGTGCCCTCTGATAATGCTAATCCCCAATTACATTGAAATGCTTCTTAATGAAATGTAAATCCTAATAACTCAAGCACATGGTTGAAAATCATAGAGGAAATGAGAGGGAAGTTTGAATTTTAAGAATTCAAATCTCCTTTGTAATATTTCTCTGGCCGAAAATGATAGGTGCCTTCCTTGCTATGCACTTGCTTTTCTTGCTCCTTGAAGGTCATGCTTTCCTTGCCCATCTTTGCTTCCCAATGATTGAGTTTCCGCTAGCTTCAATTGGGTTTGAATTGCTCTCCCTTACCTTGCTTGTTTGGAAGCTACAAAGTGGTCTTCATTTGGGCTTGATAGAAGCTCAACTATTATCTATTCTATATTTACTATTTGCTCCTATTTTACAAGAAATAAAACCTAAGAATTACATTTCCTAGAAATACAAAATAAAAAAGGATTCTTTTGTTGAGCAAGATTGCTTGTCATGCTTTTAATATTTTTTTTTGGAAATGATGTGTTCTTGCTTATTTTTTTCTATCTCACTCATTCACTCATCACACTATCTTCAACTTTGCAATATATCTTTTGGAGATTCTAAAATTATTTGTGAGTTCAAGCTTGGGGGGAGGGGTTTAGAATTGTGAAAAGGAGGTAACAATTTGAGTTTCGTTTGTATAATAGCCCAAAATTAATTGGTTGTCTAAAATGCATTTCTAAGCCTTAGAGTACTATTTTTGTGAGGAAATAATTAAATCAATGACTCAAAAAATGACATTCAGGTTGAATTTGATAGGCATTATGGCCCCATAACTTTAGAGTCTTAAATGTTATTCTTTATCCACTAAAGTTTAAAATATAGTCATTTAGAGTTAATTGGTTTTCTTAACTATGTGTCTAAGCTTCCAAGTGTCGGTGGTGTGGAGGAAATCATTAAATCAACCTAGACAAACTATTTTAAACACTTTATGGCTTCAAAGTTATTGTTTTTCTTCTTACTTTAATCGAAGTGATCTTAATTAGATTAAGCTTGCAAATAAAGTTGTTGATTTTGAAAGAGTTTGTGAACATAACAACAAATATGTAGGTTATGCTAGTTATGGTACTTGAGCCCCACATTGGAAGCATGGGATTAGGGTATGGGGTTTGTAAGAATTTGTCTCTCCAATTTGTAGAGGATTAGATTTCATTGTTTATGTTGAAAATTAGGGTAAAATAATATGCATTGATTAAGATTTGTAGGGAAGTAGAATCTCGTTAAGAGGAAACAAAATATCCTCTCATTTTTAGTATTTATATCTATTGTAATAACATTTATATGTAATAAGTATTTGTAGTGTACTTAGTCACATGGTTTTGGTTCAAAGGGCCTTTGTTTCCTCCCCTTTATGATGCTCTCCAAATTCTAGTTGAGACACCTGCCCCCCTCAATTGGGGGAAACTAATATGTGACTAAATATTTGTGGGTGGTTCGATAGTGAGTGACATGATAGACTCTCCTTTTGATAGGATAGGCTCTTATAGCAGTTGTTGGACAATTATGAGAGGATTAAACAATGGGGAGATCTTCACCAATGAGTAACGAGTCAATAACACAAGAGAACTTGATACTACCTTCGATCCAAAATCTTAGGGCTACACAATGTGGGTCTTTCTCATTTATGTGTTACTGAACTTGCCCATTTCTATACAATGAGACTTCAACTCATACTTGAACTCCAACAATTTATCCTCAAGTCTCAGTCCCTACCACATCGATGCACTTCCTCTCGGTGAGAGCATTTCTTAAACGAAAGGAAAAGAATAATAAAAGTGTTGCATAATCAGGAGAATTATGTTATAATTAAGTGCAGATTCCATTTTATATTTATTAGGACAGATTTGTTAGTGATTTTGATTTTATTTGATTTGTACATCTTTAAACACTCATTATTTCTGGCTTTCATTGCCTATTATTTCTTTCTTTAATTAGGTAGTATAACAGTCTATAAATAGAGACTGTAATCACATTTGTAAGATATCTCAGAAATATATTTCATTTATTTCTTTCCACTTGGTATCAGAGCTCCTGATCTAGGAGACTAGGAGACTCTGCTTTCGCAATTTTTTTTTTTAGCCTTCATTGTTGTAATCATTTTCCTTGACAACCTTCATTGCTATAATCATTTTCCTTGACAACCTTCATTGCTATAATAATTTTCCTTGACAGCCTTCATTGCTGCAATTTTTTTTTTTTTTGGACAGCCTTCATTGCTGCAACTTTCTATTTTCCTTATCCTTTCTCCATTGACTACCACCACCACCTTGCACCATTGACCACCGCCGACCACCACCACCGACCACCACTGCCGTCACTCGTCGGAAACTGCACCGCTCGCCGGAACTGCCACTGCTCGCCGGAAACCATCGCCGGCCGCTGGAAACCGCCATCGGAAAATTTTTCCCGCGGATTTTTTTTTTTTTGTGTGAACAGGATCAAATTTTGCCAATCTGAAAAACTCAGTTGGTTTTGAACTCTCATGGACTCCCTTAGTAAGCCATCTAGCTATTGTTCCTTTACTATGAGTGGTAAGAGTTCTAGTTTT
>Ga0123342_1006434_pt1 | contig 16283 bp, 11 predicted proteins | sample Turbeawhitnodule_FD_89960 | JGI IMG/M metagenome (GOLD analysis project Ga0123342, IMG submission 89960) | Root nodule microbial communities of legume samples collected from Mexico - Turtle bean Mexico white nodule | ecosystem: Host-associated > Plants > Roots > Nodule | place: Mexico: Nepantla... | reverse complement strand
TAAATATGTGAAGGGTATATCCATTAGGCTACAATGAAGTATTTCTGAATACATTTTAACCTCGTATCTATCTACTCCAATTGCGCCTATCTTGCTCTTAAAGAAGTTTACTCTGAGACCCGAACTTAATTCAAAACATCTTAATATAGCCTTAATGCATATAATATTCTGCACGTTTGGTTCGCACAAAAAAGGGTATCATCAGCAAATTGGAGTAGATCCACCTCCACCTTTTTATCCCCTATTTTGATGCCAGATAACAAATTTTTTCTTGTCGCTTGTTTTACCAGCCCAGATAAACCTTGTGCGACAATCAAAAACAAAAATGGTGCCATCGAATCGCCCTATCTAAGGCCTCTAGTTGGTTTGAATTCTTTTGTCGGGCTACCATTTACCAAAACCGAGACAGTAGCTGATTCAAGACATGCTCTAATCCATCGAACCCATTTTCCGCAAAACCCTAGTCTTCCCAACAGGTAAAATAAGAACTCCCAACTCACCGAATCGTATGCCTTCTCAAAATCAAGTTTCACAATCATCCCCCTTTTCTTCCTTCTTTTCAGATCGTCCACTACCTCATTCACAACAAGGACACTATCTAACAATCTTCTATTGGACAAAAACGCCGATTGTGATCCATCTGTCACTCTAAAACCCTTATATACTATATTTATACTCTTTCCAACTCTACTTATAAATTGTAACTCAAAACCTAACATAATTATATAGTTGATCCTATTCTCATATAGTTGATCCTATTCTCACCTTCTTTTTAAATCCACTAGTATTATACATAATCAATTAGTGAAATAAACATATAATTAAATTTACAATTATAGTAAATTACAAATACAAATAAATACACACAAAAACTCCCAAAGTAAACTCATAATTTATAAAAAATAGAGGACAGATACTTAAAAAAAAAAGATTTGTGTAGAATTTTAAATAATAAAATGTCAATATAATTTCAGAAAAAGACCATAAGTTGAAATATCAGTGTAATCTACTCTAAATTTTGATTTTAGTAACATGCAAAGATATAAAAATGAAAAATATTATTATAACGAGTAAAAAACTTTGGTCTACCATAGATAAACTGTTTAGATAATTCACCATATAGTCACTCTATATTTATATATTAATAATCTAATTTATGTCGTTCCTCCATCGTAATTAACTAATTCTGGTCAAAGCGCATTTAAATTTAAATTTCCGTTAGTTCATTAATGATTAGAACAAACTACTCCATCAAGATACCTACATATAGTGCCAGTCTTTACTTTTTAAAAAAAGTGTTTTTGAATAAAATAAAAATTATATATTTTACACGTTTGTTTTATTTTTTTATTTTGAAAATAAATAATTTTATAATTAAATTTTATCCACTTCTCAAATAAGTGTTTTTTTTTTAAATTTAAAAAAGTTAGCCAATAATTTAAGAGCCATTTTCTATTTATTTAAATTCGTCTGCCATAACTTAACCTTTTTAATATTATACGTTTTCCACTTTTAAAAATATTACCACTTAAATTTATTTTTAATTCACATGCAATTTAAAATTTAAAATCTTGTTATGATAAATTAAATTGAAAATATTTTTTAATTTTAAAATTAATTAAGTTATAATATTATCATAATTTTAACTAATACCAATTTAAATTGAAGTATAAAAACTTTAATTTTAACAGACTGTATCAATAAAAGCCGTGTTTTAATTTAAATAGTTTCCTTCTAAAATTACTAGTTCTTTATTTTCGTGTTTAATATAATAAAGTGTTTATTATTATCATTATTAAATCATAAATGGTAGTTTTATATTTCTGAAAATTTTCATAAACATAACATAAATGTTTTACATATAAATTGTTTGGATATGGAATAAACTATATTACGGGAAAATTATCTATATATTAAGAGCAAATAGTTTTTGAGGTTTCTGATTATATTAATCCTTATTTTTAACTATGATTAATGTATAATAATGAAACGATTGGAAAACAATTATTTATTAAACATGAACTGTTTATTTAATATTTTTATTATTTCTTTATTTATTTTTTTCATTCTTATTCTCTTTAGATTGCTGAGACAGGAACTGTTGTTATTTTCTGAAATTTGAAAACGAAAGAAAGAAAAACTCAGCAGAAAGAAAAGGAGGATGAATAACTGAAATATTATTAATCCTCCTTCTTCTCTCTGACTGAGTATTTTCACAAATTTAACTGAATTCATTCTTAGTTTTGCGTCAGCTTCACCTGGATCTCAATTACCGAGACGCAAAGTGTCACAAACAGACAAATCAAACATTACTTTTTACTTTCATTTTCCTTTTGCATTTGTAAACCCACCACCAATCATAATCCTTGGATTTCTCATTTGTCCCAAACAAATTTAAGTTTCGGGGGACTCTTTTTTGGCACTCCATAATCCCAGCTGCAGATTCTCCTCGTCAATTTCACGGTTCACTTTCTTCTCTCTCCTTAAATTCCAATTTAGGGTTCTGATTATAACTAATTTTCGTTTCTGTGGTACTTTACAATTTGGGTAATCTGCGAGGTGATGATTCAAGATTTGGTTAGGCTTTAAAATATAACCTGGAATATTTTTTGTGGTTTTATGTTTGGAATGAAACTTCTGGTTGGTGATTGTGTTGCTAATACAATCTCTTGATCATATTTCTGGTTATTAGTATCAGTAGTTGTAGTTTATATCAGATAAGGCTATTCATGGCAGCTGAATTTTGAATGTCTGCCTTGTTGATTTATGTAGCTTAGTGATTGTGAAAGCTCAACAGAGGGATTGGTGCTGTAGACCGTAGTCCCTGAAATGTATATGCCTGTGGCTACCTCTGCCACACCGCGGGGTGGATTGCCTACTGACAGTGGGGACTCTGTTGTCGCATTAGATCAAGTTCCGCGATGGAATGAAGCTGATCAGTCAACTTCATTTTCTAGTTCACATTTTCCTGATCCTCTAGCATTGCCCTTGGGAGCAGACAGCGGTGATGGCAGTGAGTCGGTGTCAAAATTTCCTGTTGACCGTGAAGTCAATTCAAAGATATATTTGTGGAGGGGGAATCCGTGGAATCTTGAAGTGGATGCGGTGGTGAATTCAACAAATGAGGTGAGACTATCTGGCTTTGTTAGTATTGTTGTGTTGTTCAAGGTTTCCTTCATTTGTATAACTTTTGTATGTTGGTGTTTTCTATTTGTCACTGTGATATATGGAACCTCGTTATAGAACTCACTCATTTGCTTGGAATTGTGAAGTCTGGATATAAGAATTTTCTTATATAATTATAAAATTTTCCTACTTGCTGAAAGTTACCACTCAAACTGTTGAGAGAAATTAAAACTCTGTATTTTAGTTATTATAACTGTGCAATCAGTATAACTGTTCTAGTTAGTGCAATAACTACAAGAATTTTATTATAAAATTGTATCGTTTACATCAAAAAATTCTCCTTCTTTCATGTTTTAGCTTTTCAAAAGTTTTTTTAAATAATTTATTTTTTCCATCTCTTATTCTTTTCTCCTTTCCCCTTCAATTTCCCCCCACCCATAAATTACGTAAGCACATCACCAAAAACATTCCCGCTTAAATTCTCTCACGCTAGCAAAGTTCCCACCACCTACAAATACCCTAACCCAATCACAATTCCCCCATCGAACCAATATCCCCATACACACTTCAGCCTCGTCTCCCTTTCATGCTAACAGACAACCAGTCAAGATGGATAAGTCGCTGGAAGCACATACATGGGAATCATAGAAAGGTCTTACATCTAAACGGACAGGTCAATGATTTAATTTAAGATAGAACACTGTGGCATCTTTTGGTTTGTCTGATCCTATCTAGTGGGAAAAAACTTGGATTGGTGTTGCATAATATCTTGGTATTGAGCCACTTACTTTCTGTTGTAATTTAAAAGTCTGTTTTGAAATTCTGACATATTTTTAAGGTTTTAAAATAAAAAAACACTGTAGGTCAGCTAAGATTATATCGCTGATAAAATCAAATTGAACACTTGTAATTTTGTCTGTATAAATTATTCAGATATTAGGCAATAAAAAATCATGATGATTTTTGACAAATGTCCAATATTTTTCTTTTTCTCAGACCACTTATGTGTAAAGCCAGGGTTGTTAGAAACAGTAGAAGAGTTATAAAAATGAGAGGTTAGAAGGGAACCAATTAGTTTTGGAGTTGTAACTGATTTGGGGGAGAGGCCTGGATCTCAAAAGTCCTGGATAGTGCATTTATTTCTCTCTTTGGGCACCTTTTATTCCGAGGAGCAATATACATTCTTTCGGATTTCGTTCTGTAATTCTTTCATGTTTTCATTATTCATTTTTTTACTAGTTGTACAGAGTCTTTTCCACAGTCTTGTAGTTTTGAATATTTTATCCCGCCTCTCAGAATGTACCTACATATGATAATAATTCTTCATCCTGCTCTTCCCAAAGAACATCCTTCCTGATAACTAAATAAAAAGAAGTATTGATTGCATTTTGTGTTCTCAAGGCGTGAAAGGAATCTACTATATATTTAATGTTTTCTTTTTATCTGGTATCAGAAATAAAAGAGTTATTAGGATTAGGAGAGTATATCAGTATTCATAATTTAATGATACTGTTAAGCAAGTTAGAAGCAGTGTTGTCAAATAGTGGGCACTGGGGTGCTATAACATGATTGTGTAGTGGGTTTTGGGAGAAACACATTTGTGATGCTGTCACGTTGTGAACTCCACGAATGGGTACTGAGTCAGGGGTTTCCGGTGAAGGTGAATCCAGCAAATGGATGGCGGAGAGAAGGTCGCAATTAGGGTTCCGTGGTTTAGGAACAAGAGAAGCTAGTGAGCTGTGGATTTGGTTCAGGTCGCATTTGGAGTTATGGGTTTGAGCTTGCATGTTGTTTTAAAATTCACATGCATATATGTTCACTTGAGTTGCTAAGCTATAAGTCATATTGTCATGTGCCTTTTATTTTATCATTGGCCTGCAATTTTGAACTATAGAAACACCCAATAGGCCTGCAGATGCCTCTTATTTTCCCCACTTTAGTCTTTTTATTTCCACATTCCATTCCTTGCTTCTGAACAAGATTACAGAGTCACATTTAATTTTTTAAATATTTAATTGTTATGTCTATATATTACATTTCAGCCGCCGAGCAGCTACGGCTATTTGCCTGTGACACTAGATTTTCACCTTTTTGTGATTTTTTGCAATCCACTATTGACAACACTGGTTAGAAGTTAGAACTGAACACTGATAAATGAAATGGAGCTACTGATATCTTATTTCTTGTCATAAACAGAATATGGATGAAGCACACAGCAGCCCTGGATTGCATGATGCAGCTGGACCTGTTCTTGCAGAAGAATGTGCGACTTTGGTATATTTATTTACCAAAAATATATAATGTGCTCTATGTTGAAGTTGAATGTTATGTGACCTAGGGACTTGAATTACACATTTATTTACTATTATGTTTTTAGTTGTCTTTTTACATTTTTGTGGTTTAATATTTCTTAAACTTGTAAGAAGCAGCTCTAGAATATTGTCATCATTGGAAGAAGCTTTCATTAATGATGCTTGGGAATATCAACTAATACATCTGTATTGTGTACAGGGTGGATGCCGAACAGGGATGGCTAAAGTTACCAAGGCATATGACCTTCCTGCCAGGTTTGTATGACCCCAAGCCCATATTTTTTGCTTGTTCAAGGTGTTTTTTCATCTTGCTTTGGATCTTAGATATACTGTTTGGTAAAATCTGAGAACTGTTAATCATGTCCTACTCCAGAAATTATGTTGATGCATTTTACTTTATACCCCCTTGTTTCTGACCCAACTTTATTTGTAATCTCTTGTCTAAAATTTGTATTATTTGTATAGCATGTTTTATTCTTTGATAAATTACCTGCAGGAAAATTATCCACACTGTTGGCCCAAAGTATGCTATTAAGTACCATAATGCTGCAGAGAATGCTTTAAGTCATTGCTATCGTTCTTGCTTGGAGCTTCTGGTTGAAAATGGACTTCGAAGGTTCCCCCTCCCTCAAATGTTATATTGTTTATTTTTGTACAACATTTATTGTTTTCATGATGTCATGTTATTCAAAATTCTACGACTTACTTTCTTTTTTTTGGCTTGTATTTATGTAGCATTGCTATGGGTTGTATTTATACGGAGGCAAAGAACTATCCCCGAGAACCAGCTGCACATGTAGCTATAAGTGAGATTTTATGTGGACAGGATTTTACTTTTCCAATTTATTTCTTTTGATGTTGTGTGCTAATGCTTGATTTATTAGGAAACCTCATGGGAAGTTGGGAGCGGAATTACTTTTGGGTATTATTATTACATGATCATTGTTGTTTCATTTCATGCATACTTAAAATAGATGAAGCACTGCTAAGAATCTTGTAATCATGTAATATATTGTGTAATGGGAAATATTGTAATTGGGGGCATCGTATACTTTTGTTGGCATTATCCACTGTATTTATGGCTCTAGTTATAAGTAAGAACCTTTGCTGTGTAGTTAAGACATGCAAATTCATTCACACACCCTCGTTTTTCTTTCTCTCAAGCCACAAATGCCAAAAAACAGGAAATAAGTTGCTAAATTGATAGTAAGGAAAATTAAAAATTGGTGGAAGGGAGGGGGGAGATAGAATGCCAAGTATGTGCTCTCTTCAAGTTGTCTATCAATTCCTTGCTGTTTGCAGAATTTGATATTCTAATTTATCATTTCATCGGTGTTTAAATATGGGGTAACAGTTGCAGCATGAGTAGGAAAACAGAGTCCATGCTCGGTGCATCATTTCTTTCTTTTCAATTAATCATAATTATACCTTAATGTGTAATTTCCTATGGTGTCAGGTTATTTTACCATATCCCCGTTGAATGCATCTAGTATAGAGTATGATTCTGTGTCATGTTAACAATTGTTTGCAAATGCTTGAAGGATGATATATTAATCTTTAGGCTAAACTGTCTTTCATTAAGGAACTGTGCGGCGATTTCTTGTGAAGCAGAAAAACAATGTAACAGCTGTTGTCTTTTGCACCGTGAGCACAACTGATACTGAAATATATAAAAGGTATTTTATGCGTTTGTTTTTGTTTTGATGTTTATACATGCAATCTTTTTTAGAAAATTGCACTTACAATAGTTAGATAAGTTTGGTTTGAGTTTCTTTTCAGCCAGCCTTTATAGACTTTATTAATTATTTATACTTTTGTATTATTCATGAAGGTTGCTTCCACTGTACTTTCCTCGTGATAAACATGAGGAGCAGGTTGCTTTAACTAAACTCCCGGCTGACGTTGGGGATGAAAATGGTGAAACAATCATCGCTGAGCGTAAAATCAGAATAAAGCCTTTGCCCAAAAGGAGTGTTTCTAGACCACCTGAATTTGCAATTGATCTTCCTGTTAGTGATGTTGGCTTGGTTAGCAGGTCAGTAATATTTTTCACATTTTATAGTTTTTTTAATACTTAGATTTTTTGTTTAATTATGAAAAAAAATAAAAATACTAGAATGAGCATCATCAATCCAACTATATGCAATATTGATTTATTGAAGCAGAAAATATAGTTAATATTTTCTGTTCAACTGTTCAAGTCTTCTATGTTTCACCATATTTTTTAAAATCTCTGATATATTTAAATTTGTTTGATTGTACATAATTGTAATTGCTTGTGAGTTTTCAATGTATTTGATTAAATAGAACACAATCCATTTTGTAATCTAACATCTGGTAGAATTTTCTTGATTTATGTGGCTTTAATAGGAATTCGTCATATTTAGATTCATTTCTGGATCCTGCCTTCATGTCCATGATTAAAGACCCTGATCTAAGGCGTATGGAGCAGTGGGAGAAAACTGCTGAAGCACAAAAGGGCTGGAATTGTGCTAAATTGCTAGGATATGGCAACCTTGGTGGACCTACTTTGTCTGCCGCTGAAGAATATTCTCTACACTCTAGATACTTGTCTAAAGCAAATTCTTTAAATCTTTCTGAAATTGCAGAAATGAAAATTGTGTAAGTATCCATCTATTACATCATCTATTTTGCATGCATGCTGAGAGTTATAATATTATTTGTGGTGCTTTTTGTTAGGATGACTGATTCATTCTTACGGACAATGTTTTGGTAGATTAATTTAACTTCAAGGTTATAAAATTTCTTTTATCCTTTTTGGCTCCTTCATTAAACAACTAATTGCAATGCTGATAGACCAAAAGTAACTTGAGTCAGGAAAAAGGGAGTAATTGGGACAAGATGGTAACCTGGAGAATAGTAGGGCAATAAAGGAATAACTAACAAGGAAAGATTTGGTTGGGGGAGAACATGATGGGTGTAATAACACAATGGGCAGATGGCAGTCTTTTTGTTGGGAGGTGTATTCTAGCATTTTGGAAAGATGGAAAAGGAATAGAGGAGGGGAGGGATTTGGAAGAAGGGGAGAATTTTGGGGCAAGGATGTTAGGAAGGCTCCTACTAGAGGACTGCTAACTGCAGACATGGGGTGCTTGTTAAGGGCTGCATATTTAGTAGTCTCGATTCATTAATACTTTCCTTTTGTTTCTGATTCCAATGTTGTTTGGTTCATATCAGCTGTAAAGATTTTTCAATATTATTATTCCCAGTGTTTGTTAATCCCTATCAAATGTATTAATATATAATAGTCAGAATGTTCTGTAATGATAGCAAGTCTTTTGAAGAGGAGAAAAGAAAAGAAAAATGTTGCTGGATAAAGATTTTCAAGAAGATTTAAAGCAATTGTGTAATGATATCATAGATTTCTCTATTTATAAGGAATAATGATGATGCAATAATTTTATCTTTAATAATCCCCCTCATTCACCAAGTTTGTTACAAATACAATCTATTTGAAATCCCTTGAGCGATTTTATGAAAATATCTGTCAATTGGTCATTGGAGCTAACAAAGTTGGTGGTGATTTCTCCTGAACACTTTATATAACAACATTACAATCTATCTTTGTTTTTAGTTCACTCATAGAAGACTTGATATGATGCAATGTGAAGGGCAACTTGATTGTCACAAATAAGTTTCATGCCATGAATATCTCCAAATTGTAATTGTTGGGGAAGTTCTTAAGCCCATGTAATTTCACATGTAGTTGTTGCCATGACATGGTATTTAGCTTTGAAAATGGATCTAGCAACTGTACTTTGCTTCTTGCTTTTCTCAATGAGAACTAAATCCCCTTGAGAAGAACACAATAGCCAAAAGTAGATCTCCTATCTAATGGTGATCATACCCAATCAAAGTCAATGTAACAAACAATCGTGGCATGCCTACGTCTTTCATTTGGAATGACTAGGGGTGCAATCTAGCCGATGGGCATGGGTCCCATCAAATTCGTCATCAATGATGATGTTTTTAACAAACCAAATAAATGCATTAGTATGAGAGTGTAGGAAAAAGGAACTGACCAACCCCATCATGACCATAGCAAATCAGAGTAAGGTAAAGCTAAAGTTACCAAACTAGGCTTGAGGAGACTGTTTTAAGCCATGCAGAGAGTGTCAAAAGGCATACAAGGTGAGATTTGGAGGCTGCTCCATGTAAACCTCTTCGTACAACTCTCCATGTGAGAAAGTGTTATTAATGTTTAGTTAGTGAATATTGAAGAGCAAATGGGAAATGGTAGGCATTGCAAGAAATAGATACAGAAATATGCTTGGCAATAGGGAAAAGTTGTCCCCGTAGTTGTGGCTAAAAATATGAGTATAACCATTAATCACCTACCGAACTTTGAACCAATCAATGTTGGTGTTTGGTCCAACCTTCATAGCATTCAGTATCTCTGGGGTGTAAATGAGACGACTCTTAGGAGCCATTCACCTGTAAAGCAACCATTTCATCCAACATCATCTGCCACCAACTGGGATTAGTTGTGGCTTCAGCTATAGAAATCCAAAGAGGAAGTAAAAGAGAAATAGAAAGTTACTAGTTAATGTTTTGGAGAAAACTCTATAATTAAGTGAAAAAGGAGTACTATGACCCTCTAGATACAACAATTTTTTTTTTAGAAGTTGTACAAAAGTTAATAATCAACTTTGATGGCCCCCTCAAGCTTAAGGATATAAATTGTATGCACCAAGCTTGAAACATCAATTGGATTTCGTTAAAATATCTGCAAATTAATAACTAGAGTTGATAAATTTGGTACAAGTATTTTTGGACAAAAACTTCTCTCAAACAAAATGAAATTTGATATCTATATGTTTTGTCTTTTCATTAAACACTGGATTGGAGGCAATGTGAAGGGTTACCTAACACAATACAACTTAAGAATGCGTATGACAACATTCTAGTAGTCAATGTGAGAGTCCTGCATGAATTGACTAACCACTCCATCTACCAAAGAAAGATAAAGTCTTGTGATTATAAGGTAAATGAGATTCTTCCAATCTCCTATATCTCTCAGCGTCTATGAATTACTCAATGTTATCAATCATTAACTTTTGATTTGGGTCTTTAGGACTATCAATGGGCCTACACTCATGCAATTGGTAGTGAAAACTAAGGCAATCCTCCACACTCATGTCCTACACCAAGAGTTTGTTTGATACATTGATCCTAGGCAAGATCAAAATTAATAACAAAAAAAATAAAAATTAAGTGAACAGGTGAGCTTACTAATGGGAATTAAATTCAATGAATAACCAGAAACAAACAAAACAAAATTTAAAGAAAGGTTAGTAAGTGGTGGGTTTGATTGGTGCCTCGAACTTTAATTTGAGAGTCATTTTAGAGAGTAATATGAAGTAGGGAATTAGAAAAAGATAATTGAGAGGAAAGAGATTGGTTACTACTCAAATAATTGAAGACATCAAAATCAAGTATCCAAGCTCTCAAGGAGGAGGACTGAGAAACCAAGGTTGCATGAGTACCAGATTGAGCTATAACAGTGACCGTCAGGGCAAGATGTTGGGTTGCCCAAAACTGGAGGAAATCATGATACTCAATGGTCGAAATAGTAATGTCTGCATGTGGGGCAAGCTCAATGACTTGGGTAACATTAGTTGTCTTTTTTTGTTCCCTTACTTCGGTGCAACATTATGCTTCAGTATGACCAAAGCAGGTTCAATAATTGTAGTGAGGGCAACTCTTGTTGCTGGGTCCCTTGTCGCATCCTCTGTGATAAGATGATTATGAAACCAAGGTGGAGGTGCCCGCAAAAGGTAGGGGATGCCCAAAAACTTTGGAAAGTGGAGAGTCGCAATAGCTGTTAACAAATCATATCATGGGTAGGGACCATAGGGCCTGAATCTGCCTACACACAAGTGAAGGTCAGGTGGGACATAGGAAATTGGAACATTAATATGGTTCTACTTCCAACATGATTCAATAGTAATTGAAATCACAATGGAGTTGTGTTTTGGAAATTCCTTACATTGTTACTCAGATATTCAATGTGAATGGTTCATCTATGTGCTCATATGAATCTTTCAAGGGTTTATTTGATATTTGTGATTCATGTCTGAACTATATTTGTTTTTCAGCTATCGTGGAGGGGTAGACAGTGAGGGCCATCCTGTCATGGTTGTTGTAGGGGCCCACTTCTTACTCAGGTGCCTTGATCTGGAGCGGTTTGTGCTCCATGTGGTAAAGGTTAGTTTGGCTATACCTTGCCACTGGACATTTTTTTTCCCGTGGCAAGCTTTATTTTGGCCATTGTAATTTTTTTGGCAATGCATACTTCTATTGAAGTCAAAACAGATTTATTTTCGTGAGTTCTAATCTCAGTCTTTCTCCCCTTTGTTTTCCTTGGTGTTAAATTTCAGGAGTTTGAGCCTTTAATACAGAAGCCTTTTTCCGTTGTGTACTTCCACTCTGCTGCATCTTTGCAGATGTAAGTGTTTAATGTTTGAATTCTAGGATTTACTCATTGGTTTGTTATTTTTCTATGAAATATAGGTTTGCTATAAGCTAATCATTGATAAATGTTTTAGGAACGTTCAAGTGGAATGAGCTAATTATACTTTCATTGCTAACTCAATTATTTTGTGAATTGTGTTTTACTTTTCAAATTAATTGATATAGTTTTGTATACATAGTTTTTGTTAATTGGTAATCCACTCCTTTTATTCAACTATGAAAAAGGGAAAACTGAAAATTCAGCAGTCGAGATGTAGAAAATTTGTTTGAACGGTTTTGTTTTATCCATCTGCAATAGTAGTTTGGTTACCAAACTATTCACATTGTATTGGCAGTGCATATTTGTGGGAAACACCTGCTTGGCCATTGGCTTTGTCCGCATCATGAAGCCACTTAACCACTTGTAGTTTGTACCTTTGTTGTTAAATTTGAGCAACCCTTAGGTTTGATTCAATGTGACTTAAGTATATACTACTTTGTTGAGGATGTTATAGCTGTTAAAATGCATTGCTTGCTGAGGGAAGATATTCCTTTTTGAGTGATAGGCTTTTATGAAGCATCACTTAAGAGAGACAAAGGTGTTTTTTGATAAATTGTTTTAAAATGAATTGAGGTTGTGCTACTGGAGTGAAGCATACTTGACTTTAAGATAGTAAATTTTGGTGGCTTAAGAGTATTTTACATAAGCTCGTTTCTTTGTGAATTGTAAAAGTGTCGTTATTGGTTGCTCCTGATTGCTGTGCAATACCCTTTCTTTTTGGTTTAGTTGGAAGTTGAGTTTTACTTTCCCCCCTCTGTTTTGATATAATTAGACAGCCAGACCTGGGTTGGATGAGAAGATTGCAACAAATACTTGGTCGGAAGCACCAGCGCAACCTGCATGTAAGCATGGTTTACTTTCTTCTCTCTTTTGTTTGATTTGGTTCTCTCACGAACTATTTATGCTGTCCTATAAGTGCTCTGATTTCTTATTCTGATGTGTGTAGGCAATATATGTCCTTCACCCAACTTTCGGACTAAAAGCAGCTGTATTTGGGCTTGAGTTGTTTGTGGACAATGTGGTAAAGTAGTGGAACCTAAACATATTTTATGACCTTATGTGTGTGTATATTTGTGTTACTAAAATATAACTTTCAGGTTTGGAAGAAAGTGGTATATGTTGATCGACTTCTGCAGCTGTTCAGATATGTACCTCGTGAACAGTTAACCATCCCAGATTTTGTGTTCCAGTTGAGTCTTTAGTTTTGGCGTGGAGCATCTATACTCTTTGTTTCATATTGTTATTTTGTAAAATGTACCATTTTCAATATATGGCTTCTAAAAGTATTTAGAATTGAAGCATTCTAGCATGTTATGAATGATACCGTATGCTACCAAGTATCCTCACAGGATTCTTTTTCCCTATTTGAGCTGCAATTTTTTTTTCTTGATGTATATTGATTTCCTTGTAGTAAATGTAGTTTAGATCATAGGCTGGCACTAATTTGTTTCATACTTTTATTCATGTAGGCATGATTTGGAGGTAAATGGAGGGACGGGTCTCATTGTGGATCCCAGAACAAAGTATGTGTATAACAGACCGTGAGATTCATGTACTTCTCATTAGTGGATAAAGAAGTTTACTGCAGTTTCTTCATTATTTGTCTCGCCCTTATTGTCGTTGTTAACAGGAAGATGGCTTATATTAGTTTGAAATGTGTATGGAAGCATTCCTTTTATGTTCTGTACTTTTGGAAAGAGTACAAGTTCCCTTGTATGTATATGTAATTGATCGTGGAAGCTATTTGGTTGGGTTTCTTGGATTATTTGTTCATTTCAAGGGAGATATATTGAATAAAATTAGGCTTTGGTTCCTCATTGCATCATTGGGCTTCAGTTGTTTGGTGACTATGAAATTGAACGTTTTAATGATATTTTGTTATCTTTTGGAGAAATTGTCGCATACTTCTGGCATGTTAGTATTAGGTTGGTCGATAAATTATTTGTCATAATGTCCTCATATATTTCTTTGCATAATGCATCTGATTTGGATGCACTATGTTTAGGCAAATCCAGGATCATCGAATCAAGAGGTAGGATTATGTAATATCCTCTCCCTCTATTTATATTCTCCCAATCCCTCCCAGATATGACAATACCTATTAAAAATATATAAGGAAGTGAAATATGCCGTTTATAAGTTACAACCACTTATTACATTCTAAAAATCATTGAGTGACGAATGTGTAATGTTTTTACTAGTTTGAATAGCAAAATTAAATTACAACAACTTGTAACATTGTACAAGCTAATTTATCAATTAAGATTCTTACTATTCGCAACTCCCAATCATTAGTCTTCTAACTTCCTGTCCCGTTACATATTATTTTATCAGTATTTTCCACTGTCGATGACTTCTTTGGTCTTCATTGTTTTCATCTTCATATTTTAACTGTAGCATGCCTTAAACATTCATTCCGAGGAGTCCGCACTATTCTCACCATATTATTTCTCCCGAATAATCAAACTTTCTCTGCAGATCATTCACAATCCAACCTATCCATTTTACCACTGCAGAGTATTGATAACATTATCCACTACACTGCAGCAGCAAGGAAATGACAAGACAATATTTTCCTCCGCTACATACCTCATAAGGTCATCCTCAACATGTCATGTGTGTGTGTAATGGTGATACCAGTGAGTTCCTTTGCATCTCTAGACAATATTTAACTTTCACTTCAATTCACCGGAATCGGATCCATTACATCTACCAAGCACCTAAGCTCCTTGATTCTCATATCCAATGGTTATCTCCAATCTTCCAAGAATAAAGTTCATAGAGTTTAGGTTTTATTGAATCAAGTAGTTCTGCATTATCACCACACAAAATGAACAAGACTGGTTAAGAAAGTACTGCCACTTTGGCATAAGTGTCATTGTTGAGATCCATCTCCACTGAACTACAGCCAGGGACCTTGTTTAAGCCTCTTTGTTTTATCATCTCCCTCACTTGCTTAACCATGCACCATCTCCCATCTGAAGCACACAGATTTGACACAAGCACGTAGTAAGAAGCTTCATCAGGGTGCAACTCCAACATTCTCTTAATAGCCGCTTCCCCCATCTCAAACCTAGAATGAAGCCCACAACCATGGAGAAAAGCTCCAAACACACTAACACTAGGTTCAACAGGCATTCTCTCAATAAAATGAAACGCTTCTTCAAGGTTCCCAGCGCGCGCCAACATATCAACCATACACGCATAGTGATTCATGGAAGGAACAAAATTCAACTCCCCACACATCAAATTAAACAACCTGGACCCTTCTCCAACCATTCCCGAATGACTGCAAGCAGCTAATATAGTTGTAAACACCGCTTCATTAGGCTCAAGCTCCTCCTTCAACATATCCCTAAACAGCCCAAGAGATCCATTTCCATCCCCCTGCATCCCATAGCCACTAATCATTGCACCCCACGTCACCACATTCTTTTCCCCCATCGAATCAAACACCATCCTCGCCGCCTTCGCATCCCCACATTTTGCGTAGAAATTCAGCAAAGCAGTGCCAACGTAGATGCTGGACAACACCAGGCCATCCTTCAACGACAAGGCGTGAATAGAGCAACCAAGCTGAAGCGCGCCAAGGGAAGCACACGCAGAGAGAACACCGACCACAGTAACTGCATCCGGCGAGAACAACTCCAATCTCATCCTCTTAAAGAGCTCTAGAGCCTCACACTCTTCACCACCCTGCGCACAACCAGAAATAATAGAGTTCCAAGACACAACATCCTTGTCAATTGATTCAAACACGTTACGGGCATCCAAAACAAGGCCACATTTCGCATACATACCAACAAGAGCATTCCTTACAGGAGGATCCTCCAATCCACACTTAACTACAAAACAGTGAAGTAATTTCCCCATAACAGAATTACGTAATTGCCCACACGCAGATAACAAACTTGAAATGGTGACAGAATCGGGTAAAAGCCCAGCCCATTTCTCGTTCTTCAACAACTCTATCGCTAAGCCAGGATAACCTCTCTGAGTATACCCTACGATCATAGCCGTCCATAAAACAAGATCCTGATGATGATAGGAAGAAGAGATACTCTCATCAAACGCCGCACGTGCGTCCCCAACGCTCCCACATTTGACATAAAAATTCAAAAGCGAGGTGGTCAAGAAAGAATTAACCGAAATTCCGTTTTTGATAACAAACCCATGAACCCACTTTCCCTGGTGCAACCACCCCAGGCTGGTGCAGGCGCTGACCACGCTCCCCATTGTAAACTCATTCCCGTGGACGAAGGCTTCTTGCATTCTGTTGAACAAGGTTAAGCCCTCACGAGCGCATTCGT
>Ga0123342_1006433_pt1 | contig 16285 bp, 9 predicted proteins | sample Turbeawhitnodule_FD_89960 | JGI IMG/M metagenome (GOLD analysis project Ga0123342, IMG submission 89960) | Root nodule microbial communities of legume samples collected from Mexico - Turtle bean Mexico white nodule | ecosystem: Host-associated > Plants > Roots > Nodule | place: Mexico: Nepantla... | reverse complement strand
TTCAAATTTTGATATTGATCTAATTCGATCCATAAACCATTCAACATACCATAGTAGTTTGTTACTGAAAGGCTCCCTTGGCTGGTATGAAAGATCTTGTTTTCTATCTCGTACCATGCTGCAATATCCTTTTTCATAGAGTATGTTTGACAAAGGTTTTCCCAAATCTCCTTAGCAGTGGAGAAGAACATACAATTTCGGCTAATCTCTGGCGTCATAAAATTCCATAACCAGGTCATGATAAGAGAGTCTTCATCGTCCCAGTCTTCATATTTCGAATCAATTTTGGCTGGAGGGTTCCCTTCTAGGTGACTCAATTTCTTCTTTCCTTTGAGAGTAGCACGAACCAACTGGGCCCATTGCAGGTAGTTGTTTCCATCGAGATGATAACTGCTTTGCAACATCAGCAAATCAGTGGAGCTAAGAGAGGTTGTGTTGTTAGTCGACATTGGTAAGAGTTGACCGAAATACGACAAAACTGGTGGTGATTTTGTTTGGAAAAAAATGTTGGAAAAAAAAATTCTGGCAGCAGCGGTCAACGTCGGCGGAGGTCAACAACGAAGGTCGGCGTCAGCAACGGTCAACGTCAGTCGGCAGCAAAGGTCGGCGTCAGAGGTCGGCATGTCTGTCAACGTCGGTCGGCAGCGAAGGTCGGCGTCGAGGTCGACTACGTCGGTCGACAGTGGAGGTAGAGGTCGGCATCGGAGGTCTGCAACGTCGGTCGACAACAAAGGTCGTCGTCAAGGTCGGCTACAGAGGTCGGCGTCAGAGGTTGAGGTCGGCGTCGGAGGTCGGTGGTAGTCGACGGTCGACAATGGTAGTATTTGCAGCAAGCAATGAAGGTTGCCTAGAAAAGTAATTGCAGCAATGAAGGTTGCCCAGAAAAGTAATTGCATCAATGAAGGCTGCCAAAAAATTGCAGAAACAGCGTCTCCCAGATCAAGAGCTCTGATACCAAGTTGAAAGGAATAGAAAAAAATAGATGAAATGTATTTCTGATGTGTATTACAAATGTGATTAGAATCTCTATTTATAGACTGTTTTACAACCTAATTAAGGAAAGAAATAATAGGTAATGAAAGACTAACAAATCAAATCAAATCAAATCACTAACAAATCTGTCCTAATAAATATAAAATGGAATCTGTACTTAATTACAGCATAATTCTCTTGATTATGCAACACCCACCTTTCATGAGATCTGCACCTTCTAGAAGGTTTCTCACAAATGACACCCCTACCCCTCTCACTCTTGCTCCCCAAGTTACTCTTTCCTCTATATAAAGCGTGTCTTGCCTCATGTATTTTTACACTTGAATTTGAATTAAGAAGAGGAACTCTGTTAGAGTGTTTAGTGAGATGAATCTCCTAGAATTTGGGTCTTATCTTGAGTGATTTACACTTCAAATGACGGTTTTTCACCACTCATCTTGGAGTCTCCTCCCCCTCCAAGTGGCGTGACCACACCTTCATCATCCTAAGCTTCATCTTTTTATTTTTCCATTCCTTTATGTTCTTGTGTTCATCTTTTTCTATTAAGTTTCCATCTTATTTCTTTCCCTTATATGCCCTTTAATTCTGCACCTATTCATCATCAACACCATATAATTGTGTTTTCTCTTTGTCCTCTAGAAGTGAACTTTCACAATTAACCACTTGGTTAAGTTCGTGTCTAGTGAGAATCTTCTTTAGGTTTTTCACCATATTCTACTTAAAATAAAAATGAAAAAACCATAAAGAAAGTGCAACCCATAAAAATGTGCAATTCTAAAATCAACTCACATCACTACATCTCTTAGTACTCAGTCTACACGCAATCTTCATCCTATTTACATTTTTCTAAGCTATGATTGTTTGTCCCTTTCCTATTGTTCTTTATCTCCATTGCATCTTTCATTACTACTTGATCATCCTGGATGGTGGCAAGCCATGATTGTTGAAATGCAGGCTCTTGAACATAATGGTACTCAAGACATAGTTCATCTTCCACCTAGACAGAAGGTTATTGGTTTTCATTAGGTTTATGCCATTTAAGTTGGGCCAAACAGTGAAGTTGATCACCTCAAAGCTAGACTGGTGGACAAATGATATGCTCAAATCTATGGCCTTGATTATGGTGAGATATGTTTTCTCCCATAGAAAAAATGACTACTATGCATATCTTCTTTGTCATGTCAGTTATACGTCATTGGCTTTTCCATTAATTAGATATAAAAAATGTTTGCTTCATGGTGATCTAGAAAGGAGATATAAAATAGGAGATTTACATGGAGTAATTTCTTGGTTCTATTGCTTAGAGAGAGTATGACTTAGTTTATAAGTTACATCGATCTTTTTATGGCCCAAACAATCTCCTCATGCTTGGTTTGGAAAATTCAGTCACATTGTTCAAACTTTTAGATTTAAATGCAATGAGGCAGATCATTCAGTTTTTTCTATCATTATACCTCTCATGGATAATGTGTGTACTTCATTGTGTATGTTGATGACATAGTTACTACAAAAATTGCTACTAGAATTTCACAACTAAAGGAACACTTATACAATAACTCTCAGATCTAAGACCTTGGAAGTCTTACATACTTTCTAGGCATTGAAGTAGCTTGACCAAAGGAAGACATTGTAGTTTCTTAAGGGTAATATGATTTAGATATCTTGGATGAAACAATCATGATTGAGTGTAGACCAATGGATAATCTTATGGACCCAAATAAAAAAATTAATGGCAGATCAAGGTCTTTCTAACTCGGAGAAATATAGAAGACTTATTGGGAACCTTTTTTGTTCACCATTACTAGACCTAATTTATCTTTTGCAGTTGGTGTTGTTAGTCAATTTATGCAAAATCTTTGCATTTATCATTGGAATGTTATGATCCACATTTTAAGATAGCTCAAAAAGGCTCTAGGGCAAAGTTTGTTGTATGAAAATAAAGGAAATACCCAAAAATTTGGGTATTGTGACGTTAAGGGTCTCCAATGGATAAACGTTCCACTACAAGGTATTGTATTCTCATTGGAGACAACATTATTTCTAGAAAAAGCAAGAAACAAAATGTGGTTTCCCAATCTAGTGTTGAAGTTGAATATAGGACAGATGATAGAACTTGACTTTCATTTCATTTGAGAGAACATGTTGTCCAAAGAACCTTGTGTTGAGTTTGTTGGATCCAATGATCAACTAGTGCATGTATTAACAAAATCTATAAGAGATTTTTAGATTCTATTTATATGTTTCAAGCTTGGCACGTACAATTTTTATGCTACAACTTAAGAGGGTGTTAAAATAATTTATATTGGTTATATAACTTATCTTGTTTATATAGGTTAAGTAGTCTCCTAAAAGGTTGTTTAGCTTATTAACATTAATTACCTAGATATAGCTTTTTCTTTTACCTCTTGGTATTTCTTATTGTAGCTCTTGGTATTCCTGACATAATTCTCTTCTATAAATAGCAAAGATCAACTAAGAGATAATCAATCTCTTAAGCTCTTTTTATCATATTTTAAAAGTGTTATCAATATTTCTTTCAACTATCAGAGTCCATTGATGACTATATGGAATATGTGAAACATATCTTGTATACTTTTGTTTTTTTCCATACTAAATAACTCATACTAGTGTATATGCAAGACCAATGTAGCAAGCACTTTATATTAGTTTACCCATAATTATTAGGTTACAACCAATTCTCCTCTACGAAATTTTTCAAAGGAATCACTCGGTCATATTTCTCAATCTCCTTCTAAGACTGAAAACTTGAGTATTCATTAGTTGTCACCTCTTACAATAAACATTTGATGGATAACAAGAGTAACTCTTAAAGGAGAATATGGCTAGTAATCTCATGGGTGAGTTACTTCACAAAGTGAAGAATACATATTTTAACACTTTTCCACAAAAGAATAGATCGTTTTTGTTAGAATTAGAGGCCTTAAACAAGAGGGGGGTGAATTGTTTATGAAATATTTTCGCAAATATTGAAGGTGGATTGAAAGCCTTTGAGAAACAATCAATTAGAAATCTGTTCAGCTGATTTAAAAAATAGTTTTTCACTTAACAGCAGAAAATCAACCGGTTGTTTTTGTGAAACAACCGGTTATTTATATCAACAGTTATAAAATTTAAGCAAAAACAGATTTAAAAAGATAAGGGATAGAAAGATTCACACAGGAAATTTATACTGCTTCACTCTTATCCAAGAGTTACATCCAGTCCCTAGAAAATCTCTGAGTATTCCACTAAGCAATCAAACATATTAATTACACAACACACACCAAAGTGGTGATCTTGAACCCTTCAAGAACACACACCACCTTTAGAAAACAACACCAAAAATCACAGAACAGTCTCTGGATCTGCACAACAACAGTTCTTACAGAAATACAATAGTCAAGAGAGAAAAGTAATGATAACACCTGGTACAATCACAGATTGAATAGTAGAAGTATAATGCAATCCTATTCCACTCTTAGAAAGAATCCAAAGCTTGAAGAATTTTGGAAAAACTTGATTTAAAGTATTCTCATGAATTAGTAACAACCAGGAGTGTAAAACAGATTATATATACTCCAATTAGTTGTTAAAAACATTTAATACAAAAACCAAATCAATTTTAAAACAAACATAATAGATAAAATTAGTTTAACTGAATTTTGTTAAGGATTTTCAAAATCAACCGATTGAAAACACGAAATAGTTAGTTGAATTGGCTTGACAGCAAGGTCAACCAATTTTCAAGCTTTTTCAAATTCTTTTCAAAAACACTGAGTGTAAAACAACCGGTTGAAACGACAATTCAACAGGTTGATTTTCCACTTCCTTTAGAAAACATATCTTTTTTCAAAAGAACTTGAATCAAGCAACGTTGGATCATATCTATGAGTGGATTTATAAATTCAAACTACACAAAACTCACACAAACAAACAACAGCAAAATCTTCAAGCAATCTTCTTGAATTTGAAGACATCAAAGTCCATATTCAACAACTTTGAGCTTTGGATTTGAGCTTTAGATTGTCGTTTCAACAACTTTGAGCTTTACATCAAAGCTCGTATAAACTTGGTTGATGAATACTTAAAAGTTTTGACCTATATGTAAATCATCAAGAATTTAACTATTGGTTGGTATAATCTTTATTGATAAAATCTCTTTATCATTGACAACATAATCATTAATCTTTGTATCGATGTTGATTAATATAGCCTCTTATTTTATGTCCACCATTAAGTATAAGAGGTTGCACTTCCTTACTTGTTCTCCAAGATTTAAACAAAGAAACAATGGTCGAATATATAACAAATAATGTGTAATAATATTATACATGCTCTGCACTATTTTAGATTGAATTAATTCTATACGTGGATTTTCAAACATGAGTGAAATCACAAGTTTCCTTTTTGATAAAATAACACATTGGAAGTTGATTACACAAACCAAGTTTATTTGAACCAATTTAAAATTAATATAATTAACTTTTATGTACATACTTTGTGTGATTACTACTTTAATGCATACTAGATTTATCAGTTAATGATTAAGGAGTACAAAGTATTAGAAGATTTGGCACAACTTTAGTTTCATAGAATACAGATTAGGAAACTCAAACAATATAAGATATTATGTAATACATCACATTTATATTAGTTATCATTAAAAAAATTTCACAGAAAGATAATCTATTAAATTTTATACTAGTACACTTATATAATACACAAATTAAGATGTAGCCAAACTCATTCACGGCTCATCCATACCATTTGATAATTAGTATGGACTACTTGGTTTTGAAAGTAGATACTAATGTTCATCACACCCTTTTGAATCTTACAACTTTTGAGAAACAATAATTTCTTTTTTCGTTTTTGCCAACCTAAGACTTGTCTAACCCTTTATTTTCACCAACATGTCTGAAAACGAAATATTGAACAACATAAGCATTATATGTACAATCTCTGGAACGAGACTACACAAATATTTACTTTTGAATTATATCACAGGAGACCACACAAACGTGGTCTTGAGCAGAGATGTCTTCCATTAGCTTTGACAATTGCCATAACACCAGCAGTTATTCCAGCACAGAGTACAGAAGAAACATAGTGGTTTGGATTTCGGCCAGCTATAAAATAAACATGAAAAATAGGAAAATGAGAAAAAAAGAAGAAAAGGAAACTAAAACATCTCTTTATTCAGATGCAAGAAACACAATTGTATACCTTGCTGTAAAGTGAAGGTTGTTGCTGTCAAACCTCCAATTATCAAAGCTGATGCAACAGGGAGATACTGCATGTATACAGTTTTCCATAAAACATGTCAATGAAGTGTGATGCAATTATCTGTCCATAAAACGAATTTAAATTTACATGTGCTGAAATGGCTTGACAAGAATTTAGCAATGTGTATTCTTTCCAAAATTAATTAGTACACAAGAATGTATAATGAAACAATCTGTTTTGTCATCAAATCATAACATAACTGCGCCAAGGGAAGATGATCATCCCATTTATGCCAATCGTACAAAAGCACCACACATGCCTTGTCATCTAGGCAGAAACAGCTACATGGATCAATCTCTATCACAATCCATATAAGCCAAAACATGATCTCCAAAAACTGAAACAACTTCTACATTATTCCATCCTTCTACCATTTGGGTGCTAGGCGAGATCATTGACATCCTAGATGACAAGGTCTCAACTGAAGCCAAATAGAATTATTTGATGAATAAGGGCAACTATGTTTCTTTTCAACCAGGTCAAGGTTGTCTTGTTTGCTTTGCAGGACGGGGGGTTGGTAGAAATAGAAAGATGAGGACCTGAAACTACTCACCGTTAGAGGTTCAAAGTTATTTGACTGGAAAGGAGAAGGAACGTTTCTGCTGACATTATAGTGACCGCTTATCAGATCCAGGGCATCCTGCAAAAGATATGGAACTTACTAAAGACTTTCTAAGATTGAATGCCCTCTAAGAATAATGCACAAAAATGAAGATTGCCTGCCGAATTCCATCATGGAAGTTATTCAAGTAATATCGGGAAAGCGCGCTCAGTCCATCTTTAATCATTCCAGTTATTGTTTGTTTCCCATATCTGCACATTATTTGCAGAATGTATCAGTACCACAGAAGGGAAACATAGCAACACAGGACTTTCAGAACCAAAAGTTCCATACCTAACTAAGTCGCCTTTTAGGGCATGAGTCCCAGCATACTCAAGGCTTATCTCATCACCTTGCTCTGCCCACACTAAAGTATATAGAGGTCAAATAAGTAGGGCAATGATATACAGAGAATGCAAGAACTATTCTGGAAACTCCTTACATATTCTAAATTTTCCATATTCCTCTTCGAACATTGAAATGCACTCAGAGGAAGTCAGCACTCCAATCCTCTGCAACTGAAGATTTAATGATTTCTGGGCCAGATAACACTACAAATAGCATAAGGATAATCATATCAGAAATGGATTAAGAAAAGAACAAGTCTTAGCATTCACTAATTCCTATCAACAAACCTGAGTAACATTTGTTCGATCAAGGGAATCAATACAGTTTGCTCTGAAAAGTCCTCTTTGCTCCTCTAATACATTTCCTTGTCTATCTATCAAGAAGTATCTGCTCAGCTGAAATAGCAATAATTAAAAACCTGAATTATAGATTTGCCAGTATACCTGGATTGTGGCAACTAGCTATTGAATATATAAAACTTTATTTTTTTTCCATTACCTTTGTTTTTCAAAATCCTCTGAGATTTCATCAAAGAGGATTTTCAGATTATCAAAGTTTGAGCTCCCACAATAGTGATGAAAATCAAAAGCAACATATCTGCATTAATTCATTACGTATAAATATAACCTTAAAAGAGAAAGGAAACTAGGACAGAGAACACTCAAGAACAATGAAACAGTTTTAATACAGTCAAAGCAAACTTCATAATTTCATGGATATAAAACAAGTATATGCAGAAAAAAATTATGTTTAAATTATCACCCCGCGTGTTGCTGCTTTTGCATTTCAGCAGCATATGCTGCACTTAGTTGACCTTCTTCACCATGCTACAACAGGAAAATTAAAATGAATTTACTCAACATAATACACAAAAAGTAACAAGCACTTAAAAAGGGAATATTGGATATGATAACTGGCTGATGATTATTAATATCCGTAAGGACATAACCAAACTCAGCCAAACTTAAAAATTTGGAGCAGAGAAAAGGGTTACTGGAAAGAGAGAAAAAAATCTTTCGACTGGCAACAAATCTTAAAAATCAATTTATTGGTTTAAGTAGAAAGAGAGAAGAATGAAGCCATACTTTATCAGTAAGATCAAGTGCTACAATCTCTCCGTATCTTTGCATAAGATCATGGAAATGACGCTCCACAATCTTGGGCTGGAGTAGGAGTGGAAGGGGAAAAACAAAAAGAAACATTTATTAATTTAAGTCTCATGATAAAACTGTTAAATAGCAAGCAGAATTGAGAGGGTAAAAGTATACTGTTTCCTCATGACTAATAACCCTAAGGTGTGGTTTATAGCTTAGATCAACGATCTGCTCCCAAAGAATAGGAATTGAACCTCGAGCCTGTGAAACAATCAATTGGAGTACAAATCACAAATTGGGAGACTAAAAATATTGATATTTGTTTGTGTGTGTGAGAAAAGTGGAGCATCCCTGGGATGGAGAGGTTTTCAGTAGCCATTGCAGCCAAAAATAGCAAATTTTCACGTCCTACTGCAGTGCTAACATGATAGGGTTCAAAAACTCATTGTGCCCCCGAAACAACATTGTTTAGAAATATTTGGGCAAAATTGTTAATCTCCCATTTTCTATGTTACCTGTATTTTAACCTCAGTTCCAAGACCATCTTTTTTCCTGTGTTTCTGTCTTCCTTCATCCTTTAGACTTCCTAGTTCACTTTATGCTAATTTTTATCTATTTTGTTATGTTCTTTTTCTACCAATTTCATCATCATTCATTTTTTAATTCATTATGTTCTTGTTGCTCCAAGATTAATGGCGATTGTGTGTAAACTGTGGCTTATTATTTATCATGATTTTTTCAGAGTATTTATATGTGCAGTATAAATTATTTAGTTTGTATTTTAATAATTATAATAGCATTCATTCTGCTTTCCACTATAACAGCTTCAGAACTGGTTGCTATATGTAAATACACATACTTCTATTGGTATGAATACAAAAGCACTGTTAAATTACAGTTATTGGTTGATATTTAATTCCATTGGCTAACGATACCTAGAGGAAGTATGAAATCATTATCCCTACTCGAAACTAAGAAAATTTTAAAATCTCCAAATACACAAAACTATATTTGTAAAGCAAATAAAATAGTGAATCTATACATTCTGCACATTATATTACTTATTATCTATATTCAAAAATTTGAAACTTCATGAAAATACAGCATTCAAAGTCCTTCAGCATGTTTGACAATAGTACAAATTTTCAGAAACACTCACAACATGCTAGTTAAAGCAACATGTATAATAATACCTGCAAAAATGAGAACTTGAATTCTTCAGTTTCAAGCAACTGTTCGGTTTCAATAAAATTAGCAGAGTCACCTTCAAAGTTAGCTCCTCTTCTCCACATTCTTGTTCCTACATCAACATTATAATGAGTTTTTTCTAAAAACATAATAATCTCATTATAATAAGCTTTTTTGGACATTGTACCTAGACGCCGTGTACATCTCCTTGAAAATAATGTTACGATGGCATTTGAATCTTTTAGCTTTAGCTGTGCTCTTTGGAAGCTTAAGCCCAGTTAAGGGGGAACATAGCTGGCTTCTTAAACCAAACAAATGCCTACATTTTATCATATTATTGGCAATGACAGAATGCGGACACACACACACATAAAGAGAAATGGGGGAGGGAGAGGAATGGAAGCAGAGGCAATTTAAACTTCAGGATATTCCCTTGCACTATGGGCACGATGAATCTGTCAAGCTGCCATAAAAAAGATAGTTGTTAAGGAGACTACCTAATGATCATGCTAAGAATGAAAAAAGGGAAGTTCATTAAAACTTCAAACCCTTTTTCTTCATAAACAAAATATTTCCTTTTACTAGTGAAACTAAAAGTACTTTTACTTCATCATATATAGGAAGAACTGCCAAATAATCTAACCTTATGCTCAATAAGCTCTTCGAAAAGATGTTTGTTCCAGACAAATCGAGGATCAGCCTGAAATACGAGTAGAAAATCAGAACCTAAAACTTTCATCAAGTTTCTACTAATAATTTTTGTTGTAAATAGCAGATGATCAGGATAAAAAATATTCTCAATATCTCCATAGTATTTAGGAAAAAAATATCTTCAGAATCTTCCTATTTATTTCAGCATATTTTTATTTCCTTTTTTTAAAGGTTTTTGTTATTGCAAATAGAGATAATGAGAATGTAATTAGTGTAATTGATATCAATAAAATAATTCTTTATTTTCTTACATAGTTCAAGTATTGCATTAAACAGTACCAATGAGATCAAGATGCCTTTATTTGATCTTTCCTATTCTACAATTAAATGCATCGGAGAAATGGTCCAACAAAAGCATGATATAACATGTCGACTCCCCAAGGGTCAAGAAGCGTGGAAGAGTACTACAAAGAAATGGAGCTCATCCTAATGAAAGCCAAAATTGAGGAATCAATGAAAGCCAAATTGAGGAGTCAATGATGGAGGCAGCCACGACAAGGTTCATCCATGGCCTGAATAGGGATATTCAAGATGTGGTGGAACTTTATGACTACCACCACACCTTCGAAACCTAGTTCACCAAGCCACAAAGGTGGAGCTCCAACTTCAAAGAAGGGGGGAACACAAGAAGTCCTCTCATCTAAGAACTTTCCAACCTTGGAAATAAAGAGGTATGAAGGTAATCACTCTCCTTCTAAACCTTCTTCCCCATCATGTCCTTTAAATCATAAAAAGAAAGTCAACCCAGGCAAACCCAACTCCTCCTTCCATCAACATCATTATTCTTCTCAACCTTTTTGTAAGACTTATTCAACAAACCACCCTACTATTACTAGCTCTATTAAATGCATAAAAAACTATTCGATTATGAATTATCAGAATGTTGGAGAGGAAAGCCTCACTTTATGGAGATATCATATGAAGAAGTAAATTTCAAACCACTTAACAATGGATTTGATTACAATTATTCCCAGAAGATCAAGAAATATGTCAACTAACCTGCTTCCAGATTGGCTTACTTGTCCACCCATCTACTAACTTGCTTCTTCTCTGCAAGCTGGTGGACATGATAAATTACATTTTATGAAAATTTCAGCCTTGGTATGATATGAATAAGATATGACTTAGGGTCACAAACTTCTCCAAAAACCCTTATAGGAAAGAGAAATAAGAGAAAAAACTAAATAAGTTTCCCATAAACTAATTTGTAGAAGTTCTCATATAACTTATCTAAAATATAATTTTTAACTTGTGCAAAAACCTTATTTTAGCTTACGAAGAAACTTATTGTATTTTTTCTAGAAGCACTTCTATACATATTTGCCCAAATAATCCCTACGATGATAATAAACCAGCAATAAGTTAGTGATTCTTACTTTAATGTAATATCTGTTTCGTATGAATAGTACAAGCCTGGCATTGACTCCACTACTTTTAATAGGTTCACGAAGTAAGTCTCATCCTTTTTCTACAGAAAGGTAGTATACGAAAGATGTATCATGTATGTGGATCACATTTACAGAATTTTAATAATGCATGAATGATTTCTGACTTTATAAATCCTTACTTCTTGGGCAGTTGAATACCTCAAAGCATCATTACATGCAAGTACTCTCATGGACATCAAGCGATATACTGGAAAACCAAGGAAACTTCCAACTTCCTTCCGAGAGGTTATTACAACAGCATAAGTTCCTATGTCCATGCACAAAACATTGAGCCTAATTGAGTATAAAGGAAGTTATGTTGTCAGACTGAGTGTTTACTGAAAAAAATAATTGAGAGTTCATCTCAATTCTTTTTGCTTGCTCAACTTTTTTACTCCAAAGCAGATCAATGAACATGATTTACTCATGAAGAAGGTAACATATTAGACATGCATGCTTAAAAAGAAAGGTGAAAGAATAACAATTGTATGAACGAACGGCCTCTTTTACCAAAAAAGCATTCCTATGTACAAATATTGATGTGCAAACAGGATTAGATTTATTTCTTCCCTGGCCAACAAACATCTCAACCAAACAAAGATCATCAGAAGGAACAGGACTAGGTTTAGATGTTAATACCTTCCAATCTAGAGGATCTTCACATGCAAAGGACAAATGAATCAATGTGACAACAAATGCAAATGCAAGTATACATAAAAATTCAACACGGTAAAGGACAAAAAATGTTCTCCAATTCAAAATAACCATGTTTTGCAAGACATATACTGTAGTGCCATTGCACGGTAAAATTTGTGGCCAAGAACATTGGGTCGCAGGCTTCTGGAACAGTTTCATTATATACGAACTCAAGATAAAAGTGTACAAGCATATCTACCTACAACCAATCTTATGGTTCCCACCACACCATAAATTGTAGATGTCCTCAATGGACTTCCAGAAAGTGTGTCACCTGCAAAAAAAATTAAAAAATCAGAACAGAAATAATTGCAACAAAATGATCAATTTCAAATACTATTTTCATAATTTGCAATCTAGCATACATGGAGCTGAAACTAAATAAACAACAAAGATCCAACCAAACCAGAGAAGGTAGAAACAGTAACATTTGACAATAACTGATTCATAAATGTGCAAATGTTTATACTCAACATATAACACTACACATGGCACGATCTTCCCCCTTTTCCACAATGACAACCAACCAAACTAACATCCACCAACACACTAAATAAACACCATATCCACAATTAAACAATATATTCATAAAATTCCAAGCACCCTCAAAAAGGTTTCCACTTTCAAAATAACTGAACTTTCAAACTTATTTTCTCTGATCAACAAGCTGTAAACTTCATAGACATTTCCTGCATTTTTCTAAGCAACCAACCACTAAGTGAAGAAACTGAAGCTCAGAAAAGAAGATTACCATCATCAAGTAAATTGATGTTGCCATCGATACGGTTAATCAGGAAGCCCTGGTTGGGGGATAGACGTGATTTGATCACGAACTTGTCCTGAAACTCGAGCAGTTCCAGCTCATCGTAAAGCTTGAATCTTTCGAGTGAACCCGAAGAGGGTTCATTGTCCATTATCACAGAATTGCAGAAACAAGACAACCCCAGAAGGAATTTGGCTGGACAACGTTATTAAGACAATATTTTGCAATATGATGAGAAAGACACAGGGACCAAAATGAGCATTTCCTCTTCAACAACCAAGAACAATTTGGTGACTTTTTATAGTAAATTACTATCATACCCTCTCAATATTCGTAACCCAATATCTTATTCGTAAACCAGATGAACAAGTGACGTGTTGGATTTAGTTTATTACAAGATCTAATCATGCATTACCAATTAAGATAAAACAACCGATTAACAACTAATTATATTAATATTTTAAATATATTTATTCTATTTTTAGAATTGACTATTAACATTCACTACTATATTAAAACAAAGTTGTCAAATGATTTTGTTTTATGAATTGTCAAAAGTATTGTTGGTTTGTCAAATGTTTTTAAAGAAAACCTAATTCTTAACAAATAAATGTTTTCTAAAAAAACTGAACTTAACAAATAAAACAGAAAAAGAAGAATTAGCATACCTGAAAAGTTCTTAGGAAATAAGTTATTAATCCTTAAATTAATAAGCTATAATCTAATAATAATAAGAGGTATTATAAATTTACTGTTTTGCAGAATGGAAAATTATTAATAATACATACATTGTCTATGTAAAAAAATTGTATTGTTAAAAATCACACTGTGACTTTTATGTTAGTTATTTGAAAGGTTTTTTTTAATAAATTGATCATTCAAAATACCAATGGATATAAATAAATAAAAAATTATTGCTCTCAATAGATTAAGATTTTTTTTTTAATTATGTTCCATGTCACCTTGATTAAATTTTTAACAGTGTTTGGTGATTTTTTATTAGACCCTCATATTTGACACTATAAACAGTAAAAACATATATTTAACAAACAGATAAATTAATATTTTAATCTAAAATGTTATAATATTATTATGATGGATTGTTGAATAGTGTTAATCACTATGTACAGTGTGAATAAAACTTTTTCCTTTTTTATATATAAATTTCAAGTGCACAAGTAAGCAAATTGTGTAAACTTTAGAAAAGTAAACTAAATATCATATTGCATAGAAGTTCTATCAAAATTTACTTCTAAAGTATTAGTATTCATAACAATAAAACAGTCCTCTGATTTCCAACGAAATTCTTCTACAATTATTATCGACAATTATTCTTGTGAAGGATAATTTAATTTAATAGCATTTAGAATTTTCCTATAAAAAATATTGCTAACATGGATAGCATTTTTTTTATAACATTTATGTTTTTGGATTATTTTAAAAACATATAATTATAACATAAAATGTAGTTTTCTATATTGATTATAGTTATAACTTAGAAAATCAACTTTCCAGATCAATTATAAATACAACTAATTTCTACATTGATTGTAGTGTGATTAAAATGTCTTGTTTCTTTATAGCACCTGCAATTAAATTGGTCCTAGTTGGATGTAAAAAAAAAGTAAAAAATTAAGCCATTTTAAAGTTTTTATGAACTACTATAATTTTTCTTGGTAATATACATATTTTTTAATATAATTAAGATAAATTAGTCTGATATTTTTTTAAACATTCAAGAATGTTCATATAAGAATAAAAAAACTATGACATGTATGACTAATCACTTACACTAAAAGAAAATTATGAAATATAAAATTAATTTTAAAGACAAAAAAATATTATATTGATTAAATTATATATTATTTTAGAGACTAACAAAAATATTTGTATCTAATTTAGTTTTTATTATTGATAAATAGTTTTCAAATTGATATCTAATTAACTATCAAAGTTTTAGCTAGATATTATCAATGTTATGGTTATCAACTTCAGAATCTAAGTAACTGATAACTAAAACCTTGATTAGCTAATCAGATACAAATTTATAAACTATTTATCAATAATATAAACTTAGATAGCAGTAATTTTTTAGTCTTTAAAATAGTTTCTAATTTAATCAAATATAGTATAATTTTTTTGTCTCTAAAATTTATTTCTATTTAGTGATTTTCTATTACAGTAATATATCTCACTTAGTAAATTAATTGCATACATGACCGTAACAGATGCTTTAATAAACTTTTTTAAACCTTTTGTTTGATATTTTATTTCATCTTAGAGTTATTTTAAATGCATAAAACGTGTTCTTGTAAAAAATAGAGAAAAGAAAGAGATAAAATTGTATTGTATTCAAGTATGCATATGTGAGTGTATAAAGGAAGAATATAAAGGCACCCAAAACAATAGAATATGTAACTGATAAAAAAAAATAGATATATCAATTACCTAGCATTTCCTTATGAACTTATGTTGAAATTAGGAATCACCATAAATTTAAGAAACATAGATGAAGATAGAGGTTTGGTTAATATGTCAATTAGCTGAAATCTTCTAGGAATATGAACAAGATGAGCTAGGCGTTGTTGCATCCAATTATGCACAAAAAGGAGATCTAATTCAAAGTGTTGGAACTTGGATTGCATGACAGGATTAACAACCAGATGAACTGAATCAAGATTGTCAGAGTAAATGGTTGAAACAACTGAAACAATGCATAACTCTTGTAGGAGAGACGAAATCCAAACAATGTTACAACCAAGGTAAATGTAAAAACTTGTGGTAGACTTGCAATCATCCAAGTTTGAATCCCAATCAGCCTTACTGAAACCAATGCTGGATGAAGAGCTCAACTGTTTAATAAGTAGACCATGAGTAACCGTCCCTATAAGATAAGATTCACTTGATTGTTTTCTAATGATGCTCTTAAGGGTTATGCATGTACTGAGAAACTTTGTTGACATAGTAAATGTGTAAGGCACCAATGAAAGATCTCTAAAGAGTGGGACCTTCAAAGGTTGTTGATCCACCTTAAATGAGATGTAGAGAGGTGACCATAGGTGATGGAGATCAAGCTCAAGAGAACATGGAGGCCAATCAACAAGATCAAGAAGAGGTAGAGGCACAAATGGAGGACGCCCATGGAGGTCAAAGCCCACCTCAAAGGCTTACAAGAAGC
>Ga0123342_1006432_pt1 | contig 16286 bp, 10 predicted proteins | sample Turbeawhitnodule_FD_89960 | JGI IMG/M metagenome (GOLD analysis project Ga0123342, IMG submission 89960) | Root nodule microbial communities of legume samples collected from Mexico - Turtle bean Mexico white nodule | ecosystem: Host-associated > Plants > Roots > Nodule | place: Mexico: Nepantla... | reverse complement strand
TTTTTTCCCTCCCTCCACCCCCTTGCATCTCTGTGTGTGTCCCACCTGATCGCCCAAGGGCTTTTTGGGGTTGTCCCCCCCCCCCCCCCCCCACTCGTATTGGATAAAGGAAGAACCAAATGGAGATCACCGCACTTGGAGGTCGTGAAGACCGGAGGACGAAGAAAAAATGAGTCACTCTAGGAGGAATCCGACCTTGTAAGAATAGTTAAGTTGTGTGTTGATTAGTGATTCATTTATAAGGAGATATCCTCACTCTATTGATATATTAAAATCATATAAATGAAGATTATCAATTTGTGATAATCGAATAAGGTTCATTTACTGAGTTTACAATTAAATAACTCGTCTCACATGTCATATAAATTAACTCTGAAATTATTTAATTTATATATTTATGTGTTTGAATAACTATGTAATATAAATTAATCCTATTATATGAGATTATTTAATTTATATACGTGGACAAATACAAATATTTGAATCGAAATCAATATACTATATTTTAGAAATAGAGTAAAATATCTATTTATGAAAATGATTGTATTTTCTTGGGATATAGTAATTAAAGAGTACATATTTTCAAGATTCAAAGTTACCTAATAAAACAAAGTAAAATGTAATTTAGTTTATTTTTAAAATGTGTCAAATTTATTTTTTAAATATTAAACTTGTTAAATATCTTCCATTTTCACGTGAGTAGGAGGGATTATAAACATCGATCCTTGCTTATCTATTTTTAACTAGTATTTTTTTTTAATATATTCATTTTCATATTTCAATTCAAAATCTGGATGATACTTATACAAATTCAATGATTAAAAACATTCATTATGTAAAGTTTAAGTACATTTTCATGATAAAGATACTGTATATGTATCTTGATTCCTCATTCATTTATTTATAGTGCGTCATGCTTACGTTTCCACGTTGCTTTATTCCACCGAAACCGCGTTTGTTTGTTCAAACGCGTTTTCGCTTTGAGGGCAGTCTGCATACATAATTAATAATTAATTAGTTAAATAGCGTAATTAAGTTATGTGCAGTGTTTGATCAAATTTTCTTTGATCAGTAAAAAAAATATAAATGAATATAGTTTATACTAACAAATAAACATATTCTGAGGTTCTAAACCCTAATGAAGGTGACACTCGTTTATGAGTCAACTCAGTTGTAATGCGGTGCCTAAATTTTCTGAGTTTTTTAGTACTATTACTGTGTCACAGACCACATTTCTGACTAACAACTACTCCATCTACTAAATTAAAATTTGTATTAATTGATTTTTAATTTCGTTAATTTTTGTCAATGCAAAATATATAACGCACGCAATAGTATAATTTTTCTCATCCTCATTCTTCATCAATTTTATATTTTGCACACCAACACAGACTAGTTCCAGTGACAAAAAAAGAGAGTTAAGACTTTCGATTTAAGTAATTAATTAAAACAAAACAATTAAACGTTATTATATTGAAGAAATATCCAAATAATACCTAAATATTTATCATATAAATATTTATATGTAAATTAATTGTTTTTATAATCATACAGGAACTTGTGTATGAGTAAAAAAAAGTGAGGAAATTGTGTTTAGTTGCTTCTATACAAGTTATAAACTCTTTTCATAGGTTCTCATAACTATTTTTTTTTTTTATTGAAATAAGTCAGTGAAACGCAATTTATAGAAAAAGTTTGTTACTGTATAAACTAAAATCTAAATGAATGATACAAAACAAAATTTTGAATAAGATGAATCTCTCTATATTAGAATAAAAATATCACTTAAGCATCTAAAAATTATTAATTAAATCTTAACGTTTCCAATATATTTTAAGAGTTAAATATTATTTGAATTTTATTTTATTTTATAACAATTTATCATCTTCTTACACATATTTTGTTATATATTTTTCTTTACATGTTGTACCAGACATTTATTCTAAAGTTGTAAAACATGATACTTAGAGAAAAGTTATACAATATGAGATATCTATTTTGAAGTCAAATCAAACATGAAAATTTCCTTTTTTTTCTAAGGACAAAATAATCATAGGTTGCAAATGAGTATTCAAAATAAAATACAAGACTAATGGGACAGTTGATGAAAGGTATAAAACAAGGCTAGTAGCAAAATGATACACACAAATATAAGACATTGACTACCTTTGATACTTTTTCTGACCACTATAAGGTTGCTTCTATCTATAATTGGTATTATAACCACGCAAAGTTTATCCTAGTTAGAGTTTATTAGATTTATCACGTCTCCGAACTGTTATTGAATAAAAACTTAACAGTATATAAATGAATGCAAATCTTACTTTATAAATCGATTTTATAAAGTTGAGTTAGACTTAAAGTACAATTTTACGCTATTAACCAAATATTTTATTATCTAAATTTTGTTATCGAAATAAGTGTTTAAAAAAGGTAAAAACAATTTTAATTATGTTTTATCATTTTTAATATTTTTTATTTCAGGCAAATAGAGTAGATAGGATAACATTGTTTGTACCATTTTTACTTCATCTTATATGCTATTTTTTTTTTCTTCATCGCTTGTGACATCACCAATAAAACAATTAAATTTATGCTTGGATAAATTTATCTGTTAGAATTTTGGAAGAGAAAAAAATAAAAGAAAAAATAGCTAGGTTTATGTTATATATAAGTTAAGCAGTAGAAAGTCCCTTATATACTTTAAAAAAAAAAACATTATACTCTTTTCTAGCGTAAACATCTTATTCAAGACATAAGAAATCAAAGTGTATGAGTTCTTAAGGTACACGCGAAGAAAATACAATAATTTGTAAAAAAGTAAACTATTTTCATTAAAATAAATAAATATTTGGTTTACTTAAAATGAGATAGAAAAGGTCCAATTATAAGCTAGCGTAATTTGAAGAGACATTTTAGTCAACTCCAACACAAGGAGAATATTTTTGTGTTTTAGAAAAATAAAAATAAAAACTCTCGGTCAAACCCGCATACCATAGAAATTATATATAGAATAAGTAAGCACGAGGAAGCCAATGGCAAAATAGAATTATGTCCATACACACTACTTGTTCATAATTTTAAAAAAATATTTCTGTACGCAATAGATCTGTTAAATCCATTGAAATAGTTAATGTCCCTTTATATATAATAATTTTTTTCTTTAACTTATCTTTTAAAGAGAAAACCATGATATCTCAAAATTCTAAAATAAATAATATCTCAATATAATTATTCACTATATCAATAATTAATAAATTGAGATTGAAATATTAACATCGTTTGCGGTAATTGACGAGGTTCTAAAGTGAAACTCTTAATTAAAAACTTGATTCGATATTTTCAATATAATTTCATATTATTTAAGTTGAAATTAATATTAATTTATATATACATTATTTTTTTTAATTAATCGAGAATTCTTGTAAAATAAAATTGGATGAAATATTTCTTTTAGAAATTTTATATCATTAAAACATTAATTTTGAAAACTTGATTTTGTAGCATTTCCGTTAATGGTACTTGGTAGTAGTACGTTACTTCAGTTGACAATTTCTCCAAAACGGTATATATGTTCCCTAAAACACTTAGCAAATTTGGATTTGACGATCAAAAGAGATTATTGCATCCAATCCAAGTGTCTTCTCCCCCTTGAATATTACAATAAATGTAGTTCAACAACAAGAAACCCCATTTTGAATGCTCCACCACCATCATTTATATGCCCTAAAAAAAGAGGAACCACGTACCCAAGAAAAAGGAGTGACCAAAGCAAAACAATAATTGAACAAAAAGTTTTGATCCTAAGCACATAGCGTCAATGTTTTGGTGTTGCCATAAGAAAATGTTTGCATGTTTCAACACCGAATAATATAAACAGAAGAGGTTTTATTTCATCGAAAAGTCCTCGTATATTCGCCCCTTCTCCAAGGCTATTGACACTGTCTAATTCGGTTCGGTTTATTTGACTTAAAACCCATAGTTAACCGCTTATTGTTTGCCAGCTTACACAACTACGTAGACATTGCACACAAACAAAACACAAACGTTCAAAACGGTTTAAACTGTTGTGCCTGTCATTTCTCATTACTGTTACTTTTTTTCCTTGTAAATCAACTCAACTTTAATTTATTTATTTTTACTCAAATTAACAAAATTATTACTTCCAAACAATAATTGTTTAAGAACAAAATTCACTTATTTAATAAACAAATAGATGGATAGTTTAAAACATGTAGTTTTCTAAATAGTAACTTATTTAAGAAGCTTATAGAGTTTTTTTATTAAAACAAAATGTAAAAAAATACAAATCACCTTATTTTATTAAATAAACGCTTATTTTAAAAAATTAATAAAAATTAAACCGATTCTTATTCTGCTTCTTAAAAAATAGCAAAAAAACTTTTCTTCTAAAACAGGTACAGATTAGATAAATATATAATATATGTCTGTTTGTTTGATTAAAAATCAATTTTTTAAAAGGAGAAACAAACTCACTTATGATAAAGGTTGATTTTAAAAAATTCTTATTTCTAGATTACTTTACTTTGTATAAATATTTTAAGTCAATAATATTTATTGAAAGCAAAACTATTGTAGAAAAAACCGAAAACATCAATCAGTACGTTTTTAAAAAATACTAAAACATTAGTTAATTTGAAATTGATAGAGTATTAACTAATAGACCTTAAATTATTCACTTTTATCATTTAAAATTAAAAACGACAATAAATAACAAGAAATTAATGTAAAACGCATTTAGAAAAATGAATTTTATGTTGAAAAATGATATAAAAAATAATGTTGAAGAAAACTTGAATCTAAAGTTTTGAAATTGAATGAAAAAAGTGATCTAAAAAATGATTAAAAAAAAGTAAGAATAAAAGATGTGTTATTAAGAGAAAGTGGGAAAAGAGAGATGAGATGAAGGTGTCGGAAAGCTCCAACTAACGAAGGAAGCAATTTACTTTCACACATAAATGAATACAGTTGGACTGTGTCGTATTAATCTTAAATTAATCCTTTCTCTCTCTCTCTTACCTTACAAATTTAACACTTTCCCTTTCGCTTTCTTTCTTTCTTTCCTCCTTCTTCTACTTTTACTCCTTCACCTTCTCTCTCTCTCTCTCTCTCTCTCTCTCTCTCTCTCTCTCTCTACAGTGTCAATTTTCTCCGGCGACGTTGTTTCACTCTCTCTCTTGTTGACTTCGCCGATCACCCTCACAACGCAGCCATGGGGCATTGTTGCAGCAAAAACATCGCCGTCAACAACGAGACGGTGCCCGCAGATCACCGCCCCAAGACGCCGCATTACGCGCCGCCGTCTCCACCGCCGGCTTCGGGGAGCTCACTATCCGGCGCGACGCCTGGGAGGAACACACCGGCGCACTCGTTTTCCACGAGCCCCTTCCCGAGCCCTCTCCCGCCCGGAGTGGCGCCGTCGCCAGCGAAGACGCCAGGGAGGAAGTTTCGGTGGCCTCTGCCCCCGCCTTCTCCGGCGAAGCCGATCATGGCGGCGCTGCTGCGGCGGCAGGGGAAGGCGAAGCCGAAGGAAGGACCTATACCGGAGGAGCAAGGGGAGGGTGGCGGTGAGGGAGAGAGGTCGCTGGATAAGAGTTTCGGTTATGGGAAGAATTTTGGGGCGAAGTTCGAGTTGGGGAAGGAAGTTGGTCGAGGGCATTTCGGTCACACTTGTTGGGCCAAAGGGAAGAAGGGTGAACTTAAGGGACAATCCGTTGCTGTAAAAATCATATCCAAAGCTAAGGTGAGAGGGTTTGTTGTGTTTTTGTGATTTTGCTTTTTTGTGATTGTGAAGATCGTGTGATGTTTTTCTTTCTTTACTTGGAGTTGGAGATGGTCTACGTTGACTCTTGGTCAATTCAGGATCAGTTTCTGACTTCTTGCATCACTGCTTTGGGACTGGAATTTCATGTAGCGTGTGATTAGTATTGATTGTTTGTTCTTATTTTTTTGGATTTGGAAACTCAATTTGTTAGTCAGGTCTGCTTCTTGGGAAAGTAGTGTCACGGTACTGATTTTGCATCATTTGTTTGAATTTTCATCCGCGTGTGAATTATGTTCTGTGTGGATATACTGATTGTGTTATGGAATTGGAGCCTACTGAGGTGGTGGTAGCTGAGCACAGGAATTCACAATGGTTTGTTGGAGGTGATCAAGGTTTCTACTTTCTGGTTTGTGGTATTGAAATAACTATTGTTATTGTTATTTCCTAAGCTAGTACCGGGATCAGAAAGGAAAATGCCACGGAGACTTGTTTTATGGGAGAACTTATGAGGTTTGAAAGTAGGGAATAGAAATTCGTCGCTTAAGCGAGTGATTGGTTGCACTTAGGCACGTGCTTCAATTACTTGGACGTTAGTCAGAGCAAAGCTACAACTCCAAGCTTCTTATTATTTCACCCAATTGATGTGATTTTAATATTTAAAGTTCACATCTAATGCCGAAACAGACAGAAGGTAACTTGTGATGAAAAAGGATGACAAATGATGTTGTTTGTAACCGGGGATTTACCTCTGTATTTCTTGTTGGTTTCTTGGGAACATTACAAAGATTCTTGAGGAAAGGTGGCATAAATGGTTGTATTGTATGTTACGAGACAAGTAAGCAAAAGATGAATTTGCACTTATGTAGTGTGGACAAGTTGTTGGAAAGTGTGGCTTCTGTATAAGTTTTTCTGTATGCGTGGACTGTGACTCATCTATAGATGTTTTACATTTGTTCTGTCAGCGGCCATTAGGCTGTGGTTCAAACGGTAGAGGTTCCAAAGCACACGGATAGAGCAGGTGATATGCACAAGACCTTGTTGCCAAAGTTACTTGCTTGTTTGATAAAAACCATTTTATTTCCCCGGTTAGATCATCTGTAAACATATCTGTAATTGTAAATTAAAGAATCCATATAGTGAGTCTGATTATTTTTTTTTCTTCCTCCATTATGAGCCAAATTGGAGGATAGCAAATAAGCTTAAAAGGAATGGAAGATGAAGGGCACAAACAGAAGCTTATTAACTATGGATGGATGATAAGAATTTTATCTTTAGTCCAAGCCCTATGAGAATCAATTGATTTAAAAGTTTTCTTTGAGTTGCTTGGCTTCTTGTAGCTGATTTTTGTAGGAAAAGGACCGGAAAAAGCTGACTCCTTAGTTCTGTACCTTTTCATTATCCTTCCAAACAATCAAATTGGAGTTTGAGAGTAAATAATTGGTGTGGGAAAATCATGTATTGTGATGTTACGGTCATAGATTCCATAGTTTGTTTTATGCTATCCATCAACACGAATTAAGACTCAATTTTCAAGCTCTTGCTAATCTTTCCTTATAATTTATGCTTCATAATGGTGGTTAGTTACTGTAAATAACTGATTTTTACATGGCAGATGACTTCAGCCATAGCAATTGAAGATGTGCGGAGGGAGGTGAAAATGTTGAAGGCCTTATCTGGACATAAGAATTTGGTCAAGTTTTATGACGCATTTGAGGATGTCAACAACGTCTACATTGTTATGGAGTACGTGCAGAAAAAAAATATTTGTGAACCTTCCTTTCTGTTCTGCTAGGACTTTATTCATATTTCGTTCACTGCTTCATTTATGTGCATACATTTTTTAAGCTATTGGTTATAAAAGAATTCATCTCAATTACTCGTGATATGAACAGATTTTATAGCTGGTTTGTACAGGTACCTTAAACTGTTGAATTAGACATTTATTCTAATGCAATGTGTTGTCTGTTGTTGTTATTGTTGTCAGATTGTGTGAGGGTGGAGAATTACTTGACAGAATTCTAGATAGGTAAAATTGAAAGGCTGTTTGTCATTTTTAATATCTGTTGATTTTTTTGTCTGTTCAAACTTTCCTTACAGAAGTTTGGTATTGAATAACATGATTATAATTGGATTGGTTTGATATTAATTATTTGTTAAAGAGGTGGGAGATACCCAGAGGATGATGCCAAAGCTATTCTTGTACAAATTCTAGATGTAGTTGCATTTTGTCATCTTCAGGGAGTTGTTCACCGTGATCTAAAACCAGAGGTATGGCATTGTGATGCTTGAATTACTCATTTATTTGATTGTGCTTTTCAATGAGCTATTTTATGATTTTATAGCCACCTCTCTAAAAATTTTTGCTTTGCAGAATTTTCTATTTGTCTCTAAAGACGATGATGCTGTGATGAAAGTTATTGATTTTGGGCTATCTGATTTTGTTAGGCCAGGTAACATGACTAAATCAACCTACTATAGTCAGTCTCAAGTAGTATCCAAGTTGCTCAATTTCTCGTATGTAGTTTTTCTCAATCTTCTTTTGATTACAGTGCACAGGCATGGTCAAATTAAACTGATTTAATCTGCCGGAGAATAACCATGTAATCAATTATAGAATGGTCTTGTGCAATATGGTCAACATTTTGTGAGATATTGACATTACAATGAAGGAATAGTGAGATTTTGCAGTATCACAATTCATTGGTCATAATTTGGAATAGACATCTAAAATTAAATTTCAACACTTGTAATTAATAACTCATCAGGCCTGATATTTTTCTAATAACATTTCACGTGCTTGATACAATTTGTAGTTCCTCAAGAGTAATGATTTTAAATGGCATTTGCTTGATGTAGACATTTTGTACGATATATAGGTTTTTCTCTCTTTAAGTTTTATTGTGGAAATAAAATTTAGATTATATGATCAGAGATACTAGTAGTGTTGAAAAAGGAGGATCTTATATATCATTGCCATTTATGTTTCTCTTAGATCTTTAATTGGATTTGTTCTCCAAATTTATGACCATATTCCATACAAAGCTAGTTTTTCTCTTAACTTCGGCAGTTTTGATGACTGTCCATTATTTTTTTTCATTACCTTAAAACTATTACTGGTTTTGATATAATTCCTCACTGCAATTGATGTTAAATATTTAATTTATGCTTCAGAATGATATTTCAAAACTAGCTTTAAAAGAACTGATTGTTGTCTGGTGTAAAAGTAAAATTACTTTTACATATAAGATAAAATTACCACAGGTACAATATTATTTTATTTTTTGAAGACTCGCAGACGCGAGTTAAGTTCAGTAACTATATACCCTTTTGATCTTATTTCTTTTTTGGGTTGTTTATTTATTGTAACAACTAACTGTTTTAGTCCTTCCAAAATAATTATTCATCTTATGTTGGGTAACATGTGGACAATTATAGGAGAAACCAAACACTTCCAAACTTTGTTAAACTGTGCAAACTCCCACAAAAGGCCATATCTTCAAAATCTAAATGAACATGTTCATGTGGTTAGCATGTACATGTGTACAGGGCTTTATGACTTCTGATTTTTGTAATATTATTTGGCTGCTTAGGTTGATCTCCTCTCCGTAACTTTTTATTTAAATGGAGAGCTTGGAATTTAATATTTGATCACTGAATTTCCTTCTTGCTATAATTCTAGAAGTTTGTTTGCCGAATGTTTTTCTCTAATTTTCTGGTTTGGACGAGTCTTAGCACATGCTTTAATTCTTGGTTTAGGATTACCTCCAGTGTTCAAATTAAATGGTTTTTCTATTGCCAATCAGAGTAGTATTTTCTTATTGATTTTTTCACTACCTGCACTGACTTTTAATAAATATGCAGACCAACGCCTGAACGATATTGTTGGCAGTGCATACTATGTTGCACCTGAAGTGCTCCATAGATCTTACAGTGTTGAAGGAGACTTGTGGAGTATTGGGGTTATATCGTACATATTGTTATGTGGGAGTAGACCATTTTGGGCACGCACTGAATCTGGAATTTTCCGGTCTGTGTTACGAGCGAATCCTAACTTTGATGATTCACCTTGGCCATCAATATCACCAGAAGCTAAAGACTTTGTGAAGAGACTTCTGAACAAGGACCACAGAAAAAGGATGACTGCTGCTCAAGCTTTAGGTATGTTTCATTTGAATTTTTTGCCAAACCTTGTTTTACTAAATAAAATGTTGCTCGTCTATGAAATTCCAAAATGTTATTCTATGGTTCCTGCTAATAGAGAGTTTCCTATATACTTTGCAGCTCACCCATGGTTGAGAAATGAAAAGAATCCCATTCCTTTGGATATTTTGATTTACAAGTTAGTAAAGTCATATGTGCGTACCTCACCTTTGAGACGTGCAGCATTGAAGGTAGTCACCTGTTATGCTGCCATTAAAACAAATGAATATTATGTCCTCCCCTCCTTTGGTGGGGATAGGGGGCAATAGGACAAGAGTAATGTTGTCTGTTTTACATCTCCTTATGTCAATACAGGCCCTGGCGAGAGCATTGCCGGAAGATGATCTAATCTACCTTAGAGCACAGTTTAATCTCTTGGAGCCTAAAGATGGCTGCATTTCGCTTGAGAATTTTAGAGTTGTAAGTTCATGGTTTTTGCAATTTTATTCCCTCTTTTTAACTTTAAGGTGTGTTAGTATAATTATCTGTTTACTGTATATAATTTAAATATATTATACTCTACTGTTTGCTACATTAAATTAATCAGCCTTAGGTTAGTCTTTTATTATAGTTTAAACTTTGTTGTTGGTTTCGTTTGCTGTTGTTTCAAAATACCTAAACTGAAATATTAAGAAAATACAGGCTCTCATGAAAAATGCAACTGATGCCATGAAGGAATCAAGGGCCCCTGACATTTTAAATCTGGTGAGTATTCTTTGATTTGCAATATAGAAGTATTTTCCTGCTCTCTTCATTATGACATTTTAGTGGCCGCTTTGATCCCAATGTATCGTGTACCAGAATGTCCTGCTCATTAAATAAAATAGGGGCAGGAAGGAATGTATAATTGAATAACTTTGACAGAGCAAAATCAATAGTAGCATCTTGATCAGTGCCACCATTATTTATTCATAATGATATCTGTTTTATTTCTTATGAAAAAGTGCATTGTGTTATTTGCGTGCATTTATTATAATGAATAATCTGAAATGCTTATTCCTTGAAACAAGATGGAGGCACTCTCGTATAAAAAAATGGATTTCGAAGAGTTTTGCGCAGCTGCTATCAGTGTATACCAGCTGGAAGTTCATCAAGAATGGGATAGAATTGCTACCACAGCTTTTGAATATTTTGAGGAGACAGGAAACCGAGTCATTTCTGTTGAGGAGTTGGCTCAGGTTTGCAAATTCTTGTGTTATTTCTGTCTTTTAAGCTGATTAATAACCCACTAAACTTTTGATAATGTTTTCAGGAGATGAGTTTGGGTCCGTCAGCTTATTCTTTAATGGGTGATTGGATCAGAAAATCTGATGGAAAACTCAGCTTGGTCGGATATACAAAGTTTTTGCATGGTGTCACAATGCGTACTTCAAATACAAGACACCGACAGCTAGTATAACCAAAAGGGAGATTCGATTATTATTATTATTGTTATTATTATTATAATTATTATGATAATATTTGTTGAAATTAGTTTGTGTCTTTTTTCTTTCTATAATTTGAATTGAAAGGAAAATGGTACGAAGGGTCTAAGCAATTTTTTGGGGGGGTTTTGGGGAGTGGATAGTGGAAAAACAGAGCTAACATTGTTTTGTTTCTCATGTGATTTGCGGTGCAAAGCAAAATTCTCCTATTTTACTTGTGAGCCAAAAGGCCGCACTTGCTTTCTTGTAAGATTTCGTGTGAATATTAAAGACGCATCTATCTGGGCCAACTTCATCGTATGGTAGCAATGTCGCACTTTGTTTTTGAAGATTGAGGTAGAGAAATACGACGGTGAACTTTGGTCAATTTCTTCCATGGCTAGTCAAATAGTGTATTTGGTCCATATCTTCGTTTTAAACGATGTACATTTCTCGTTTTCGTACCAGTAAAATAACGACACAAATGGATTAAAATGTAGTGTTTATTAAAAAATGGTACTCAAAGGGACTAAAATAATTGTGCAGGTATTAGATTGATGAGACTTGTTTAATACATAAGCCGAGGAACAAAGAGTATGAACAGAAAGACAAAAAAACAAGTTAGAATTTGGGAACCCCGGAAAGATAGAGACAAAAAGGAAGTTAACACCTACCGAACTAAAGTTTGTCCCCATTGCAACTGTGACTGGGTCTGATCTGTGATAACTAATAATGTTACGTAATAATTGACTAAGAAAAAAGAATATAAAAAGAAATAGAATGCAGAAGATGACAAGTTGATGAGGGAGAAAATTGGTTTTCCATTGCTGGATGGATTACCGTCTGAATAAGTAAAAAGCTGCTAATTGCAGTAAGGCACTAACCCAGATTGGAATTGGCCAACAAAGATGGACGCAGACTGCTTGAATAAATGTTCACGGGAGATGCCAGACAGCAACTAATTTGGGTAGGTTTATACGGTGCCAATCATAAATGAAAATAATATATTGTTTTTCATAATTTATTAAAACAAGTACCATTAAAATAAAATTACTCATTGGGGCTGCCACTTCTATTCAAGTTTTTAGATTCTAGGGTTGGTTGATGTTATAATAAAATATAAATACAGGGAAATTATGTAATCGTAAAGTTTTAATTTTTATTAATAGAAAATAATTTAATAGATAGCGTTGTTCAGGAACCTTAATGGTAAAGAGTTTCGAATGATGTATGACCTCATCACGTACTTTATCCAAAATTTTAATCGTTAGTTTAATCCCAACCACTTCACATAGTTATGTATTTTAACGATGAGACTAATCCCAACAGTGAACTTTAGAAAATCAAATTACAGTAACAATTATTGATATATAAAACTGTCACGGAAATAAATTACTAAAGTTAGTAAAATTTAAACTGCTAAATTTATTATCAAATTCCAATTATTTTACGTATCAGAAAAACCTAAATCTGTATTTTAAAACGCTCCCTTTTATTTAGAAAGACGCAACTTTCATAAAATATTATTTTACTCCATATATCACTGTCATCAAATTCTTCAATTCAATAATGATACAAGAATGCTTATTTAAAATTTTGCAACACATACTTAACGCGGAAGTTCAATATTCACGTATGAACATTTGGCAAGGATATAAGTAACTTAATTTGTAGCGATTAAAAAAGTTTTGAAGCATGTAACAAGTGTAAACATTTGATTTGCAAGTATGAACGAGAGAAAAGGGATAGAAATGTTTGGCTGGCTTATGCTCTTTGAAATAAAGACATTTAATTTAAAAAATAAAGCCAACCAAATGTGATGACTTTGGAAAGGAATTGGTGAATACCCACAACCTCAAAACCCGATTAGCCTTATAAAGTATTTTAAAAAAGTTCAAAGTCAAGATCGCCCACATTCATAGGAAAATAAATATGATTATTAGGATTGCTGACCCCAATTAATCCCCGTTTGATTTGTTTGACAGCTTAAGAATAGAATGTGCAAGTACACCACTTTGCTTTCTGACGCCAAAAGACAAAAACTTTATATAATCATGTTCTTTGATAAAATTATCTTATACACTCCTATCAAAATCCATTTGTTCTCCTTCAATTTTGTGATAAAGTAATGGGAAGTGTGCACGCCAAATCTCTTTAACCTAAAACGCTCACCAAACTTGGTTTGCAATTCCTAATCACCCCACAAGCCACTTCATATATACTCGATTACAAGTCAGAAAAAGGAAACCTCATCATTATTAATTCCATCTTAAAAATGAAGACCTTAAATTTTGTTCATGGGCCCTCTCATAACCCATGTCCTCTTTCAGCCACAATAATAATTATGAGATAAATAAACCAGATCTCAGACTTTCTAAGTTGATATAAAGAATTAATGAAAGAATATGAAAAAAAAGAAAAAGTCTACGCAAACTCATCTTTGTTCCATATTCCAACCGTGTCTTTCACGCTTCCTACGTCCAACAAACCAACAGCTATATGCTTTCTTTTCTCTCTTGTTTTAATGAAAAATAATGATTAAGGGCATCTCTATCTATCTCTACTTCAATTCAATTTACTTCGTTCACATTATACGTAAGATTGAGAGAACAAAGAGAGAATGATGTATACTACGGATCACATTATATATATATATTGTCATTTAATTTTCCAACGATTAAAGAAATGTAGCAAAAACAAAAAATCATGCAAATTGAGATCCAATATTTTCGTCGTTGTCACATCATTAAACCAACACCACATTCTGGTGTTGCGGAGAATCGGAAAACAATAACAAAAACAAAAAATAAACAAGAGATGTACACGATTTTAATTAATGTTGGTGGAGTAATTAATTGACAGAATCAAACTTTGAAGCACCAAGCATGGTGATGGTGGAGGCAGTTCTCCCTGTCGATGATGCCTTGGACGGTGCGGAAGTGCTCGACGTGGCAAGGGATGGTGATGGGGCCTTTCTGCTGGAACCCGTATTCATCTTCAGCTTCTTTCAGCAACTTCATGAACAGTGGGTGGTTCATGTACATGACCGGAACCACAAACCTCTGTTGCTCCTCCCCTTGCCCTACCAAGATCGCCAAACACCCTTTCGGCACGTCCTTCGGGTCCTTCTTCTCCTGGTGGTGAAAGTGGAGGTGAGGAATGTGCAAGTGAAAGCTTATGTGGTAATGATGGTGGTGGTGGTGTTGTTTTGGAGTGGTATGATGATCGGTGAGGATCCCCATATGGAGAAAGAAAGTAACGAAGGCAGCGGAAAAAAGGTAAAAGAAAAAGAGCAAGAGCAAAAGCGAAGGTTGAGTTAGAGAGGGGGATGAAGGTTATAAGAAAACGAGTGAGAAAGGCCAGGGATCAGAGGATGATATGGCGAGGTTGAAGAGAGTGAGGGAAGAGTCGGTGAGAGATCTTGGGATGTTGCTCATGATAAATGGAAGCAAAAGAATACCCACATAACAATGAAACGTATGGAAAAATGAGAAGGAAGAGGATGAGGAAGAGGTGTATATATATGTGCGGGAGGGTGAGGGTTTATTGATTTGAATGTGAATGTGTGAGGGAGAGCGTTGTGGTGGGCCAGGATGGTTCTAGGGTTTGCTTACTGTGTACACAAAGATTTGTTTTGTTGTATATATCTAGATTGAGAGAGAGAGAGGGAACCCAAAGCTTAGGAGAGTAATATATCTTTTTCTTGATTAGATGATAGGGAGAGTGAAGGTGAGTAAATTTGATTGGATGGTAATGTGGCTAGTTAGGGCAAGGTAAGGATATATTCTGTGTGATTAAAGTAAAAGGAAATTGGTTGTTTGTTTTTGAAATTTGATTTGATTCACAGCTGGAAGTTTGAAGGCTTGGCATGGTGAATGTAGATAAGAAACACGCACAAGAGTTCTGAATTTTGTTGTTATTGTGACGATAAATAGTAACTCAGATTTCAAATATGGATAGTTTATGATCCGATTGACTTGGTTTATAGCGAAGACTTTGCATTGGATAGAATGATGAAGGAATGAAGAAATGAAGGAATGAGTATTGAGGAAGAAGCCACTCTGCGCCACACGTCACACTTATTCGCGATGCAAGGGGACCCTTCCAACTTCTTCCACTTAATAAATCCGTTTCGGTGTTCTTGACTTTTTCTTTTTTAATTAATCAAAAAATTATTATCAACGCATCTCTCTCTCTCTCTCTCTCTCTCTCTATATATATATATATATATATATATATATATATATAAATTTTCAATATATTAGTTAAACCATGGTGTACGTATATAGATAAACAGTTAAACTATCGTATATATATAGAAGATTATTTTTAAGTACGAACTTTTTTTTTTTAAAGTGGTTGAAATAAAATTCAAAATAGAATAAGATTGAAATTGTGAGTGTTTAGAGGAAAAGATAAAAAAATATGATAGTAAGATATAGTTGATAGTAATTTTTTTTGTTACTGATTATTATAGAGTAAATAGTGTATATAAATCTCAAAAGGATAAAAGAAAGAATATTGAGGTGACCCCAAAAGGATATAGAATATTGAAAAGGTCTAATTGATTGAATGGAAAAAGCTAAGTCTTACTTTTTTTTAAATTATATATTTTTATTTTTAGTATAAAATTAAAATTACTTTAATAATTTTATATTTATATATATATATTATAAAAATGACTAAATAAATTTCTTTACTTTTAAAATGATTTTTAGAGGTTGGTTTGATATACGTAAACATTTGGTCCAGCTTACAAGTATATATATATATATATATATATATATATATATATATATATATATATATATATATATTTTTTTTTTTTTTTTAATAAAATAATAAATATATAAATATATTTATATATTTTTATTTAAAAAAAAATTATTTTATTTCTC
>Ga0123342_1006431_pt1 | contig 16286 bp, 9 predicted proteins | sample Turbeawhitnodule_FD_89960 | JGI IMG/M metagenome (GOLD analysis project Ga0123342, IMG submission 89960) | Root nodule microbial communities of legume samples collected from Mexico - Turtle bean Mexico white nodule | ecosystem: Host-associated > Plants > Roots > Nodule | place: Mexico: Nepantla... | reverse complement strand
ACTTGATTTCCATTTGGTAATTTGACATAAATAGGATCAATTTGATGATATGAAGTGAAGTAAGTTAAGGATGAACAAATGTGATCAGTAGCACCACTATCAATAATCCAAGAACTAAAAGAATAAATAAAGTTATTACCAGTTTGTGTTGTCATGTTGGAAGGAATAACAGAGACTTGACTAGAAACATTGGCGCTGGATTTGACCTATTGTAAAAGAGCTAACAATGTTTGATACTGCTCAGGAGTCAAACCAATTTGTTGAGACTCCACTTCTGACTTTGAACCTTCATGATTCTGCTCATTATTGTTAAAATTTGTATTGTGAAAGGTTGCATGACTCTGATGATGGTTCTGATTTTTAAATTTGAAATGAGGTGGAAAACCACGCTATTTATAGCATGTATCAATGGTATGCCCTGTCTTTCCACAATAACTGCAAATTTTGGAAGTATATTCTCTTCCCTAGCTTCCTCTTCCATATCCACCACCCATGACATAGGTCGTAGCATTGTTTTTATAACCTCCTTTGCTAGTAGCAATCATTGCCTTGGATTGATCACCAAAAACTTGTCTCTTTGGTTGTGTAATGAGAGAGTAAACTCTATTCAAGGATGAATTATCTGATGAACTAACATGGTAAGGTGAACAAAGATCTTGTGAGGGATGAACAACTTCACCCATAGATAAATGTAGCAACCAGAGCTCTAATCAGAGCTCTGATACCATATTATGAAATAGAAGAGAGATGAATAAAAGAGAACAAAGATGAACAAAAGAGTAAAAGAAAGGTAAAGGATATGAGAATGAATTATCTGATGAACTAATATGGTAGGCTTAAAGTCCACTTCGTAATATGATATCAGAGCCATTTCGATCCTATCCTAGCGAGTGTTTGTTGGGTTTATCAGGTCACCTGCTATCGGGTCATTATCGGACCACCCATAATATGCAAACATCAACCTCATGAGTCGGTTTTATGGGGTTGAGTTACGCTTAAAGTCCACTTCGTAATAATTCTTTTGAACTATGCTTCATTTTCGTTTTATGTATAAAGGGTTATTATATAATTATTCAAACCAAGGACTTTTTCATTCCCATTCTTCCGCAATCAGCCTTTTTTTCTCAACTCAAATCTATAGCTATATTCAATTCTACTAATACTAATAAACATCTTATTTTAAAAACATATATTTGAACCTCATTGGTTATAACTTAATTAAGTTAAAACAAAAGTAATTTTATTTTTTGTATTGGACCAGAGCACGTAGAACTCAGGTGGTCGGACATTAGCGTCTGTGCTAAACAAGTCAGCTCGGTCGTCGAGTCAAGACTGACATATCACACGAGTGGGCCCCCGGTATGTGTGTATTGACTCTCATTCATATACTTAATGTATTCCTTCGCGTATAAGGCCTAATCGTTCAGCGAAGAGTGTTATTGGGCCTAGGGGTGCGTTTAGTGCATTCGGGTCTAGTACAAGTAAAACATTCTCCATAAGCCTAAGAGCGTTAGGGTTTAAGGGAATAGGTTGCATGCATGGTACGTAAAGGCATGTATGTCTGCGAGAGACAGATTGGACCTTTGATGTTGGTACATGAGTTGGTACCTTGGTGGTTATTCTTTTAAGATTTTATGCACTCCAAGGATGTAAGATTCTGTGCAGTTCAGCGCTAAGATTGTGCGCATTGTAATAGACTCTTCTCCCATTAAACATGCTTTCACTCGAGATGAGATTCTCGTGAGAGAAGGTTGTTACAAGAGGTAACATATAGGTAGTCTATAAAAAGGACTTGAGATCCCAGGTGAAGGTACGTTGTTTCTAAGACTGAAACTACTCACTTACTTCTTGTTTCTATACGCCATATACTGACTTGATTGTTAGAGTGCAATCAACATGTAGGGTTCCCTCTGTCTCAACGGAGCCGCATCCCAGCATCCAAAGGGAAGCACATAATCCACCAAATATAGACGAAACCACAACTTATCTTTGAAGTCAACTGACGACCAGGTCAACCGACGAGAAATTTTTTAAAAAACTATTTAATTTTTTTTTATATAATTCAATAGTTTAATTTTATTGCCCACCAACATAATTGGAAACAGTGGGCTACAAGAATGCTTTTAGGATGAAGCCGCATGTCAGGGTTAGTAGATGATAAGCATTACTTGAAAACATTATATAGTAAATTTAAGCATGGAAACCGACAATTATTTTATAGTTAAAACTCTATTTACTTGTATGTACTCTTGCAATATGAACACCGATAATTTGACAACCCACTGAGTGGCTGCGCCAAATTACAGCTGTTTCAAATTTTAAAATTTTTCTTACAATGACAAAAATACCATTGTTCACGTCATCAACCCTTGCTACGTGAAAGTTGTAATTGGCGCAATGGAAAGAGAAGTTGTCAAATAATACTTTTCCTATCTGTATATGGCAAAATTAATTATGGTACGTGGTGTAGAAAATGAGAATGTAAGGAAAAGGAAAGCGTGAGGGAATTAATTGAAGAATGATTTGAAGAGAGTAAAATTTGTATTTGATTATGGTAGTTGAATATATGAATATGTTGATGGCGTTCCATCTCTTTTTTTCTCACTTTGAACATTAGAATATGGGAAAAAGAAGCATGTGTCTGCTACTTGCTGGTTTATTTAATCCATATAGGACATTTTGTATTGCCACTTGCTAATAAAGAAGATACTAGATAATAATCAAACAAATTCATTGTTGAAGTTTGTGTACTCAGGGAGAGAGAAAGAGATTGCCATATTTATCTTCAGTAGCTACACAAAGGGATGCATACTAAATTGTTGCACGCAAATTATACCAAGAATACAATGAGATGAGCTAGTTTAGTGCCTGCAAGAACTAGATTTGAGATCTCACCATCTCTCTCTTCCCAGTCACAGTTGTCTGTACTCCATAATCTTCTCATTACTCCCTCACTTTGCTCACTCCAAAATTCTATTCTAATATTGTCGAAGCCTTTTGTGTCTTTGTTCTTAGTGATTCTTCCAAAAACCTTCATGTGGTATTGCCTCTCTTTATCCATTCACATCTCCTATTTTCTCCCGCTGAGTTTTCAACCTATATGGGCTTCCTTCTTCAATGTATATGAGTTTGGGAGCATCATTAAAGTTGTAGGACGATGATAGGATCACTCTCATTAAAATATGAGACTTGTTGGACACTATGCAGAAAACCTCTGCATGAATAATGATGAATTTGAAGGGTCTTTAGATTAGATAAGATATTGGTAGCAGCTGGTAACTTGGAACAACATTCTCTCACTTAAGACTCCATCTATATATATATATAAATTTAAAGCTGCTTTAAAAGATATTGATTCACTGGGAAGATCAGCAATTCTTGATATATTTGGAATAATAATCGGAATCTAAAATGTGCGATATTCTCTCAATGTGATTACTCGTTACAGGTGAATCTTATCCCTACATAAAAGAGTTATGTAAAAGCATCAGTTAAAATTAATTGCTTTAAACGTGTCTGTCGAAATTGCTAGCTCACTTGAAAAAATTTGATGTGCACTGAACTTGGGTCGAGCGAGGATATGCTCTGAAAAGTAAAAACATGTGAGACTCGTGGCATCTTGTCACCATCATCTTATTACTGCATGTACGTCAGTATCTTTTTATACATGCATTTGTGTATAGCATATTTTGTGAAGAGTGGCGACTGTTTTTATCTTTTGAGTTAAGTTTATACAAAGGGAAACCTTTTACGTACATGCTTCCTAACTTACACCTTTGTCACACAATGATGTAACTGTTGAAAATATTTTTTTAAAGAAGAGGAAGAAGATAAACGATGAAGACAGAAGGGTTAATATCGGTTGATGAAGGACGAATGAATTACGGTAAAAACTAGACAAGAAAATTAAGAATTATGTTGTCAGAAGTAGGCTTGATAGCTAGTAGGGTCTGCATTGAAGACAAAATATAGTTTGAATAGTTCAGACTCCATATCTAATATAACCATGTAAGCAAAAAAAGTGGTGAAACCTTTAAGGGTAAAGTTCATGAATGTACAAAATAGATGTAGGTAGGTGCATGGTAGTATCGTGTGATGTCCAAATATAGAAGATAGTATGTATTTTGAAATAGAAACAAAATTGGCAACGCAGAGTGGTGAAATCAGCACAAGAAGCGTAAAGAATATAACCACCAAAATGAATTTAGAAAACCATGTGGGAATTGTTGTTGGATTTGACCTCAAAGGAACACATGCCATGCATTTCATTTCTCTTTTTCTCAGAAAAACGTCTCTTAAAAAATGACTTTAATTTAAATGTAAAGCATCCACAGCTAAATATATGTGTGTGTGACAGAGAGATCAGAACATGTAGAATATGTTTGAAAGGAAAGAAAAGAAAAAGAAAAGGAATATATTGAGATGAAATTTGGAGAGTAGGAGAGAAATTATTAGTGCATATGCATGCGGTAGCAGTTATAGCTTGTTGCTTCTCTGGTAGGTAACCACAAGTTTCAATTATGATTATAATTATGAAGTATTTTATGAACTGTTACTATTTCAGAGTCAAACTTTTAAAATAAATAAAAAAATTGAGTATCCTCGATAGAGAACTATATTTATTATTGAATTAAGCTTATAACAAGATTAAATACAAAGAGATTTTAGTATATATCTATATAAGAAAGAAAGATAGGTGAGATTTTGGATGTTTATTTAGTCCATATATAGCAGTAGTACTGTCTTCTAATATGTTGGGATATCTTTAAATTGTCTTCTTCTTCGTGCTGCTAAATTCTCATATACTCAATACTTTAGGTGAATTATATATTATGCATACTATTCTTTATTAGTTTATAGGATTTTTTTAATTTCTAAAACTGTGAAGGAGTGAGTTTTAAAGTAAACAGTATAATTTAATTGAGTGTTAGGAGAAAGAAAACTGTGAGTTTCATATAGAACATAGGTTACCAGAGAAGCAAAAGATTTTCTGCCGCCATGAAAAATGAAGCAGAGTGTGTGTGGATGTAGAACGTATCGTTGTGTATGTGCAATATGCAAGGCATGTGCGCTGCTAGCATGACAAGACGTAGAAACTTTTACTGCAAATTTAAAAGGTGCGGGTTCCAACGTCACGAATTGGAACTAGAAAAGAGACTCAATCTTTTCTACTTTTTCTTTAAAAAAATGTCTAATTTTTGTATTAGTGTTGAGTACTTTTTATTTCATTGAATTCACGTTTAGGTAGAAGTTTAAAAAAAAGCGCTTCTAATCTAACATGAAAAGATAAATGCACTCAAATGTCATGTTGGGAACACTTGAACACAGTTTTGTATTGAGATATTTTGAGTATATTTTTATTATTCATTGAAAATGTAGTCTTGTCAGTTTATGTTGTAACCCAAACAGAGGTTATCTCGAAGAAATATTATTAGATTAGAAATAACAAAATTGTCTACATATGGTATTAGACATTTTAAAAGTATAAATATATTATTAAAATATTTATTAACTCAAGAATGGAATGGTGTAACAATTAAATTCAACTTCTACACATGCAGAAGTAAATTAAGATTAATCCAATGATTTAAAAGAATTTCTCTAAAAGATCAATAATCTTCTCTATCTATCAAATAAATCTAGAGAAAGTTATGATTATTTTTTTTTACTAAAAAGAAATAAATCAATAAGAATTGTTACATCCGAAAATCACTCAACTTATTTCTCCTTTCTCTGCCTAATAAATATAACATTTGTTAATATTATTATTATTATTGTTATTATTATCAAGTAAAGGACTAGTTTCCGATACATTGGATCTGGTGCTCTTCTGCGTTGCCACATGCGACATCTTTCTTTCCAATTATTAATTTGGTTCATAATATATATATATATATATATATATATATATATATATATATATATATATATTTATTGGATAAGAAGAACTTCCTCGCCAACCCAATTATTAAAAATGGGGATTTAATTTGCGTGATTGGTCCGAACAAGATATAACATCAGACTCTCAACCGACAGTACAAAACGAAAAATGGAAAAAGAGAAAGAAAGGAGAAAAAACAACAACACACCTCAAACTATGATAATTTTATCAAATACTTGGATGCTTGTAATAAAGTAAACATGTAAAAAATAATTAATATGGCAAACCTTTACCACTGAAATTTTATTTAACTTTAAATATTTATATGTTATTACAGTTTTTCTTAATATCTATCAGTAAATCTATTGAATTTATCTACTTGAAATATTTAAAGTGTAACGAAAATTTTACATGCGTTAAAAATTTGATAAACTTAAAATTTATAAATCAAAGACGATTTCCGCTTGGTAAATAGATTTTGTCCTCTGTTAAGTTTGATCTAAATTTAATTCTAATACTAAAGGAAGATTAATATTCTAAACATCAAAATTTATGGTAAAGTTAAATTGTCACTAATTCTTAGGAGATGCATTGTGTGAAGGATATGCAAGTAGCAATAAGATAAAATCTATTCTAAAAGATTGAAATTTATTAATAAATGATCAAACTCTCTCAATTAAATATCTGTCTTCATTGAAAATAATGTCTCATTTAGTATTTGACGACATTTAATAAAATTGTTGGAATAAAAATATAGGCGCGATCCAACTCAAAAGTGTTGGAGTCTCGTCTTTGGGTACAGGCAAATTATGCATGTTGATGAAACAAAAAAAAACTAAAAAATTATAGCGCCCAAGTATATATGATTGGGCCAAAAGTTGATGAAACAAAGCTAAGGATGAGAAGCTAATAACTTTATAAGTTATTACTTTGATATACCTAATTATTGCTTAATATATGTTTGAAAATAGAGCATTTAGTTTAAAATTTGACATTAAAAAAGTTAGTGAAGGGAGAGGCCCATTAAGCAATAATGGAGGTTGTCTTGATCTCATAGATCCTACCTTGTATCTTTTTATACTTCACTCAGTCCTAACCAGGTACAAAAATTATGTACATCATAATATCACCTTCCACCATTGCTTCAACCTGCAAATGGTGTGCATAAATAAATGTGCAAGCAAAGCATGATTTAGACCACTCACTCTTTCACTTCAACTAGTTGTGGGCCTTCTCTTCTCTTCTCTTGTGGCAACCAGATTCCTCACACTCACTCACATTTTACTCACTAACCTTCCAACCCATCACTTCCATTACAAAAACTTAAACCAATTCATCATTATTTAAACACACAACTTGTAGGAATTGAAACATCCATCCATCCATCCACAGCAAAAGGGATTTTGAAGTGGTCCAGTAGGTGGGGCAGGCCTAGTGGCTTAGGTAAGAAGGTTGAATCTATATGAACGGGGTTTTCTATTTTTGGAACGGACTAACAGGAGTATAAGAATGTTGAGCTTCTAATCATGAAGCTACTGTGCTTTGTAGCTTAACTTTTGTGGTAAATTAAGAAAGGTGTGATTATGCGTATTTTGGGTAAAAAAAGTGGCACATGGATGAAGTAAATATAGGTGATTAGTGTTAAGCAGTAGGGTATGAGTGAGACAGGCCCACGTGGCAGTCATGTCAATAGGGTCCAACGCCCACAGCTCTCTCTTTCTCAACTTCTAATCTAATCCACTCCTTGTCTCTCTTCAATTAATTCACACTCACCCTTTTTTCATTTATTTTTTTATTTTTTTATCTTTTCCACCACTTTATTTATATATACCCCATCCCTTCTCCACTCCAATCCTAACCATAACAACATTTGGCTTCTCCTAATTCTCCTTCACTTCGCAAGAACTTCCTGTGGGGCCCTACTTACCTTTTCTATAAAGTATTGCCTTTTCCCCACGCGCCCTCTGCAAAATCCTCTCTTTCAATTCAACAACAACCTACAACTCTTACTTATTTTCTAATTCTAATTAACGTAAAGAAAAAATGTTGCACTGTGCGAACGCGTCGGGGAATCTGGCTGGGGACATGACAGTGTTGGAAAGACAGAGGGCGAGGATGAAGTGGCAAGAAGAGCAAGGGTACTTTTCTGGGTTCAACGCTGTTTTCTCTTCTTCTTCTTCTTCTTCTCTTCATGTTCAAGATTCCTTGATGTTGGCTGCTGATTCCGGTTGTGCGCTTGGTGAAGTGGTGGCTCAGGCTCAGGCTCAGGCTCAGACTCGCTCCATGAATAAGCCGTCTCTTGCCGGGTTTGATTCAAGTTCTTCAATTTCAAGGACTTTTAGTTGTCCGCCTGCTCTGGTGGAGCCCGAGCCCAGGCCCAGGCCCACTGACTCCTCATTTGGGAAAGAGTGTTTGAAGAAAAGGAAACCTGACAAGCTTCACAATGCTAAGGTGTGTGAACGGAGAAGAGAGAAGAGAGAAAAGAAGATGTTGTGCATTCTATGAGTGTTGTTGTGTTATAATTGGCTAAACTGACCGTTAGAGTTTTTGTTTAGTTTGTTACAGAAAATGATACCAAAGACAAGAGGATCAAAGTGGGCGCTGACGATGAACAATCCAAAATCACAGGGAGCCCCAAGAGTAACACGAAAACTAATAGCAACAAAAGAGAGGCTTGGGCAGATACTTCAAATTCAAAGCAAAATTCCAAACCCTCCGAGGTTCAAAATCAAAAGCCTGATTACATTCACGTACGAGCACGTCGTGGCCAAGCCACCGATAGCCATAGCTTAGCTGAAAGAGTGAGTGCTAATGAACATTTTATCTTCTGCGTTAAGGTTCACTGTGTTTCTCTTTGTCTAGATTTTGGCTCTTGGATTTTAAAGTAAGCATTCAATTTCAACTTTTTACGCAGGTCAGAAGGGAAAAAATTAGTGAGAGAATGAAGTATTTGCAAGATTTAGTACCTGGTTGCAACAAAATCACGGGAAAAGCTGGAATGCTTGATGAAATCATCAACTATGTTCAATCTCTTCAACGACAGGTTGAGGTAAGTGTTAGCGGTGCATTTCCTCTTTTCCTTTGACATTGACGTGGACATTAAAAACTTATTGTGTATATTTATGTGATCATTATTGCAGTTTCTGTCAATGAAATTAGCTGCTGTGAACCCAAGGCTTGAATTCAGCGTTGACGATCTATTTGAAAAAGAGGTCAGGAATATTATGCGGTTACAGTTATTCCTACGTCTTAATTGTATTTTCTGATTCTGAAATATTTGATTTGATCCTATAGGTGTTTCCTACTTCTGCTGCCAATTTTCCAAACATTGGAATGTCATCAGATTTGACTAACTCTGCCTATCTTCAATTTAATTCTCCACAACAAATGGTTTCGTATGGAGGATTAGACATGGGGATTAACCCTCCCTGTATGGGTCTAAAAAGGAGTATAAGTGCTCATGTATCAATGCCTGAAACATATCATCACTCCTCCTGTTTCACAGTAGGTTTCCCCTCTCTTTATCTATTCCTTCTCGTTATATTGCTCAATTTTCTCAATTTGATCTCATTTACTTATGCTGCAGCAAATGCTGCCCTCCTCAGCATGGGAAGGTGATTTCCAAAACCTTTGCAATTTGGATTTTGATCAAGTGCGAGCCACATCTTTCCCTTCTCATCTGTCCTCAGGTAACTAAAAATTTGTGCCGTGTGGGATCAATTTTTCCTTAGCCTGCTATCTTAAAAGCAGAAAGTAGAAAGCTAAACAGAGTGGATTTTAATGCATGATAGAGACGTGAAGCCCCACTGATGTTGATAACAGCATATAAACGCTCATACCTTTTTCATTAATCAGAATAAATATTTTTTTTAAATGATCTGTTTAATCATTCAATTATTCAACTGGTTTTCTTTTACGTGCTTCTTCGTTTCTGAGTCCATTGTTTACTCGCTGAGAAGGATAAGACATTAATTAATCACATGAGAAAAGGAAAAGAAACCAGGTTGTTTAGAGAGTTAATTGTATATTAAGTGAAATAAAATGAATAATATTGAAGATGAAGAAGCTTCCCTTTTGGCAATTAAGTTCCTATTGGGCAAGTTGGATGAATAGGGCAGGACCATGATCAATCGTTTTCTTGAAGACATCTTAGCCTAGGGGATCGCAAATTGGACCTGTCTCTCCTTGTCATTTCACAATCTTTCTTTTTAAGACCATTTGAAATATTTACAGACTTTGGAAGTAGTTATACTAGAGTATTCAATATAAATTCTGAAAAAGTTGTTTGTTTGACATCTCTGCAGGACTTGTTGAAGCTGGCAATCATCTAAAGATGGAGATGTAGACTAGAGCTTCTATTTCCTTCTGCAACTTAGCAAGATTCTTTTTGTTTTCTTTTCAAGTACATAGCATATATCAATTGTTTGTAACTACTCCATAATATAAATAAAATTTATTAGTACCTGTTAACTTCAGTCACCGTCTCCACGTTCAAATCATGATATAGCCAATGAAGAAAAGAAAAAAAAAAGAAAAAAAAAAGGAGAGGTTGATAACGATCAGCAGCAAGCTATAATCTGGGACCAAAAATGTAATCAGTTTGCACAAGGGATTTAATCTGGATTTCTCATTGGTCGCCCTCCCTGCATTGAGAAATTTTGGTAAAGCGAAAAAATCAGCATGAACTTGAAAAGTTTCTTATATTGAAATGCATAAGCAAATACTTAAATGTATATATCATGTGTGCAGCCATTAACATCAGCTCCAGATTTGGTGGGTGTTTAATCAAGTTAAAAAATTGGTTTAATAAAGTTATATTAATTAATATGCCTTTATTCACGTGTTTAATGGGTTTTAAGTTTATGGATTTATAATATATTTTGAATTGAAAACAACTTTTAAATGACTTGTGTTTTGGGTTCATGTATGAATTACAAACGCACATATCTAACTATTTCCTTTTGTTAGGTCCACATCAACATGTCACCACATATACTGTGAAACCTAAAAATTACACTACTTCACTTCAAATTCAATTTTATAAAGCTCCCTCAAACACACATTCTACAAACAACCAACCATTGGTGCTATTAAATCTACATGAACAGAGTTTAGCAGCAAATCATGTTAAAAAGGAAATGAACTGAAAATATATTTTGTGTGTGTATCTTTATTTATTCCCCTTCAAATCCAGATGCATATGCATGGTTGAATTAAGAGTTACATTTGGTTAGGTGAAGAAGAATGAAAACACAAAAGATGGAAGAGAGAGAGAGGTAGATAGTGGACCTTGAGAAAGCAGTTGATTGGGACAGTGATAGGAAGGCCACAGAATGATGAATAGAAAGGTCTAAATATGGGGTGGAGAAGAGGGAGATGGGCAGACATTTGCATCTCTTGAATTTATTGCAATGCTCTTTTGTCTCTCAAAGTACTCAACAATTGTCATTCACTTCAATCAGAAACCCCGTTACTCACGTGTCCATGGTTAAAAGCATGCATGGTCACCCCAGTTTTCTAATGTTTACAATAGCATTGACAAAGGACACTCGCGCCAAAAGGAGAACATATCTTACCATTTCTTCATTTTAGTTCGTCCATTGCTTAGACTAGGGACATGTGTACTCATGGGAACCAAAACCCAAATCTCAATCAATTTCCCATGTTGCTCCTACTCCTACACCTACTTCAATCATTTCTCTGTTTGCTTCTCTTTTAACTTGATTCAAATCAAAGTATCCCCAATCACATCATAATTACGTAATTAGTAAGTTTGTTCATAGACCAATCCAAATAATTAACAGACATAAGTTTTGGGATGTCTTATCTTAATTTGCATGAAAGGAACTTTTCAATGTTTGGTTGCATTGGGGAGTGGTTTTTTTTTCTTTCTTGTTTATCTTGGAGGGACTGGTGCCTAAGGTATAGTTCACTTTCAAGGGATGTATAAAACGGTGACAATGGTGGAGCTGTCACATTCATACCAAAGATTTTGTTGATTCTTTGTTCCTGCGGATAGGGAGAGATGATATAGGAATTTGCTTTCAGTGGCCCCTCTTCTCTGTTTCTCTTCTTATGTCTCACTCTCTTCCCTTTCACTCACATGGGGGCTCCTCCACCACTTCCAATCTTATTAAGGCTATGGAAAACCCACAAAGATTCCCTCTCCCTTCCTTTTTCTCCCATTTAGTTCTATTTCTTAACCACATCCCCATCTTGGATCACCTTTTAAGGACTGCAACCATTCCACCTATGTAACATTCATCAAACTCATTTTTTTAATAACATCTAATTTTTACAACAGTATAATCATCACTCATTATAATTCAATACTTTTTCACTAAATTTTGATAATATGTGGTCTTGTAACAAATTCTTATTAAATAGATTTAAATAAATTTAAATAAATTTCATATTAAATTAGAAAGTAAATTTTAAAATTAATTTAACTTTATACCCCTATGTAATAAAATGGATTTTATGTAGTGAGAATTAATCCTCAAGTAGTTTTATTTTGTCAGGATTCAGTTTGTTAAGCGTACAGTGAGATATTATAATTTTTTAGGTCAATTCTTAATAACAATTTTTATTTTATTTTTTATTTACTTTATATATGATTGCGAGGTGAGCAGGTGCAAGCATTTAATTATTTAATGTTGGTACGGCTGCTACTGAGCATATAACGTGATGTATAGTTTTCATTTTTAAACCTCGCTTAATTTTATTAAAATCTTATTTTCATTTATATTAATTTTTTTAAAACTAACATTTTTTTTTAATTTATTCAAACGATACAGTGTGATGAAATTCGTAACAAATTCAACAAGATTCAACCATTTATCTTTTTAAAAAAGAGAAAGCATTAGCGGCTAATATGTCACTACAAAAAAAATAATATAGTGGAAAATTTATGCTAAGTCCCAAATATTTATACGTTTTATTTAATGAGTCGAATTAAGAAAGATTAAAAGAAAAAATAATTTAACCGTTTTCCTTAACGTCCTAGAGGTACTAAAATAGATAAAATAAAAAACTAAAAACGAGGCAATAATTCACTTCAAGATAATAAATTAGAATATTCATTTTATTTCTGTACAAACCTTTCTACACCAAACTTCCAATTTATTTATTTGTTTAAAATCACACGTTCTTTTGCTTTTGAATTTTTAAACATCTGGAGTGTGTTTGACTTATAAAAGAAAGTAAAATAATAGAAAAAAAGTGGAAAGTGATAATTGCTTTATATGCTTACCTTTTCCGGTACATGTAGTTGTAATAATCTTATCTTTCCTCAATTTAGAACCATGTTTGGTCCGATATTAAATAAAATTGTAATTAGTTAGGAATTAGGTTTAATTATTTAGATATTAGGGTTTATTTTAACGTCATTAGTTTTTATTTATAAAAATTGAAAAATTAAAGTAGTAATTTTGAAGTCATGACAAAAAATAAATCAAATGAGGAAGCACTTTTCTATGACCTTCTTTTAATGTTAACTTTGCTAAGTCAAGATCAATATTGCTTGGCAAATATGAGAAAGAGCAAAGATGTTTGCAACTCTAAGACTTTTATAATTTCAAATATTTTCCTATTAACTTTTTCTTTTTGAAGTTTTCTTAAATAAATTTACGTACCTCTATCATAATTAAACATATTATGAATAGTTTTGAATTAATAGTTTAAAATTTTTCCTATATATGAAACATCTATCCTATATGATAATTGTTGGTTGGTTAAAAAATATAACTAGTAAATTTATTTTTTGTAAGGGACAAAACAAAACTACAAATACAATGATCCTCAACTTGTCTTTGCAATTGTTTCCACGACAAATTTAGACCAGGATCCGATGATTGACGTGAAATCACCAAAATATTTTTTATAAGTTTTTGAAATCTATTTTTTAGATACGTTTTTGGATTTTTTTTTGAATTTTTTTAATGAGAATTTGATTTTTCAGTTTCATTTTCGAAACACACAAAATTATTCTAAATTTAACTTTTTCAAAATGAGAAACAATTTTAAAATTTTAAAAAGTTGATTGAGTACTTAGAAATTGGTTATGAGAAAGGCTTCATTATGGAAGTAATGTGAACCCAATTTATTTGGGCTTTCAACTAGCTAAGATTGATAAAAAAAGCAATTGCTAAATATACCTCCAAGAGTATTCTCATTTCTTTTTAAATCTCCAACACAAACCATCGCTCAGCCGCCGTTTTTTATCCTTCGGTTTTATCGAACGGCTGCGGAAAAGTGCAGCACTACTATAACTAAGGAAGGACCTTCAACATATAGAATAACCCTATACGAGTACCTTTCAATTCAAAGGACACCAACAATCATTTAAAAGGAAAATGACACTTTCACACCCATCAAATAATATAACAATATATATTAAAATTTTAGTTAAAAACAAAATAAATACAATTAAAATATTATTATTTTGTTTGAGTTGGTGAGTGTCAAAAATATCACTATTCAATAAATAATTAATAAAATAATTTGAAAGTCCAACCTAGCAATTTAGGATTGTTAGTTAAGATATTTTCATTGCACTACAAAATTTATTGTTATGTAAAATAGTTTATAAACCATTTTTTAAATTCACATTTAATTAGTTTCCAAAATTTAAACATTCAATTTTAAAATTTAAATTAGTTGGTAATTAGGTAGAGCATTTTTTAAAATTTAATTTTCTAAAATATATCTTTATTTTTTTCAATTTTTATGGATAATTGATGTTTTTAAATTTAAATTTTTGAATTTTTGAGATTTAAAAAAATAATTAGTTAGTAATTAAAATCTTAACAACTAATTAAATATCAATTTATAAATTAATTTATAAATTTATAAATTACTTTAAATACCAATATTTTTTTTTATCTAAAATAATCTTTAATTTAGCTATATCAATCTAAAAACTAATTTATAAATTAGTTTACGTACCATTAAATTTTTAGTCTCGTACAATAATATTTAATTTAGTCTGTAGTGTTTTGAATATATTACTAACATTTTTTAGAAGAAATTTTAACTACATTTATCCCACATTCATACATTTATATATACATATATATATACATATATTATATATATATACATATATATATATACATATTTTATATATATATATATATATATATATATATATATATTATATATATATATATATATATATATATATATATATATATATATTGCACTACACACTTAAGCTTTTAATGAAGTGCCCACAAAAGCATTTCTATACCAATTATTCCTGACTTTAAACTTAGTTACCAAGAATAATAATCATTACAGTAAATTATTCAAAATCTATGTAAGCTAAAAATATAAAGATTGAAAGATAGTTTATAATTACGTTATTATATTTTTTATAATTTTGCGGTTAAAAATTCTTACAGAATAATATAATATAAATATTTTATCTAAGTTTTTTTGAGATATGATTGATTTCATAGTATTCTTCCTCAAGTTTGAGAATCAATATAAAACATTCTCAACTTGCATTTCATCAAGAATAAATTGACATTCTTTCTCTCTGTGTCAATTTCTCTCCTGAAATATGAAGTTAGTTGTAATATCTAAGGGTGCTCTCTATTGTTAAAACATAACAATGTTTGTTTTTGGATGCAATATTGGTAAATCTCTCAACAATGATTATAATCAAGACAACTCACAACAAGTAGAGTCATGTTTTTATATTCAGTTTTTGTTAGGGATAGAGAAAGAATCTTTTAACTCTTTATTTGCCAATAGATAAGGAAGATCATAAGAAAACACAATAATCCTTAGTTAATTTTTGAAATACTAGGAAATCTTCTGAGTTTAAATTGTAGAAAGTTTGCAATGATAAATCATTTTATGAAGGAAAAATAGACCTTGATCTAAATTATTGTTTAACTACCACATAATAAATAGATTGTAGCTTCGATTTGAGACTTAAATGGAACAAACAAGAATATGCTTAGTATGTGCACTACCTAAATGATATCCAAATTAGTAATTATAAAATAAAGTAAGCGACCCACAAACCGTATGTATATTGACAAATCCTTTAATAACTCACCTTCATCTATAATTGTTATATACACTACAAGAAAATGATGAAATAGAAACCAATTTTTAGAAACCAAAATAATTAGTTGTAATAGTAACTAAATTAGAGACCATTTTAGAAACTAAAACAAAAATTGGTTTTTAAATTAGTTTCTATTATTTTCTATTATTGTTAAATAGTTTCTAAATTAGTATCTAATTAGCAACCAATGTTTTATCTACAAATTATTTAGTTTCTAAATTTAGTCTCTAAAACCTTGGTTGCTAATTAGAGACCAATTTAGAAACTATTTAACAATAATAGAAAATAATAGAAACTAATTTAGAAACCAATTTTTGTTTTAGT